>Ga0209573_1003428_pt1 | contig 17465 bp, 10 predicted proteins | sample TNRBio252014_DNA_FD_185870 | JGI IMG/M metagenome (GOLD analysis project Ga0209573, IMG submission 185870) | Wastewater treatment Type I Accumulibacter community from EBPR Bioreactor in Madison, WI, USA - TNR Reactor_6/25/2014_ DNA (SPAdes)... | ecosystem: Engineered > Bioreactor > EBPR >...
GATCTCCGCGTCGCTCATGTGGACGCAGTGGGCGTGCCAGACGTCGTCGCCTGTCCAGCCCAACGACTCGACGTAGGCCACGGGGCGCTGGCCGAAGGTCTCCAGGCAGAACTGCTCCTCGTCCAGCGTCTCGGCCAGGTGGGTGTGCAGCCGCACCTTGTAAGCCCGCGCCATCGCCGCGCTTTCCCGCATCAGATCGGGCGTGACGCTGAAGGGGGAGCAGGGGGCCAGCGCCACCCGCACCATGCCGTAGCGCCCGCCCTGGTGGAAGGTCTCCACGGCCCGCTGGCAGTCGCGCAGAATCGCGTCCTCCTCCTCGACCACGCTGTCCGGCGGCAGGCCGCCCTTGCTCTCGCCCAGGCTCATGGAGCCGCGCGTGGCGTGGAAGCGGATGCCGATCTCCTGCGCCGCCCGGATCTCGTCGTCGATGCGGCTGCCGTTGGGGTAGAGGTAGAGGTGGTCGCTGGAGGTCGTGCAGCCGCTCAGCAGCAGCTCGGCCAGGCCGACCTTGGCCGACACGTAGACCGCCTCGCCGTTCATGCGCGCCCAGATAGGGTACAGCGTGCGCAGCCAGCCGAACAGGCCGTCGTCCTGCGCCAGGCAGCGGGTCAAGGTCTGGTACAGGTGGTGGTGGGTGTTGACCAGGCCGGGCAACACCACCATGCCGCGCCCTTCGATGATCCGGTCAGCCGCGGCCGGCAGCTCGGCCGTCGGCCCCACCTGCTCGATCACGTTGTCGCGCACGAACAGCCCGCCGCCAGTAATTCGGCGCCGTGCGCCGTCCATGGTGACCAACAAATCGGCATTCTTCAGCAAAAGGGTGGACATGGATGGTCTCCGTGGGTATTGCCAGAATAGGATCGGGAGGGCGTCTCGCCCGTGTTGACCCGGCGGGACACGGTTGGGCAAGTTTGTTCGCCAGCGTCATCTGATGTGAGTATACCAGAGAACGCACTGAGTGGCAACGCTGGCAGCGCGTCAGGTTGACAAGCCATCGCGAATCGTCTAGACTGAGGACAACCAACCCACCCACATGCCAAGGAGCACCCCATGACCACCTACGGTGACTTGAGTATCGTCCCGCGCACCCTGCTCGGCCCCGGCCCCAGCGACGTTCACCCGCGCGTCTTGCAGGCGTTGGCCTATCCACCGGTGGGCCATCTCGACCCGCAGTTCCTCAATTTGATGAACGAGGTGCAGGAGTTGCTGCGCTTCGTCTTCCAGACCGAGAACAGCCTGACCATCCCCGTTTCTGGCACGGGCACGGCTGGCATGGAGGCCGCCTTCGCCAACTTCGTCGAGCCGGGCGACTCGGTGCTGATCGGCGTCAACGGCTATTTCAGCGAGCGCATGGTCGACATGGCCGGCCGCTACGGCGCGGTGGTGCGCCGGCTGGAGCGGCCCTGGGGCGAGGTCTTCACACCTGAGGAGATCGAGGACGCGCTGCGCGCCCAGCCGGCGAAGCTGGTGGCCCTGGTCCACGCCGAGACCTCCACCGGCGCTCTGCAGCCGTTGGCTGAGATTGCCGGGATTGTGCATCGCTACGGCAGCCTGCTGCTGGCCGACTGCGTCACCTCGCTGGGCGGCCTGCCGGTGCAGATCGACGCCTGGGACGTGGACATCGCCTACAGCGGCACGCAGAAGTGCATCGGCGCGCCGCCCGGGCTGGCCCCGCTGACCATCGGCCCGCGCGCTCGCGAGGCGCTGGAGAAGCGGACCACGAAAGTGCCCAACTGGTACCTGGACCTGACTACCGTGGCGCAGTACTGGGGCGCGGCCCGCACCTACCACCACACCGCTCCCATCAACATGAACTACGCCCTGCGCGAGGCGCTGCGCATGATCCAGGAGGAGGGCTTGGAAGCCCGCTTCGCTCGCCACCAGGCCCACGCTGAGCTACTGTGGGCCGGGCTGGAGGAGATGGACATCGGGCTGCATGTCGAACCGCAGTACCGCCTGCCGACGCTGACCACCGTGCGCGTGCCGGCCGGCGTGGACGAGATGGCTGTACGCAAGACCTTGCTGGAACGCTACAACGTCGAGATCGGCGGCGGGCTGGGCGCGCTCAAGGGCCAGGTCTGGCGCGTCGGCCTGATGGGCTATTCCTCTCAGCAGAAGAACGTAACGCTGCTGCTGGCCGCGCTGCGCGAGATTCTGGGACGTTAGTCCCCTTGCTCGGGCCGGTCTTCTGACCGTGCCCCGCCCGTGTTGGCGTGGCGGACACGGTCAGGAGACCGGCCCCAGCGGTTGAGGTTAGCCCAGCTCCGGCACCAGCCCCCGCGCCAGGTTGATCATAGCCAGTCGCAGGCCCAGCTCGCTCATCATGAGCAGCAGTGGGTGGCTGGCCGGGTCCTCCTCGACCGTTTGGGCGGCGGCCAGCGCCAGGTCGGCATGTTCGGCGTCGCCGGCCAGTGTGAACCATGCGGCCATCGCGGCCAGGTTGGTCCGCACGGCCGAAGGGGCCAGGTCGCCGCTGCTCAACGCCGCTTGCAACGTCTGCACGATGATCTGCGCAAACACGTCGGGCGTAGGCGCCTCCGAACCGGTCAGGATCTGCTCGGCGCGGGTGTAGATTGCGCGCGACTGCAAGAACCATGAGCCCATGGCCGGATGTTGCATCAGCTTGCCGGTGGCCTCGCGGGCAGCCGCTGGCGCAGTGGGCAGAGCCTCGGCGGGCTCGGGCCGCGTCCAGCGCCACAACTGCGGGCCTAGCAGGCGGTAGGGCAGGGGCGTTGGCTGCTCACCAGCCCAGGTGCGCGGTAGCACAGCCAGCAGGCGCCGCCGTCCGTAGTCTATGTCTGTCTCCAGCAACAAAGGCTGGTCGGCGCTGCCTTGCAGCAACGTACCGGTCGCCTGGCGCTCCGGCAGACTGGCGGCTGCGATCGCCCGTTGGCCCGAAGCAGCAACTAGCCCTTGTTGTTCGCTGATCAGCACTTCCAGCACATCGCCCGCAGGGCCGTCGGCCAGAGGCAGGAAGAACCAGAGCATCTGAAAACCGTCGCCGCTGACCGCACTGGCCAGGCAGCGCGCTTCGGGCGGGGGCGCCGGCAGCGGCTCAACGGGCACGCCCCGCAGTCGCAACTTCTGCAGCGCACGCTCGCCCTGCTGGCGCAAGGCTGGCGGCAGGCTGGGCAGAATCCCCTGCAACGCTGCGGCCGCGGCCGGGTCGGCAATCATGCCCAAGGTCTGCAAGGCCTCTTGCGCCACAGGCTGGTTGAGCTCCTGAGCGAACATGCTGAGCAGGTCGACGCCCTGCGCGCCCTCCAAGAGCCGTGCAGCCCTGACCATGGTCATCTGCACGTCGGGCGGCTCTTGGTCGAGCTGCCGAAAATACTCGACCAACACCATGCGATCCGTCTGGGCATCCGTGAGCACCTCTTGCAGCGAGCGCAGGGCCAACTGCTCCGGCGCGGCCATGCCCATGTACATGGCATCGTCAGGTGTAACCTCCAGGAAGCGCTCCAGGATGGTGATCGCTGTCAAACGCGCGTTGTCGGAAAGGGCGCGATTGTGGGCGGCAGCGCTCAAAGCAGCAACGGCAGCGGATTTATCCAGACGCTTGGCCAGGTGGCCCAGACCGCCGCGCAGTTGCGGATTGGTCGTGTCCAGCGTGGCCAGCAGGGCGGGCAGTACCTTGTTGCCATAGCGCTCGGCGATCTCAAGGGCGCGCTGGCGCAGTCCCCAATCGCCGGACGTCTCGCCCAGGCTGCGCACCGCGGCGTCCATCTCCAGCCGATTCTGGAAGGTCGTGATGATTTTGGGTGATTGGTCGCTCATGGCGTGATTATACCCCATCCTGCCTTGCCTGATAAACTCCCGCAGCCCTGTTGCGGTCAGCCGCATGGCGCAGGCAGTTTGCGCAATAGGGTCAGAAATGTTACACTACGACTCGCTTAGTTTAGAACAGGCGGTCGATTCGATTGGCTGCCGTGCGGGTTCTCCCGCAGCTTAGCATGGAGAGAAGATCATGGCTGCTCAGGCGCTTTATCGCCGGTGGCGTTCGCAGACATTCGACGAAGTAGTGGGGCAGGAACACGTCACACAGACGCTGCGTAACGCGTTGCGCGATGGCCGCGTGTCGCATGCCTATCTCTTCACTGGACCAAGGGGCACGGGCAAAACCAGCACGGCCCGATTGCTGGCCAAGGCCGTCAACTGCGAAAATCCCGATCTCGGCCAACGGCCCTGTAACGCCTGCGCCATTTGTCAAGCCATCACCGGCGGCGCGCTGCTGGACCTGATTGAGATCGACGCGGCCTCTAATCGAGGCATCGACGAGATCCGTGATCTGCGCGATAAGGTGCATTTTTCCCCCAGCCAGGCGCGCTTCAAGGTCTACGTCATCGACGAAGTGCATATGCTGACGCCGGAGGCTTTCAATGCCTTGCTCAAGACGCTGGAAGAGCCTCCGCCGCATGTGATCTTCGTTCTGGCCACCACCGAGCCGCACAAGATCCCCGATACGGTTCTCTCCCGCTGCCAGCGCTTCGACTTTCGTCGCATCCCGACCTATCGCATCGTGGAGCGGTTGAGCTACATTCTGGAGCAGGAAGGTCGCTCGGCTGAGCCGGCTGCTCTGGAGATGATCGCACGCAGCGCTGAAGGGGGCATGCGTGACGCTATCAGCCTGACCGACCAACTGCTCTCCTACGGCAGCGATGTGATTACCGAGCAGCAGGTGCAGGCCGTGCGCGGCACTATCTCTGGCCAGGCGATCAGCCAGTTAGTCGATCACCTGGCGGCCGACGACGCGGCCAGCGGGCTGGGTCTGATCAACCAGATGTCCGAAGAAGGGATCGATCTGCGCCAGCTTGCTTTGCAGTTGGTGGCCTATCTGCGCACTGTGCTGGTCAGCCGCGTTGGCGGCCAGCAGGCGCGGGCGATTCTGGTGGATCTGTCCGAGGCGCAACTGGCAGCCGTGCAGGCCCAGGCCAGCCAGATCGACGCGGCTGCGCTGACGGCGGCCGTGCGTATGTTGAACCAGGCGAGCCAGGAGATGCGCGACGCGGCGCAGCCGCAGTTGGTGTTAGAGTTGGCTTGGCTGGGCGCCGTTGCACGGGTCGCCGCTCCGACAAGTCAGGGAGCTGGGGCAAGCGCGCCGGCGCTGCCCTCCAACGGTGAGTCGGCGAAGACAACTCCGTGGCAGAGCCAGCCACGCCCGGCGCCAGTCGCGACTCCGCCTCGCAGCAGCCAGCCCAAGGCCACCCCAGCGCAGCCGGTCAGCAGCGGCGCTGCGCAACCGGTCCCAGCGAGCGCGCCGGTGTCTGTGCCTGATCAACAAGTGGTCGACCTGTTGCGCGCTCATTGGTCCTCCCTGTTGCAATCGGCCGAAGAGGCACGCGGCGCGGCGCTGCGCGCGGCGCTGCGTACGTTGCGTAACGTTGTTGCGGTGGGTGACGACATATATTTCGCTTTTGAGCATGAATTTGCCAAGCAGCGGGTCGAACGGCCTGAGGATAAGAAGGTTGTCGAGGACCTGATCGCGCGTTTGGTGGGCCGGCCGGTGCATGTTCACTGTCAAGTGGGCACGCAGGTGACGGGCGTTGTGGCGCCCGCCCGCAGCGAGCACGGCGCGCGGACGGCAGACGAGTCTCCGCCCGCGGCAGCCGATGACCTTGCGGCTGACCCTGTGGTGCGGCACGCACAGCAGGTGTTAGGCGCGGTGCCCAGCAAGCTGTAAAGTATCATCTTTTGCATTCGGAGAAACTAACTGTGGTCAAGAAAAAGATCAAGCATGCCGCTCCCAAAGGAGCGCCAGGTCTGGCAATGGGCGGCGGCAACATGATGCAACAGATTCGCCAGTTACAGGATGAGATGGCGCGCACTCAAGAGACGCTGGGCGACGAGCTCGTGCAGGTGTCTGTGGGCGGCGGCGTTGTCCAGATGGTCATGACCGGGCGTCAGCGCCTGCAATCAGTGCAGATCGAGCCAGACATCCTCAACCCGGATGACGTCGAGATACTACAGGATCTGATCCTGGCGGCGGTGAACGAGGCGATCGAGCGCTCGCAGCAGTTGGCGTCCGATCGCATGGGCGCCCTGACCGGTGGGCTGAACGTGCCGGGGTTGTTCTGATGTTAGCAATCGCAGCGCCCATAGCCAACGTCATCGAAGCCTTTTCCAGGTTGCCAGGAATCGGCCCTAAGACAGCCGCGCGCCTGGCGTTTTATCTGCTGCGGGCGTCAGAGGAGGAAGCCTTCGCGTTGGCCGAAGCGATTCGTGAGTTGAAAGAGCGCACCATCTTCTGCGGTCGTTGCTTCAACATCGCTGAGACCGATCCCTGCGGCATCTGTAGCAGCGATGAACGCGACCGGTCGATTCTGTGCGTGGTCGAGGAGCCCTCCGACGTGCTGGCCATCGAGCGGACGCGCGAATACCGCGGCCTTTACCACGTCCTGCACGGCGCTATCTCGCCGGTGGACGGAGTCGGCCCGGAGCAACTGAAGGTGGCTGAGCTGCTGGCCAGGCTGCAGGTCGAGCCGCCGCAGGAGGTACTCCTCGCCACCAATCCCAACCTGGAGGGTGAGGCCACGGCCATGTACCTGGCCCGACTGCTGGGGCCGTTGGGTTTGCGTGTGACCAGGCTGGCGCATGGCTTGCCTGTGGGAGGCGATCTGGAATATGCTGACGAGGTGACTCTGGGAAGATCGCTGGCCGGGCGGCGCTTGATGGCGTGATTTGTGCAAATCAGGATTTGACAGGTTACGGAGAACGTGTTACTATCTCCCCGACGCTGCGTACAACATGGCAGCGACGCTTTGAAATATTTCCAACATGAGACAAGACAGCTAGCAAATTGGAAGAGTCAGATCGTCTGCGCTAGAGGTCGGCCGCGATCGAAAGATTAGCGGTCTTTTTGTCGGAAAAATTGGGACTTGACAAAAGCGTCAAGCTGTGGTAGTATCTACTCTTGCCCCCAGACGCCGTGGCGGTCAGAAGACGTCCGATGAATGAGGCGAGTGATCGAGAAAAAGCACAGCAGCGGTTCCGTGAAAATTGGCCCAAAGAAATTCAAAATTGGGTCTTGACAAGTCCGACAAAGTGTGATAACATCTTTTTTTGTGCGGACGGCACATTAACAACTAAAGAGTGACAGGAAATCAGCAATTGCTTGGGCCCGACCTGAATAAGGTCAAGTTAATTCCCGTAATTTTGCGGAGAGTTTGATCCTGGCTCAGGATGAACGCTGGCGGCGTGCCTAACACATGCAAGTCGAACGAACCTAATCTTCGGAAAGGGTTAGTGGCGCACGGGTGAGTAACACGTAGGTGACCTGCCCCGAAGTGGGGGATAACTTCTCGAAAGAGAAGCTAATACCGCATATGCTCAGCCATTCAGTTGGTTGAGTAAAGCTCCGGCGCTTCGGGAGGGGCCTGCGTCCGATTAGCTAGTTGGTGGGGTAATGGCCTACCAAGGCAATGATCGGTAGCTGGTCTGAGAGGACGATCAGCCACACTGGCACTGACACACGGGCCAGACTCCTACGGGAGGCAGCAGTGAGGAATATTGGTCAATGGGCGAAAGCCTGAACCAGCAACGCCGCGTGAGGGATGAAGGCCTTCGGGTCGTAAACCTCTTTTCTGGGAGAAGAGACAAGGACGGTATCCCAGGAATAAGTCTCGGCTAACTACGTGCCAGCAGCCGCGGTAAAACGTAGGAGGCAAGCGTTATCCGGATTTACTGGGCGTAAAGCGCACGCAGGCGGCTGCGTAAGTCGGACGTGAAAGCTCCTGGCTCAACTGGGAGAGGTCGTTCGAAACTGCGCGGCTTGAGGTTGGAAGAGGAGAGCGGAATTCCCGGTGTAGTGGTGGAATGCGTAGATATCGGGAGGAACACCAGTGGCGAAAGCGGCTCTCTGGTCCACACCTGACGCTCAGGTGCGAAAGCGTGGGTAGCGAACGGGATTAGATACCCCGGTAGTCCACGCTGTAAACGATGCGAACTAGGTGTTGGTAGTATTAAACCTATCAGTGCCGAAGCTAACGCGATAAGTTCGCCGCCTGGGGACTACGGCCGCAAGGCTAAAACTCAAAGGAATTGACGGGGGCCCGCACAAGCAGCGGAGCGTGTGGTTTAATTCGATGCAACACGAAGAACCTTACCTGGGCTTGACATGGTCGTAGTAGTGAAGCGAAAGCGGAACGAGCCTTCGGGCAGCGATCACAGGTGCTGCATGGCTGTCGTCAGCTCGTGTCGTGAGATGTTGGGTTAAGTCCCGCAACGAGCGCAACCCTCGCTACTAGTTACAAGTGTCTAGTGGGACTGCCGGAGTCAAACCGGAGGAAGGTGGGGATGACGTCAAGTCAGCATGGCCTTTATGTCCAGGGCTACACACACGCTACAATGGCCGGTACAATGAGTTGCTAAACCGCGAGGTGGAGCTAATCTCATCAAAGTCGGCCTCAGTTCGGATTGCAGGCTGCAACCCGCCTGCATGAAGTCGGAGTTGCTAGTAACCGCAGGTCAGCTATACTGCGGTGAATACGTTCCCGGGCCTTGTACACACCGCCCGTCACGTCATGGGAGTTGGTAACACCTGAAGCCGGTGAGCTAACCGTAAGGAGGCAGCTGTCGAAGGTGGGGCCGATGACTGGGACGAAGTCGTAACAAGGTAGCTGTAGCGGAAGCTGCGGCTGGATCACCTCCTTTCTAGGGAGTATCAACCTGCCGAGGATGGCAACCCCATCTTTGGGTGGTTCACTCTCTGGTCGCAGTTCAGAGCTATCCCGTATGGCCTGAACAACCCAAGCAAAGCCTTTCCTGTCACTTCTTAGTTGTTAATGCCAAGTCTCTTGGGCCTGTAGCTCAGACGGTTAGAGCACTGTGCTGATAACGCAGGGGTCAGTGGTTCGAGTCCACTCAGGCCCACTGGTTAGTATAAGGCCGACATAGCAGCATTGGTTTAGTTAACACACGTATGATCAAGTTTAGCTTTCAGAGCACATAATGCATTGCAGTAGTCATGTAGCGTGAGTCTTTGCGGCCCAGCTATGTGCTGGGTCGTTTTATGTCTCTGGTGCTTTAGTCTTTGATCTCTGGGCTCACGCGTTGAGTTCGGAGATCAGCGACGAAAGTTGCTGAACAGGTTGCTACCTTAACAACCGAATAGAATGCGTTGTTTCGATTTCTGCCGTCTCACGTGGAAAGCTACTAAGGGCGTACGGTGAATGCCTTGGCGCCATGAGCCGATGAAGGGCGTGGACAACTGCGATAAGCCTCGGGAAGCCGTTGTCAGGCGTTATATCCGGGGATGCCCGAATGGGGAAACCCACCCAGGGGAATGCCTGGGTATCCTTTGGCTGAACACATAGGCCTTAGGAAGGGAACCGAGGGAACTGAAACATCTAAGTACCTCGAGGAAAAGAGATTATTCCCTGAGTAGTGGCGAGCGAAAAGGGAAAAGCCTAAACCTGTGCTGCGTGATAGGTCGTAGCCGTTGCAGCACGGGGGTTGTAAGACACAGACGGGATCACTGCGAGGGTCCCAAAGAGTTACAAATCTAACCTCTAGTTGAACAGCACTGGAACGGCTGGGCAAAGAGGGTGACACCCCCGTAAGCGAAAGAAGTTAGACTCTTACTGTGTTCTTGAGTACCGCGGAGCACGCTAATTCTGCGGGAAACTGGGAAGTCCACTTTCCAAGGCTAAATACTCTTGGCGACCGATAGTGAACCAGTACCGTGAGGGAAAGGTGAAAAGCACCCCTGTGCGGGGAGTGAAATAGAACCTGAAACCGTACGCCTACAAGCAGTGGGAGCACTATGGCCTTCGGGCAATGTGTGACCGCGTGCCTTTTGGAGAATGAGCCGGCGAGTTACTCTTTGTGGCAAGGTTAAGCCAGAAACAGGCGGAGCCGTAGCGAAAGCGAGTCTGAATAGGGCGTTCAGTCGCAAGGAGTAGACCCGAAACCAGGTGATCTACCCATGGCCAGGGTGAAGCGAGAGTAATGTCTCGTGGAGGCCCGAACTCACTAATGTTGCAAAATTAGGGGATGAGCTGTGGGTAGCGGTGAAATGCCAAACGAACCTGGAGATAGCTGGTTCTCCCCGAAATAGCTTTAGGGCTAGCGTCACGTGTTTAGTATCGGAGGTAGAGCACTGATTCGGCTAGGGGGCATGTCGCTTACCAAACCGTATCAAACTCCGAATGCCGATACTCCAAACGTGGCAGTCGGACTACGAATGATGAGATCCGTGGTCGAGAGGGAAAGAGCCCAGACCGCCAGCTAAGGTCCTCAAGTTGAGGCTAAGTGGGAAAGGATGTGGAGTTACTCAGACATCCAGGAGGTTGGCTTAGAAGCAGCCACCCTTTAAAGAGTGCGTAATAGCTCACTGGTCTAGTGATTCTGCGCCGAAAATGTAACGGGGCTCAAGCCTCACACCGAAGCTGCGGGTTTGATCTTTTGATCAAGCAGTAGGGGAGCGTTCTGTAGGAGATACAAGTCGGACCGTAAGGACCGGTTGCGGCCTACAGAAGTGCGAATGCCGGCATGAGTAGCGCAAGATGCGTGAGAAACGTATCCCCCGTAAGTCTAAGGTTTCCGACGGAAGGTTAATCCGCGTCGGGTTAGTCGGGCCTAAGGTGAGGCCGAAAGGCGTAGCCGATGGACAACAGGTTAATATTCCTGTACCACGTTGGGTTGTTTGAGCGATGGGGTGACGCAGAAGGGTAGACCAGCCGGTTACTGGATTCCGGTGCCAAGCCCGTAGGCGCTGAGGATGGTAGGAAAATCCGCCATCTGAGCTGAGGGGTGATGGGGAAGACCCTAGGTCGTAAACTGGTTGAGCCCATGCTGCCGAGAAAAGCCTCTAGTTAGACCCGCGTGCCCGTACCGCAAACCGACACTGGTAGACGGGTAGAGAATACCAAGGGGATCGGGAGAACCCTCGTTAAGGAACTAGGCAAAATAGATCCGTAACTTCGGGAGAAGGATCGCCGCAGTAGGGTGAGGTGACTAGCTTACCCAGCCCGAAGCGGCCGCAGTGAAGTGGCCCTACCGACTGTTTAACAAAATCACAGGTCTCTGCGAACTCGCAAGAGGACGTATAGGGGCTGACACCTGCCCAGTGCCGGAAGGTTAAAGGGAGGGGTTAGGCGCAAGCCGAAGCTCTGAACTGAAGCCCCGGTGAACGGCGGCCGTAACTATAACGGTCCTAAGGTAGCGAAATTCCTTGTCGGGTAAGTTCCGACCCGCACGAATGGTGTAACGAGTGGGGCACTGTCTCAACGAGGGACCCGGCGAAATTGAAATAGTGGTGAAGATGCCATTTACCCGCAGCAGGACAAAAAGACCCCGTGGAGCTTTACTGTAGCTTGGCATTGAGTTAGGGCTTGGCTTGTGTAGGATAGCTGGGAGACTGTGAAACTGGGGCGCCAGCCTCGGTGGAGTCGCCGTTGAAATACCAGCCTGGTTAAGTCTTGGCCCTAACCTGAGTCCGTAATCCGGCTTGGGAACAGTGCCAGGTGGGCAGTTTGACTGGGGCGGTCGCCTCCGAAAGAGTAACGGAGGCGCGCAAAGGTTCCCTCAGGCTGATTGGAAACCAGCCATAGAGTGCAAACGCATAAGGGAGCTTGACTGCAAGACCTACAAGTCGAGCAGAGACGAAAGTCGGCGTTAGTGATCCCACGGTTCAGAGTGGAATGGCCGTGGCTTAACGGATAAAAGCTACCCCGGGGATAACAGGCTAGTCACGCCCAAGAGTCCATATCGACGGCGTGGCTCGGCACCTCGATGTCGGCTCGTCGCATCCTGGGGCTGGAGTAGGTCCCAAGGGTCGGGCTGTTCGCCCGTTAAAGCGGTACGCGAGCTGGGTTCAGACCGTCGTGAGACAGGTCGGTCTCTATCCGCTGTGGGCGCAGGGGATTTGCGAGGAGCTGCTCCTAGTACGAGAGGACCGGAGTGGACAGACCTCTGGTGTGCCAGTTGTCGTGCCAACGGCATTGCTGGGTAGCTAAGTCTGGCAAAGATAACCGCTGAAAGCATCTAAGCGGGAAGCTTGCCTCAAGATTAGATCCCCCACCTCCTTGTGAGGGTAAGCGCGCAGGAAGACTACCTGCTTGATAGGCGAGGCGTGTACGCACAGCAATGTGTTTAGCGGACTCGTACTAATGCGCGAGGGCTTTTCACGTGAGATGGTAGCAGTCGAGATACGCATTCTGTTCGGTTGTTAGGGTAGCAATCGCATCCTAACAAGTGAAAAACAAGCTTTGTTGGTGGCTTGAGCGGAGGAGGTACACCCAGTCCCATCCCGAACCTGGTAGTTAAGCCCTCCAGCGCCGATGGTAGTTGGGACGCAGGTCCCTGTGAGAGTAGGCCGCTGCCAACAAAGCTTGTTTTTTGTTTTCTCAGTTTCTTTTGCATATGTTGATGGGTTGTGCTAGAATCGACCCCATCGCACGATCAGATACGTTCTGATCGGCTGTGGTCCAGGGTTCGAACGACGTCGAGGCATCTAGGCCCGCCCATCCAGGCCATTGGCGCCAAGCCAGCCTGCTCCCATGTGCATCTGTTGTGACGCCAGGGCGATCTAGCGCAGTGACGCTTAGCTCCCCCCTGGCGTTTTTTGTGTTCCAGACTCTGCGACGTTACCTGGTTGCTCTTCTTTGAGGTGTGTTGTGAGTGATCATCAACCCTTGGCCCCTGACCAAGAAGCCGCGGCGGACGTGGTTATCCTGGCCGCGGGCGACAGCACGCGCCTGCGCTCCAAGGTCCCCAAGGTGCTCCATCCGTTGGCCGGCCGGCCTCTGATCGAATACAGCGTGCGCCTGGCCGAGGCAGTGTCACCTAAACCGCCCTTGATTGTCGTTGGACGCAACGCCGATGCGCTCATGGCGCAGGTGGGCGACCGCGCCTGTTATGTCCACCAGGAGCAGCGGCTGGGGACCGGCCACGCCGTTATGCAGGCGCGGCCATCCCTGCAAGGCCGGTCACAGAGCGTGCTGGTGTTCTACGGCGACATGCCGCTGGTCACCCAGGAGTCGATGCAGCAGTTGCTGGCCCTGCACGCAAGCAATCGCGCCCAGGGCGGCGTCCTCTCCCTGCTGACCTTCGAGAGCGGCAACCCGCGCGGCTTTGGCCGTATTGTGCGCAGCAGCGCAGGCGACGTGCTGGCCATCGTCGAAGAGGCCGATTGCACGCCGCCGCAACGCATGATTACTGAGTTGAACCCTGGCCTGTACTGCTACGACGCAGACTGGCTGTGGCGCAGCCTGGACCTGATTACCGTTAGCCCAAAGGGCGAGTACTATTTGACGGACTTGGTGGCGATTGCGGTCTCCCAGGGACGCCAGGTGCTGGCCCACAAGGTCAGCGACCCGGTCGAAATGCTGGGCATCAACACGCGTGTCCACCTGGCCGAGGCTGAGGCGGTGCTGCGCACACGAATCAATCATCGCTGGATGGAGGCAGGCGTCACCCTCACCGATCCGGCCGCCACTTACATTGATGACACGGTGGAAATCGGCCGTGACACCGTCCTGCTGCCCGGCGTGCACCTGCGCGGCCAAAGCCGCATCGGCGAGGACTGCCGCATCGGCCCCAACACCACGGTCGTGGACACGGTCGTCGGCGACGGTTGTCGTGTGCAGTATGCCGTGCTGGAACAGGCCGCGCTGGAAGACCACGTCGAAGTCGGCCCGTTCGCCCATCTGCGCAAGGGCGCCCACCTGGCGTCTGGCGTGCATATGGGCAACTTCGGCGAGGTCAAGAACTCGTACCTGGGACCTGGCGTCAAGATGGGCCATTTCAGCTACATCGGCGACGCCACCATTGGCCAGGAGGTCAACGTGGGCGCCGGGACGATCACCTGCAACTACGATGGCAGCCGCAAACACCATACCACCATCGGCGACCATGCCTTCATCGGCAGCGACACCATGTTGGTCGCGCCGGTGACCATTGGCGCCGGCGCTCGTACCGGCGCTGGCTCGGTGGTCACCCACGATGTGCCGCCCGGCGAGTTGGCGTTGGGTGTGCCGGCCCGCATCCGGCCGCGCGCTGAGTGAGACGCAGCAACGCAATCCGCTGGATTGCTTACGAGAGGATAATTGGAGAAGATACGTGGACGAGGGATGGATAGTCGCTTGGCTCCTGCTCGCACTGGCGCTGATGCTGATCGCCCTGGCCGCCGCGGCCGAGGTGTCGTTGGGCGCCATCAGCCGGGCAAATGTTCGACGCTTGCTGGATGAAGGTATTTCACGCGCCCAGGCGCTTCAGACACTGCTGGACGATCCGCCGCGCTTTTTGCTGGCCCTGATGGTCCTGGAGATCCTGGCCTTTGTGCTGGCCGCCAGCGCGGCTGGCTGGCTGGCTGCGTCCGCCGGTTTGCAGTGGAACTTCGGGATTGCGCTGGCCCTGCTGGTCGTGGGGCTGGCGGCTCTGGTAGTCCAGGTCGTTGCCCGCTCGCTGGCCACGCGCTCGACGGAGCGCACTGCGCTGCGACTTAGCGCTTTCATGCGAGGGACGGCCTTGCTGTTGACTCCTGTGACGGCCCCGCTGCTGGCTCTGGCCGGCGTCATCCTGGGCCGAGCGGAACAAGACGCCAGCACAGACAACGTGTTGTTGAGCGAAGAGGGCCTGCGCTACCTGATCAACGCCGCCGAAGAGCCGGGCCTGATCGAGGAAGACGAGAAGAAGATGATCGCCAGCATCTTTGAGTTGGGCGAGATGGTGGCGCGCGAGGTGATGGTGCCGCGCATCGACGTGGCGGCCGTAGACGAGAAGACCACCCTGCGCCAGGCCTTGGATGTGATCATTCAGGCCGGCCACTCCCGCATTCCTGTCTATCATGACAACATCGACAACGTGCAGGGCGTGCTCTACGCCAAGGATCTGCTGCTGCCTTTCCGGGACAGCCACGACGACACGCCGATTAGCGATCTGATGCGGCCGGCCTACTTTGTGCCTGAGTCCAAGCGGGTCGATGACCTGCTGCAAGAGCTGCAGCAGCGGCGGGTGCATATGGCCATCGTGGTGGATGAATACGGCGGCACGGCCGGCGTGGTGACCATCGAGGACCTGCTGGAGGAGATCGTCGGCGACATCCAGGACGAGTACGACAGCGAAACGCCGTTGGCGCAGCAATTGGGCGAGCGAGAATATGTTTTCGACGCCCAGATTCGTCTCGACGACGTCAGCGAGATCCTGGATGTGGCGCTGCCTGCCGAGGAGACCGACACGCTGGGCGGCTTCATCTACAGCCAACTGGGCACTATGCCGGCCGTTGGCAGTCGCGTGCATTATGAACACCTGATGCTGGAGGTGCAGACTGTGCAAGGCCGCCGCATCTTGCAGGTGCGGGTGGTCAAGACCCAGGCCGACGCGCCCGCGGCGGTGGAGGCTGGCGCGCGCTCGTCCTTGTCTACATCGGCAGCATCCTGAATCAGCAAAGGCAGCGAACTATGCTCAACGAAGCAATAGCCCGAGATTTGGTCGGACAAGCGATCGAAGCCCGCCGGCTGGCCTATGTGCCCTATTCCAATTTCCCTGTTGGCGCGGCGTTGCTCACCCGCTCAGGGAAGACTTACCTCGGCTGCAACGTCGAGAATGCATCCTATGGCCTGACTGTTTGCGCTGAGCGGGTCGCGATCTGGAAAGCAGTCTCCGAGGGTGAAACAGAGTTCGAGGCGCTGGCCGTGGCGACCAACATCGGCGGCAGCCCCTGCGGCGCTTGCCGGCAGGTGATGGCCGAATTCGCGCCCGATATGCCGGTGTTGATCGCCGACCTGAGCGGCCTGTCCACCGCGACCAGCGTGGCCGAGCTGCTGCCGCTGGCCTTTACACCGCAGCATTTGCAGCAGGCTGCCAGCGCGCGGGAGTCTGATGAACGATCAGGCTGAGCGGCGCCAGCGGCTTTATCGCACCGAAGCCATCGTGCTGAAGCGGCGCGATTACGGCGAGGCCGACCGGTTGCTGACTGTCTTCACGCCCAACCACGGCAAGCTGGTGCTGCTGGGCAAGGGGGTGCGCAAGACCCAGAGCCGCAAGGCCGGCCACGTGGAGCTGTTCACCCTCAGCACGCTGCTGGTGGCCAAGGGCCGCACCTGGGACCTGGTGACGCAGGCCGAGACCGTCGAGCCATACCTGCCGCTGCGCGAGAGCCTGCTGCGCACCAGCTATGGCTACTACGTGGCCGAGCTGCTGGATGGCTTCACCCAGGAGCACGACGCGCATCCGGCCATGTTCAGCTTGCTGCGTGAAACCCTGGAGCGCCTGGCGGCATCCAACGAGGAGACGCTGGCCCTGGCGGTCCGCTTCTACGACCTGCGTTTGCTGATGCTGGCCGGCTACCAGCCGCAGCTATTCACCTGCGTGGCCTGCCAGGCTGCGTTGGAGCCAACGACCAACTACTTCAGTATCGTCGACGGCGGTGTGTTGTGCCCGAAGGACGGCGAGGGGCGCATCGGCGCCGAGGCGCTGCCGCTGCCGCTCTTCAAGGCGCTGCGTTTCATCCAGACCCGCGAGTGGGAGCAGGTGACGCAGCTCAACCTGAGCCCCGGCCTGCATGCCGAGCTGGAGCGGCTGCTGCACGGCTACATCGTCTACCAACTGGAGCGCAACGTGCGTTCGGCGGCGTTTTTGCGGACGATACGGGAGCAGGTGCAGAGTGTGACCCGTAATGCGTAACCCGTAACCCGGAAGCATCTTGCCCTGTTCGGGCCGGTCTTTGCTTGCACCCAGGATGGGGCCGACCGAGCCCGCCTAGCCACACCAACCGGCTCGGGCCGGTCTCCGACCGAGCCCACCCGATTCACCTAATGCGCAGTCTTCGAATATTCAGCCTTATCGCGTTGCTCCTTGTCCTCCTATCGGCGTGCCGCAGTCTGCCGCGGCCTGTCTTGGAGCGTGATGGCGCGCCTGCCGCAGCCGAAGCTGTCCAGGCCTGGAGTGATGCGCTGCTGATTGAGGCAATCGACGCCGACCGGGCGGTACAGCCGGGCGCCGAGGAGGTGATCGACTTCAAGGTGGTCAACGCTACGGGCCAGCCTATGCCGGTGGTGATTGCCCTGGAGCATGCCGGCGGCCAGCGCTGGCGGACCTCGTTGTGCGTGGACAAGCAGTGCCTGCTGGGCGACGGCAGCGAGCCGTCGGTGACCGATCCGGTCATCCTGCCGCCCTACCTGGAGCAGGCGTTCAAGGCGCACGTGTTCGTCGACGCGGCCGCCCGGTCAGGGCAGCAGACCGTGCTGACCCTGAGTGTCGAGCCGCAGACCGGCGATGGCATGCCCCATAGCGTCGCTCTGCGCGCACGGGTAATTGAGCCGTAAGAGCACGGGATGCCGGCCACAGTGGTCATCGTCGCAGACTCGGCGGGACTCTGCATCGCTCTCCGATTTAACATCCCCCCTCTCGGTGTGCTACATTCAAGCTCTTTGGAGCAGCGGGGCTGTGGGCGATAGTTCGGGCTAATTCCACGGCGACGCACTTCGTCCTTGACACCTTGGTCAGAGACTTTTCTTAGGAGGGTT
>Ga0209573_1003429_pt1 | contig 17464 bp, 7 predicted proteins | sample TNRBio252014_DNA_FD_185870 | JGI IMG/M metagenome (GOLD analysis project Ga0209573, IMG submission 185870) | Wastewater treatment Type I Accumulibacter community from EBPR Bioreactor in Madison, WI, USA - TNR Reactor_6/25/2014_ DNA (SPAdes)... | ecosystem: Engineered > Bioreactor > EBPR >...
TGAGGTAGCGCCAGGCCGGCACGCGCGCCGTTTCATCGGGCACTTCGAGGCCGGTCACCGGGTGCGGCTTGGTGCTGCGGCCGTCCCAGCGGGTCACCGGCCGGCCGTCCCCGTCCAGCAGCGGCTCGACCGCGTCCCAGGCCAGCACCGCGTCGCGGCACTCGATGTTGTGCAAATTGCGCAGGATCGGCTCGGCCAGGCCGGCCACGCTGCCCCGGGTGCGCAGGTGCCACTGCAAGAAGCCGATCCACAGCACCAGCTCGGCCACGAGGGCGGCCCAGGGGCTGATCTCCAGGCCGTGGAACTGCTCCGGCCGCACCATCAGCCCCTCCAGCTCCAGCAGCATCTGTCCGCCGCCCAGCCGCCGCCGCGCCTCCAGCACCTCCCCCTCCAGCCGCTTCAGGTGCTCCAGGGTGACGTAGAGGAAGTTGCCGGAGCCGGCCGCGGGGTCCAGGACGCGCACGCTGGCCAGCCGGCGCTGGAAGGCCTCGACCTGGGCCAGCGCCTGCTCGTTCTCCCCCTGCTCGGCCAGCGCCAGCGCGGCGGCCTTGGCTTCGTTCCACTCGGCCCGCAGCGGCTCGACAATCGTCGGCAGCACCAGCCGCTCGACATACGCGCGCGGGGTGAACTCCGCGCCCAGCTTGTGGCGCTCGGCCGGGTCCAGCGCGCGCACCAGCAGCGTGCCGAAGATGGCCGGCTCCACGTCGCGCCAGTCGGCCTGCGCGGCCTCGATCAACCCCTGGATCTGCGCCGGGCCGAGCGGCAGAGCGGTGGCCTCCTCGAACAGCCCGCCGTCGATATGGGGCACGGGCTGGCGCAGGGCCACGGAGAAGCCGCCGCGGGCCATGCTGCGCCACAGCTCCTCGGCCAGGGGCGGGAAGCTGGCCGGGTTGTTCCGCGCGCCGGCCAGCAGCTCGGTGAAGGCGCCGCGCGGCAACAACTCCACGTCCTCGGCGAACATGGTGAACAGGCAGCGCATCAGGAAGCGGGCGACGGCCTCGGCCGGGTGCACCTCCTCCAGCGAGCGGGCCAGCCGCGCCAGCCGGTCGGCGATCTCGCGCGTCACGCGCGCGCTGCGCCGGCTGGGGTCCAGGCTCATGGGGTCCAGCCAGACCGCGCGCAGCAGCGCCCTCACGTCGTCGCGGCGCAGGTCGTCCAACTGCAGGCGGTAGTTGGCCGGGTCGGGGAAGGGCAGATACGCGCCGCCGCTGCGGGTCCACTCGCTGTAGAGCGCGATGGACTGGCCCACATCGATGACCAGCAGCAAGGGAGGCCGGCCGCCGGCGATCTCGGCCGCGGGCAGGGCGCGGGCATAGCGTTGGGCCTGCTCGTGGGCGCGCTCCATGGCCGTGTCCCAGGCTGTGGTGCCACGCGGCGCTGTGCCGCGCCGGCGCCGGCGCCCTTGCTGCTCGGCCTGGCGGGAGAGGGCCGGCGCGGGCTGGTGCAGCTCGCTGCCCTGTTTGGCCTCCAGCACGAAACAGCCGCGGCGGTAGAGGTCGATGCGGCCCACGGAGCCGCTGGGCAGGGGCACGGCTTTCTCGAAGACGTAGGCGTTGTCGGCCTCGTCGGCCACGGTGGGGTCAGGCCGCGGCACGTCCAGCGCATCGCACAGCTCGGACAAGAAGAGCTGGTAGTTGGCGCGCTCGGCCGCGGCGGAGCTTCGCCAGCGGGTAATGAAGGGGGTGAGGGTCATGGTGGGGTGGGGGGGTCGTCCCCTAGAGGATGCACGCTTGCATTCGTCATCTGCGCCGATCTGATGAACCGCGGCGTTTCCTCAAACAGATCCTCGACTCGCATCGCCTCGGCCGTTGCTGCCGTGAAGGTGGCGTCGTAGTACCATTTCTTGAATTTGAGGCCTTGTCGAGCGGCCAGCACGGAGAGGCCCGCGCAGACTGCGGCGATGATCAGATTGGGCCAAAACGGTACGACGAATACGAAATAGGCGACAAAGAGCAGACTCATAAGAGCCAGGCCCAGACTGAGATTGCGTAGCATAATGCAGTTGACGTTGTAGCGCTCGATTTCACCAACCAATTCCATATCGCGCCGGCGCAGAAATGCCAGCAGCAGACTGCGATCGTGGGCGTTGAAACGCGGGGTCAAGTGTGGGTAATCCGCCATGAGCTCGCCAAAGGCCTCGATCTTTTCTCTCTGGCGTGGTCCAAAGCGCCCATGCCAGCGCATGGCCAGGGGGTCCATGACCAGGCCTGTGGCATAGCCGGCCCCAGCTAACAAGACGGCTCCGACCAGGGAGAGGCTGTTAACTGTTTGCAGATCGACGTTGGTTACGCCAAACAGGGCCAGCGCAACAATGCCAATGAGCAGATAGAAAACACCCGGAATGGTGTATGCAAAGAAATCGTAGACGCCCAGTTTGATTGACATCAAATCACCTCATTCGGTCAATGCCCCACTTCTCAGAGTCGGTTTGCCAATCAGTCCAGCCTTATTGAGATAGCTGCGAATCGAGTAGAGCCGATATTACAGTTTCTCCTGGCAATGGTGAGAGCAGAATCGACGTCTGCTTACGCCGCAAACCAACGTTGCAGGGCTTGCGTACAGCGTAGGTAAGCTGGCTCGGTGTAGCCGCGCAGGCTGACCTTGCTGGCGAGATCCAGGTAGATCGCCGACGAGCGCGGCTTGCGCGCCTCGCGCAGCGCGGCTTCCATGGCCCGCTTGGGATTGTCGGGCTTGGCTTGGTCCGCCGGCCACTGCCCGGTCGCGGCCAGCCACTCGCGCAGCGACGGCTGCCGTTGCGCCCAGCCGAGGCAGGTTGCCACGTGCGGCGAGTCGCTCCATACCCAGACCTCGAGCTCCGGCGCCAGGACGATGGCCTCGGCCCGGTCGCGCCAGCCGTTGGCCTCCAGGCGTTGCCTGACCTCGTCAGCCAGCGCGTCGGGCGCCGTATCCTCCCGGCCGCAGCCATCGTGGTCGAACAGCGCCAAGGCATGGCGGTGGCTGGCGGCGAAAGGCCGTAGAAAGTCGTGCGCCTCGTTGACGCAGCCGGGATCGTGGCGCGGATGGACGAAGATCTCGGCGTCGACGGCCCGCACGCCCAGAGCTTGAGGGCGCTGCAGCAGCCCGCGCACGGTGTGTTCCATGTTCTTGTCAGCCACCAGCACGATCAGGTCTTTCATCCCAACACCCCGCTGGCGAAAAGGGTGCCAAGGTCGGTCTCGCCGCGCCACTGGCGCAGCCGTGGATGCGCCGATCCCAGCACGATGTCGGTCTCGCCCCGCTCAGTGCGGTTGAAGCACAGCACCTGGTCCGGCGCAGACAATCCCAGGATCACTGGTGAGTGCGTGGCCAGCAAGACCTGCGCGCCGTACACCGACGACAGCGACTGCAGGACGCTCTCCACGGCCCGGGGGTGAATGCCGTTCTCTGGTTCCTCGATCAGATAGATGCCCGCCAACTGGGGGATGTAGGCCAGCACGGTCAGGGCCAACAGGCGCAGGGTGCCGTCTGAGATCAGCCAGCAGGGCGCGTGCAGGCCGGTGCTGTAGTCCAGCACCAGGTAACGATGCCGGTCCTCCGGCCGTTCTACCGTGCGAATGCCCTCCAGGTCAGGCAAGGCGGTGCGCAGGTGGGCGATCCACTCCTGCAGGCGTTCGGGGGCGCGCTCCTCCAGGTCGTTGACCACCAGCGGCAGGTTGGACCCGTCAGGTTGAAACTGGCGCGGGCTGCCGGGCGGGCTGGGCCGGCGCAAGGCGGCGCTGTTGAGAGCCAGCCGCTGCACCCCCTCCAGCAGCAGCCGGCGGAACCAGATCGAGATCGGGAATTTCTCCTCGTCTTCAGGCAGGTTAGCCAGGGCAGAACGCCGCGGACCCAGCCGGAAGAGGTTGTTCCATTCCGAGCTTTCTGAGCGAAAATAGTCGTTGCCCGACTCAGGGACTTTGTTCAGCACACGGCGCCAACCGGCAGGGGCTTTCTTGCCCGAAGGGATGCCGATCGTATCAGGCGGCGCAGGCGGCATGGGAAAGAGCGTGCGCTGCGCTTCGGCGTGCTCGCCGTTGCCGGTCGGCTCCGGCCGCAGCCACAACGTCTCTGCCAACAGGTTGATCTCTCGGGTGTCAGCGTGCAATCCTACGCGTACTTCGTAGCGCAGACGCGCGTAGGAGCCATTCTTGCGGTTCTGCAACTGGTTCGGGATGGCGGCTTCCACAGCCAGCTCGAAGGCGTCTCCCTCTCGCATCCAAACCAGGTCGCGTACATCAGGGGCGCGTTCGGCCACCGCACTGGCCACACCCTCCTTCTCGCGCACCAGGTCGGCCAGGAAGGCCGCCACGTCGAGAAAAGTGGACTTGCCGCTGGCGTTGGGGCCGATCAACACCTGAAACGGGGCCAATGGCTGGCGCACATAGCGCAGGCAGCGGTAGGACAGGGCTTCGATTTCGACGATCATGATGTCACCTCAGCGACGACGTTGCGCTTACTGGTCAGCGCCTGGCAGGTCGTGATGGGCGCATTATACACCAGCCCGCGCCATCCCAGCAATGGGATGCAGCATTACCATCCGGGCTGGAATTTGAAGACGGCAATCCGGCGGATTGCTTTACGGTGGTGAGTGCCACCCTCATCGCGCCGGCCCCCACGCATACCCCAGCTCGCGCAGCCCGCGACGGAACGCCTTCTCGTTCTCGGCCAGCACCACCAGATGCCGCTCACCGGCCAGCAGGCAGAGCGAGCACAGACGGCTGTCTGGCTGATCGGACGATCTGGAACCCCGTCCTGGCCAGGACCACCGGCAGGTCGGCGGCCTCAGCGCAGAGTGTGGCGCGTTCTTCGGCTGGCAGCTCCTCCCAGGGCAACAGGCGCGCGCTGGTTTTGGCCTGCACGTCCTCGCCGCCTGGCTCGTGGCGCCAGCCGGCCTGCTGGCGAGCAGCCAGGAAGCGCGCCTGTTCCATTCGGGCCAGTTGCTCTTGCTCCTCCTCAGAAAAGCGAAACTGTGCGGCGTCCCAGTTGGTCAGCGGCGCCAGACGATAGCCCAACGCCGCCAGGTGACGGCCGATGGCGTCGGCCTCGGCCAGCTCCCCCTGGCGCAGCTCTTCCGGCAGTTTGGCCCAGGGGACCAGCAGCGGGTTCGTTGCCGCACTGTCCCCCGCCTGGCGTTGGCGGCGCACAGTGCTGGCGTGCAGCCCCCGGGCCAGTTGCGTCAGCGTGTCGCCCTGGATCACCTGGGGCGTGCACGTGTTGTCCAGCAAGCCAAAGAGGTGCAGGTCGAACGCCTCCACGTAGCCGTCGGCGTCGGCGTCCAGCAGCCGCGCCCGCCGCTCCTGGTTGATCCGCAGCACCAGGCGTGTCTGCTGCTCAGGCAGTTGCCGCAGTCGATGCGAGATGTCCAGCGCCGTGCGCAGCCCCAGGAAGCCGTCGCTGAAACAGATGTAGATCACGGCCGGGACCGGGTAGCTGGCGCCCGCCTGTAACAGCGTTGGCTCCTGAAAGGCCGGCCCGCGCACATCGATGGTGTGCGGCGCCAGATCGCAGGCTTCGGCCAGCTTGGGATAGCGTCGGCTGAGGGCCTTGCACTTGAACTCGGCCTCTTGATCGATCACCGTGACGCGCAGCCGGCCGGCAGCGCCTGATGGCTGCCGGCGCTGCCGGCCATACCAGTCGCGCGCGGCCTGCACCACCAGATTCTCGCCCAATCGTCCCAGCCCAATCACCACGATGTGGGCGGCGCTGGCGTCGTCCGGTGCGTTCGCGGCCGTCCCGGACAGAGAGCCGGCGCCAAAGCGATTCCAGAGCAGCCGCGCGCCGCGGTCGTAGATGTTGAACAGCTCCAGGCGCATCGGCAGGTCCTGCTCGCCCATCATCTCGCGCGCCTGGGCCAGCTCCACCAGCACCGGGTCTTGCAGGTGCATGGTGCATTGCAGCGCGTGACGGCGCCGGCGGCCGGAAGGGCTGCGCAGCAACTCCTCGGTCTGCTGCGCCACTTCGATGTTGAGGGTGTCCTCCATGACCGAGATCAGGTGCGCAGCCCGCAGCACCCCGGTATCGCGCAGCACCTCAGGATCGGTGGCGTCGCCGATCAGCACCACGCAGTGTGAGCGGCAGGCGTTGATCAGGCTATTGAACTCGTCCAACTCGATCACCACAACCCGCTGCCCGGCGGCGGCGAAGCCCTGAGCCAGCAGCCAGCCTTTCTGGCTCAGCCCGCAGATGACTACATGGTTGCGCCACGTGGTGCGCACCAGGAACAGCCGCCAGCGGTCGCGAAAGATCGAGGCCAGCGCTTTCGCAGCGGTCCAGGCTGCCAGGATAGGGAGCAAGAAGCGGGCCACCTCCAACTGCCAGGGCACCGGCGGCTCCACGTTGCCTGAGTTCATGCTGATGAGCTGAATCGTCAGGTAGGTCAAGTCGAGAGGCGTATACACCTGGCCGGTGAGCGCTGCATAGCGCTGAAAGCCTACATAGGCCAAGAATAACGCAAAGACCCACAGCAGGCCGATGACAAGCCAGGAATGCTGACTCCACAGATCAGCCGCCGTTTCGCCCAGCGAAGGTCCGGGCTGTCTCTGCTCTGATGACGATGGTTCGATCCCGCCAGGCATCGGTCAAACCGCTCCTTTCGCCGCCTCTATCAACGCCTGCTTCAACTCCCACAGCCGCTGGCTCAAGCTGACGTGGTAGATGTGCGGCGTCACCAGGCGACGCACGCCGGGGTCGAGGCGTGCCACGTCGGCCACGCGCCGCGCGCGCAACACGTCCAGGTCGGGCAGCTCGGCCGCCAGCCGGCCCTCCGCCAGCACGTCCACCAGCAGCGGCTCCAGCTCCGACAGCTCGCCCTGGCCTACGCTGCGGAACTTGGTGTAGTCGGACGGGTGGCGCAGGGCGATCTCGGCGGCCGCGGCCGGCTCCTCGTCGCGCAGGGCCAGCAGGTCGGCCGTGGCGTAGCCGCGCTGGTCGTACAGCCGCCACAGCCGCTTGTCGCCCGGCGTGATGGTCTTGGCGGCCGTCTCAGAGATTTTGATGGCCGGCGTCCAGCCCGCGTCCGTCTGCACGCTGACTAGCTTGTAGACGCCGTCTAGCGCGCCCTGCCCGGCCGAGGTGATCAGCCGCGTGCCCACGCCGTAGGTCAGGCGGCGGATCAGCGCGTCGGCGTCCAGGCCGTAGCGCGGCGCCTCCTCGGCGATCTGGGTCGTAATCTGCCAGATGGTCAGCTCGTCCAGGTCGTTGCTGAGCACGATGGTGGTATCGGGGAAGCCGGCCGCGTCCAGCAGCTTGGCGGCCTGGATCGACAAGTAGGCCAGGTCGCCCGAGTCCAGGCGGATGCCCACCGGCCGGTGGCCTTTGCGGCGCAGCTCCTCGAAGACGGCGATGGCATTGGGCACGCCGCTGCCCAGCGTGTCCACCGTGTCCACCAACAGCAGGCAGTTGTCGGGATAGACCTCGGCGTAGGCGCGGAAGGCGGCCAGCTCTCCCTCGCCCAGGGCCATGAAGACCTGCACCATGCTGTGCGCGTGGGTGCCCTTGGGCGGCAGGTCCAGCAGGTGCGACAGGCCGACGTTGGAGCTGAAATCGGCCCCGCCGATCAGCGCAGCGCGCCCGCCGGCGTTGCTGCCCCGCTCTGGCCCGCGCCGCAGGCCGAACTCCAACACCGTGCTCTCCTTGGCCACCTCCCGCAGCCGAGCGGCCTTGGTGGCGATCAGAATCTGGTAGTTGAGCAGGCTGAGCAGCGGCGTCTCCAGGATCTGCGCCATGGCCATCGGCCCGCGCACCACCGTAAGCGGCGTGTGGGGGTGGACGACGCGGCCTTCGGGGATGGCCTGCAGGCGAAGGCTCTCGAAATGGCCGTTGGCGCGCAGCCAGGCGAGGAAGTCGTCATGGAAGATGCGCTCGCCGGCCAGGCCGCGCTGGCTGCGCAGGTAGGCGATGTCGGCGTCGGTGGCGCGCGTCTGCTGCATCCAGTCCACCAGCCACTGCAGGCCCGCGTTGACGCAGTAGCCGGCCTGGTGCGAGCCGTAGTTGGGGTAGCGACGGAAGAAGTGCTCAAACTGCGCCGGCCGCTCGTGCAGCCCCAGGCGAAAATAGAGCTGGGCCATGGTGAGTTGGTATTGGTCGGTGAAGAGCAGGCCCTCGGCGCTGCGTTGTTGTGCGTGTAGCATGCCATGTCTCCTCTGGTGTGCCTGCGGATGTTGGTGATGCGGCCATTATACGTTAGCCTGTCTGAAACAAAAAGCCCCCCGATTCGTTCAACGATAATGCTGGCGCAGTTGGCGTTTTCGACAATGCAGATAGAATCGTTTGACACGCAAGCCTTCGTCGCCGGGGCGACCGTCGTAATTTCGCAGCATAAAGGGACCAGCAGCATGAGTAACACGGCAAACCGCACACATGGACACCAGAGCGAGGGGCAGGGCGTTGGCCGTGCTCAGCGGCTGATCGCGTCTGCCTGGGCCGTTGCCTTGACAGGCGTTCTCTTGACGTTGCTGCTGGCTGCTGTGGCCCAGCCCGGCGTTGCGTCCGGCGCCGTGAAACCCCAGGGAGCCGCGCCGCAGGACGGCCCGACCGTAGCGCCGCTGGCGCTGGACTGGCTGTCACAGGACGCTTCGGCTACCACCGGCGCAGCCTGGGGCGACGTGGACGGCGACGGCGATCTGGATTTGGCCGTGAGCAACAGCAACGGACCCAACCGCCTCTACATCAACGTCGGCGGCGAGCTGCGCAGCGACGCGCCCGGCGCCTGGACCTCGGCCGAGAGCGACGCCAGCAGCGCGCTGGCCTGGGGCGACGTGGACGGCGACGGCGACCTGGATCTGGTCGTGGCCAACGGCGTGCGCTGCGAGGCGACGACCGTCGGCCGGCGGGTGCAGACCGTCTGCACGCCGGGCCAGGAGCGCCTCTATCGCAACGACAACGGGCGTCTGACCCACCAGGCCGTTTGGTCGTCGTCCCTGAGCGACGATTCCAGTGCGTTGGCTCTGGGCGATGTGGACGGCGACGGCGATCTGGACTTGGCCGTGGCCAACATGCGGCCGGAGCGCGGCTGCGACCTGGCGCGCCCTTGCCTGCTCGCGGCTGACCGCGTCTACCGCAACGACGGGGGCGTTTTCGCGCGGGACCCGGTCTGGACCTCCGCTGAAACAGACGACACCATCGCCTTGGCCTGGGGGAACCTGGATGCTGACCCTGAGCTGGAGCTGGTCACCGGCGGGCAGGCAGGCCTCAAGCTCTACGACAACACGGCCGCAGACCTGGAGGCCACCGCGACGCCGTTGGCCGCCGTTGACAGGTCCGTCGCCGTTTTGGCGTTGGGCGATTTCGACGGCAACGACACGCTGGATCTGGTGGCTGCAGGCGGTGACGGCTCGCGCGTGGTCTGGGTTCTAAGCCGGCTGTCCGGCGCGGACTCCTGGCAGCTCAGCAGCGCGCTGACAGCCACGCAGACCATCCTGGCGTTGGCCTTGGGCGACTATGACGCCGACGGCTACTCTGACCTGGCGTTGGGCGCTGACTGCGCCTCCACCCGCAGCCAATGCCGGCTTCAGGTCTACCGCAACGACCAGGGCCGACTCGCTGCTCAGCCGTTCTGGCAGAGCGATGACGACCAAAATGCCGCCGGCCTGGCCTGGGGCGACGCGGACGGCGATGGCGACCTGGACCTGGCCGTCGGCGCCGGCAATGCCGCCAACCAGCCCAATCGGCTCTACCTCAACACGATCCAGCCGCTGGCGGCCCAGCAAGCGTTGGCGCAGCCCGGCGACGGCAGCGCGGCGTCGGCCGCCTGGGCCGACGTAGACGGCGATGGCGACGCGGACCTGGCGCTGGGTCTTTCCAACCAGTGCAGCCAGAGCATTGGCGCCTGTACGCCGGGACGGGCATGGCTGTATGTCAACCAGAACGGCAGCTTGGCCCGTCAGCCGGTCGGATCTGGCTCGGTCGGCCCCGTCCGGGGTGCAAGCAAAGACCGGCCAGAGCAGGTGGGCGTGCCAGAACTGGGGTGGGGCGACGTCGGCGCGCTGGCCTGGGGCGACTATGACCGCGACGGCGATCCCGATCTGGCCGTCGGCAGCTCAGCCGTGTGCACCATCCAGGGCGGCGTGAGCGAGTGCCGCTGGGTGGGCCTGGGCCGACGCGGCTTGACGCGTGCGTTACGTTGTCAGTTGGTCGGCGGCGAACCGGCCTGCGCCGGCGGCGGCGTGCGCCTGTACCGCAACGATCAGGGCGTCTTGACCGGCGCGCCGGTCTGGCAGAGTATGGCGGACGAGACCGTCGCCAGCCTGGCCTGGGGCGACGTGGACGGCGACGGCTACCTGGATTTGGCCGCCGGCGCGGCCGAGAGCTGCGGTCGGGACGGCCAAGGCAACCTGATCTGTCGCGACGGCTGGTCGCGCGTGCTGCCTAACGTCAGCCAGGCCGTGTCCGATACGCTGGACACGGCGGGCCGTGCGCTGGCGGACGGCGACGTGTGGCGCGTGCCGGTGGCCCAGGACACCAGCGCATTGGCCTGGGGCGACGTAGACAACGATGGCGATCAGGATTTGACCGTGGCTGATCGCCGCCAGCGGCTGCGGCTGTACCTGAACGATGGCGGCCGCCTGGCCGCGCAGCCCGCCTGGGAGTCGCAGCAGACGGCCGAAACGCGCAGTCTGGCCTGGGGCGACGTGGACGGCGACGGCGACCTGGATCTGGCCGTGGCCAATCAGGACGAGGCGCTGCATCTCTATCGCAACGACGGCGGGCGGTTGGCGACGGCCATCGCCTGGACCGCGCGCGAGACCCACCGCAACCCCAGCCTGGCTTGGAGCGACGTGGACGGCGACGGCGATCTGGACCTGGCCGTCAACGGCGAAGAGGCAGCCTATCTCTACCGCAACACCAACGGTGCGCTGGATCCGGCCGCGGTCTGGAGCTCGGTGGAGCGCCGCGGCGGAGCGCTGGCTTGGGGCGACGCCAACGCCGATGGCTCGCCCGATCTGCTGGCGGGTGGGACGCTGTTCCGCAACCAGCAAGGGCAGAGGCTGGCTGTGGCCGGCGCGCCCCGTCTCACCGTGCAAACGCCTCAGGTCGATCCTGCCGCCGCCAGCGCGGTGATTACCGTCACCTACACCCTGAGCAACGGCGTGCCGGGCCAGGTGGCCGACGTGCGCGGTTTCTACTCCCTCAACGGGCCAGGATTTTGGCAGCCGGCCACGCCGTTCTCAAGCACCCAGACTTCAGCCCTCCCCAGCGGCCAGCACGTGTTCGCTTGGGACGCGGCGGCTGATGGGCTGATGGGGCGCAGCGACAACGTGGTTCTGCGTCTGAGCGCGGCAGCCAGGCCATCGGTGCAGGCCAACGCCGCGGTTGAGCGCCCCAGCTTCGGCGCGGCCGGCGCCGCCAGCCAGCCCTTCCCCGTGCGCGGCGCACAGGTGCGGGTCGTGGACCAGGCCAGCGGGCAGCCCGCGGCCGGCGCGCTGGTCTTCCGGCTGCCGGCTGGCCAGGTGGCCGGGGCTCAGCCGCTGGGCAGTGACCAAGGCCCCTATCGCAGCGACGTCAACGGCTTCCTGCAGGGCCGCGGCCAGGTCAGCGCCGGCGACACGTTGGTGGCGCTGTTGCCCATCACCCGCACCCGCACCGTCACCACGGCCTATACCCTGTTCTACACCAGCGCCGCGCCTATCAGCACCACCATCGACGCTTCGACGGTGGTCAGCAGCGCTTTGCTGCGTGAGCTGTTGGTCTCGCCGGACAACCCGCTGCTGCTCTTCGACCTCAACGTCTCTCTGGAATGGGATGCGCGCAGCGACCCTGACTTTCTCCTGCAGTTGGAAGAGGCGTTTCAGCGCGCGTCAGAGGTGCTGTACGATCTGTCCAACGGCCAGATGGCGCTGGGCCGGGTGCGTGTGTTCCAGGACAAGGAGCAGTGGCTGACCTCGGACGTGCAAATCTACGCCAACAACCGGGTGCGGCCACGCGCCAGCATGGGCGGCATCGTGCAACGCACGCTGGACGAACGGGACCGCGACGGCCTCTTGATCGAGGACGCCTACAACCCAGGCGCCGTGCGCATGGGGCCGGTGTGGGACCTGTTTGGTCAGAGTCGGGCCGATCTGGGGCGTGATTGGTGGCGCGCCTTCGCCCACGAGCTGGGCCATCACCTGCTCTTCCTGCCCGACAACTATTTGGGCTACCGCACCGCCGCCGACGGCAGCATCGTCGACGTGATCAGCGTCGACTGCGCCGGCAGCGTCATGACCACTGCCTACGACGACGCCTACAGCGAATTCCTGGACTTCAGCGACCCCCGTTATTACAGGGTAGGCGCGGGCGGCAGGACGACGCCCGAGTGGCCGGGCGAGTGCCGCAACACCCTGGCGGCCTACACCACCAAGCTCTCGGACTGGGAAGTGATCCAGCGTCAGTATCCCATGGTCAACCGGCCGGGCGAGGCGGCCAACCCCGGGCCGGCCGCCCTGCCGCTGGCTGTGACCCAGGTACAGTTTGTGCAGCCGGCCAGCGCCAACACAGCGCTGCCGGCGCGCTTCTTCGACCTGCGCGACGCGGCCGGCGGGGGTAGGGTTTCCGTCGCTCAGGGCCAGGCCTTCCTGTTTCAGCGCCACGGCACCCCGGAGCTGAGCGACGACACGGTTGTGGCCTTGGGCAGCACGGGACGCAGCGATTCGATCAAGGTGCGCGGCGCGGCGGCTGGCGACCGGGTCTGCGTGTTCGACAGCAGCGGCGACGCCGCGCTGCTCGGCTGCGCCGAGGACGTGTCGGCGCTGTCGACCTCGATCCCCATCTCGCCGGTTGACGGCTGGCAGCCCAACGTTCAGGTCCGCCCCGTGCTGATCCCGACACTGCTGATCAGCGTGACCAATGCCGGCGGGCTGGCCGAGCCTGCCATCGACGTGCAGACAGTGGACGGCGCAGGGACGACGACCGTCAGGCAGATGGCGGAGCTGGGTCTGGCCACGGTGCGCTATCAGCCGGCCGAGGGCGGCGGCGAGGGCTTCACGCTGGTGATTTCCGGGACCAACGCCTTATCAACCACCGCGCCGGCGCTGGAGACCTGGCTGTACCGCGGCGGATCCGTGGCCATCGAGACCAGCCAATCGGCCGCGCCCGGCCAGGCGGCTGTCATCCAGATCGGCCGGCCGGGGCTGGCCATCACTGTCACGCAGCCCATTTCTACCAACGCCCGCCTGCTGACGCAGATCATGCCGGGCTATCAGTTGGGCGCTCAGGCCTACTCGCCGGCCGCCGTCCTTGCGCCGGGAGCGGGCGGCGCAGGCCAGGTCTTCCAGGCGCAGGTCGCGCTGGACTATCCGGCCTACAGCGGCATCGTGCGCACCTGGCTGGAGACGGCCGCGCCCGGCGGTTCAGAGGGAGATGCGCCGGGGCAGTGGACCCAGAACCTGCGCGAGGCGGTGAGCCGGTTCTACCTCAGGGCCAGCCGCACGCCCGATGGCGCCTACGCCTGGGGCGACACAGCCATGACACTGGCGCCCAGATGGCAGGACAAACTGGATCTGGTGCGTGCGTTGGCTGAGCGCCGCCTGAGCCTGGCCAGCGGCACGCCGGCGGAGGTTGCATCCATCGACCAACGGCTTGCGTTGATTGACCCACTGGGGCTGAGAACTGACGATCGCGCCTTGCTGGGCACCGATGACCGTGCGCTGTTGGGAACAGATGATCGCACCTTGCTGGGCACCGACGACCGTGCGCTGCTCGGCACGGACGACCGCGCCTTGCTGGGCACCGACGACCGTGCGCTGCTGGGCGTGGATTTCTGGGCCGGCCTGTGGACCGACGACCGCGCTCTGTTGGGCACGGACGACCGCGCGCTGCTGGGCACAGATGACCGCGCGCTGTTAGGAACGGACGACCGTGGCCTGCTCTGGACCGACGATCGGGCGCTACTGGGAACGGACGATCGGGCCTTGTTGGGCACCGACGACCGGGCGCTGCTGGGCACGGACGACCGGGCTTTGCTGGGAACCGACGACAGAGCCTTGTTGGGCACCGACGACCGGGCGCTGTTGGGCAGCGATGTGCGCGGCCTGTATGCCAACCGTCGCGCGCTGGGCGCGCCCATGTCGTCCGAGGACGGCGGTGTGACCATCTTCAACCGCACCGCCGCCTTGACGGGCGACGCGGGCGTCGAGTCGTTGGAGGCGCTGCCCAAGCCGCCTGGCCTGCCAGCGTGGCTGACCCCCGTGGGCCAGGCCTACCGCTTCGTCGCCTCCGGCGAGACGCCGCGCAGCATCGAGTTCGCCTACTATCAGCGCGAGGTTCCTGAGGGCTACGAGCACACGCTGACTATCTACTACTCCCCCGACGAGGGCGTCACCTGGACCCGCCTGCCGACCCAGCGCGACCCGGCCGAGAACCAGGCCACAGCCAAGGCCGAGCAGTCGGGCCTCTACGTCCTGGTCGCGGGGGTTGAGATTCCATTTTACACGGCCGGCTGGAACCTGTTCGCCTACCCCGTGCCCATGGATCTGCCCATCGAGGAGGCGCTGGCGTCGCTGGACGGCGATCAGATCGGCCGCGGCCCGGAGTGCTGCTACAGCACGGTCTACGGCTTCGACGCAGCCCAGCCGGGCGCGTCCTGGACGGTGTACGACCGCCGCATCGGGCCGGAGCAGGCGTGGGCCAACGACCTGCAAACGCTCCAGTTTGGTCAGGGCTACTGGATCAACGTCACCGAGCCGATCACGCTGGTGCTGAAGGTGGGGGCGGCGTCGCCGCTAGCCCAGGCGCCGGCGGCGGCCTTGGCCAACCCCGTCAGCCGCACCCCGCCGGCCGTCTACTTCGGCGAGATCCAGGCCGGCGCGGGCGCGCGCGTAGATCTGCCGCTGACCGCCGCGGTCGACGGCGTCGAGGGCTGCGGCGCGGCGGCGGTGGTCTACGACGAGAGCGGGACGGGGCGCTACATCATCAAGGTAGACGCGGCCGACGCCGGCCCGCTGGCCGGCTGCGGCGGGCCGGGCAAGCAGGTGACGCTGCGCCTGGGCGAGCAGGTGATCGCCGAGAACCTGGCCTGGGACAACGCGCGCCAGGCGCCGCCGGCCGCGCTGCCGACGGCAGACGTCGCGCCGCCTCCCGGTGAGATCGGTGTGGGCGGGCAGGTGGAGGTGGTCTACGCCGGCGCCAACCTGCGCCGCTCGGCCGGCTACGTGGACAAACCGGCCAGCGACGTGGTGGCCGGCGTCAGGGAGGGCGACCAGGGCGAGGTCGTGGCGGGTCCGGTGACGGCTGACGGGCTGCGCTGGTGGCAGGTGCGCTTCGGCCAGGCTACCGGCTGGATCGCCGAGGTCACCAGCGGCGGCGCGCGCCTGTTGCAGGCCAGCCCATAGGAGGCTTGATAGCAGCGCAACTCGGTTAGCCGCGCGCCGTTGCTGTCTGTGGTGATGGCGGTTGAGGTCAGACTTGTCCTGAGCATGGTCGAAGGATGGTCGTTGAGCAGGTAGCTGGCCGGCCTGGGTTGCCACATCCACCATCGCGGGCGCCTGCGGCGCAGCGATCGTCAGTTGCTGGATCAAATTGATGATCTGTGAACCGTACAGAGCTATCTTCTCGATCACCCAGCAACCAGCCGCAAGGCCAGGATGCGGTAAAGCACACGCACTGTGCCCACTGGGATCGACCAGCACAGTCGGTCGATTGCCGACGTAGCTGTACCGGTTCAGCGACTGCGGATCCGCCGGGTCGGGCACGATCGTATCTGGCGCGATCCACCGTCCCAACGGCTGGGCATAGTGCCGCGCCACGTAGTCGTGCAGCCCCAGCCCAGGCTCGATCACATGGCCGGTGTCCACTCCGGCCTACGGCCTCCGGGGTGCTTCGCAAAAGCCTTTATCGATTGATAAGGTCCATTCGCTCCCCTGCATTGTCCGCTACGGACTGCGACCTCCGGGAGGCTTCGCACTACCATATGGCTGGTACTTCCACCTAGCGCCATTACGGCCGTCGTAGTCGGTCTGCAGCGCGGCCAAGCCCAGGTAAAACTCATAGCTACTCTCCGCCACGGTTGAAAAACATCATTCGATGACTCACGCAATTCAGACTTGATGATCAAGTCGTAACCTAATAGTCAGTCGTCTTTAGCGGCGGCCAGAAACTTGGCGGTGCCTCGACAGTTTGAATGTCTTGAAGCCAGCCAAGCGGATCGCTCCACTCGGCGATTGGTATGCACTCGACGCCGGTAAGTCTGTACTGTTCGATAGCTCGACGCACCAAATCTGTGACAATCGTCAGGCCAGGAAGCTCGTCGATGACAAAAATGTCGGAACCATCCCAGCATCGTTCCGGCATCTTGATCCCTTGTTGAGGAAACGAGTACGACCGCCGCCCGCAGATAGGACACTCATTGTCTATCTGTAGTCCGGCAAGCGAGGCGTATTCTCGGGAGTGGCCAATGATAACTAGTTCACAGTAGGCCAAGTCAAACTCGCCCAGTTCCGGAGCCGCAGCGACTTCTAATGCACCTGATCGCCAGCCTGCAATGTCCTTTTCTTCGAAGGTTTCGGCAACACGTCGCCTAACGATTACGCCATCGGCAGTACGAGTGATGTCGACCAGATCATCCTGGTGGTCAAACCGTACAGCTGTAGATCCAACCCGCGCAATTGGCCTTATGCCGCATAAGTCACATTCAACATGCTTGTATCTGACACTGGTAACAGTTGGCCCAAAGGTTGTGTGACTAAGTACAAAGAAGTCGCGCATCGATTACCTCTTTTCGATCACCCTCCGGTGAGGTACTGCTGATATAACCGAAGATATTCTTCTCGTTGTTGCTTCACAAACTCCAGAAATTCTTTCCCTGTCTTCGTAGTGCCGAATCTATCGAGCCATTGACGCATTGAGTCGTTGTAGGCATCAGCGATTGTCCCACTCTTGCCATGAAGAACCTTGTGGAAATCATCTGCGAGCGGATCTGTGAAGCCAAGCATTTGTTGATTGACACCTGGATATAGCTTTCGCACCTGCTCGTGTAACGCTTGCGGAATCCAGTGATGTGCTTCCGTCTTTCCTACAATCGCAGCATTGCGGGCTACGGGAATGATCTCATCGATCGGCGTGAACAGGCCAAATACCAACAGACCGCGCATAGCAGGTGACTGATCCTCGCCCAAGATGTTTTGCCCAGATGCTGCCGTGTAGGCATCGTAGAAAGCTCCGCCGCCAGGCACCAAACCGAGCCCGGTGTCAGCAGCGCCTCCGAGTACGCCGCTCGTGGTGTCCAGAGTCTCGTAGTAGGTCTCGCCAACATCGACCGTGAGGCTTCGATAGGCGGGAATCGCCTCGACCTTTTTTGCGCCGCCGAAGCCCAACAACCGTGCCAGCCACTCGAATGGGTTAGGCAACTCGATCTGATGGCCTGACGGATCGACGTATCTGAGCGGATTGTTTCCCACATAGCTATACCGGTTCAGCGACTGCGGATCCGCCGGATTCGGCACCACCGTATCTGGTGCAATCCACCGTCCCAACGGCTGGGCATAGTGCCGCGCTACGTAGTCGTGCAGCCCCA
>Ga0209573_1003430_pt1 | contig 17454 bp, 17 predicted proteins | sample TNRBio252014_DNA_FD_185870 | JGI IMG/M metagenome (GOLD analysis project Ga0209573, IMG submission 185870) | Wastewater treatment Type I Accumulibacter community from EBPR Bioreactor in Madison, WI, USA - TNR Reactor_6/25/2014_ DNA (SPAdes)... | ecosystem: Engineered > Bioreactor > EBPR >...
GGGCGGTATTGCAGCACAAATCATCACCCGTTACTCAAACTTGACTGACGTAACCTGGAACGGTGCAAGCCGCGAAATTCTGAACAACAGAATTGTTCCTTAATTCATTCGCAAGTGGAATGATATCGACCTGCTGCCGGAAGATCCGGCAGCAGGTTTTTTTAATGTCTTTCTGCGGCTAGCAACCAACCCGGCAACACATTCATTGCACCCGCAAGTCTTATCGTTTTTATATCCTACCGGTTTTCTTTCATGGAAGATTTGATCCTGGTTGTTCAACAATGGGTATCCACCGATGTCCTCATTGGTCTAATGATCGCATCCATTGCCGGCTTTATCGGCTCACTGATCGCCATTCCATGGATACTGATCCGCCTGCCGAGCGACTACTTTGATTTGCGCGTTCCCCGTTATTGGATGAAAGATCATCATCCTGCGTTACGCCTGATCGGATTGATCTTGAAGAATATCGCCGGGGCTATTTTTCTGATCGCGGGCTTTCTGATGTTGTTTTTGCCAGGACAAGGCTTGCTTACGATGCTGATCGGGATCTCTTTCATTGACTTCCCCGGCAAACGCAGACTGGAAGCGAAGATCGTCGGACAACGCACAATTTTGCATGCGATCAACACCATGCGCAGTAAATTCAATAAACCGCCGCTTACATTATCTCCAACCGATTGTTAAGACGCGTACAATATCGTTTTCTGATCAGCGGCTGGGAATATGCCGGTCAACATATCGCCTTTAGCGCCTGCGGATGTTTTTAATATTTCAACCCTGGTCGGAATTATCTGGCGGCACCACTACGCCGGCATCATTTCACTCGCACAGATCGAATATATGCTGGCACAACGCTATCAACCGGATCTAATCCGGGAGCAATTAAAAAATCCCGGTATCTGGTGGCGCAAGTTGGTTCTTGAAGAAAACGTGATCGGTTTTTCCTGCTGCATGCGCACGGCTAATCCGGGTGAACTCAAAATCGACAAACTCTACATACATTGCAATCATCATCGCCAAGGCTACGGCAGGAAGTTTATCGCCGACGCAATCGCAATTCTCAAGAAAAATAACCTGCAATCATTGATTCTGACAGTCAACAAACAAAACCAAACCGCCATTGCTGCGTATCAACATTATGGATTTGAGATCACGAATGATAGTATTGTGGATATCGGCGGCGGTTTTTTCATGAATGACTATTTGATGACACTTGATTTATCTCGCTGGAAAAATCATCAATGAAACTTAAATTCACAAAAATGCAGGGGCTTGGCAACGACTTCGTCGTATTGGATGGAATTCATCAATCCATCCATCTTGACCGGCAGCAATTGCGTTTTCTGGCCGATCGTCATTTCGGTATCGGTTGCGATCAAATCCTGCTGGTCGAGAAAGCCGAAGGCGACGCGGATTTCCGTTACCGCATTTTTAACGCCGACGGCGGCGAAGTGGAGCAATGCGGCAACGGCGCGCGCTGTTTCGTACGCTACGTGCACGATCATGGTTTAACGCAAAAAAGCGAGATCCGTATCGAAACACTCAGCGGCGTGATCTCGCCGAAACTGGAAATCAGCGGCAACGTTACCGTCAACATGGGGCAACCTGTTTTTGAACCGGAGCAGATCCCTTTTATCGCTGAACACATCGCGCCAGCGTATCAACTTGAAATAGCCGGTCAGCCGGTTACAATAAGTGCATTGTCGATGGGTAATCCGCATGCGGTTCGCGTCGTGCCGGATGTTGATCGCGCCCCGGTTGAAACGGAAGGCGCATTGCTAGAGCAACACCCGCGTTTTCCAAAGAAAGTCAATGCCGGCTTTATGCAAGTGGTGGATCGCACGCACATCAAATTGCGCGTCTTTGAGCGCGGCGCCGGTGAAACGCTGGCATGCGGAACAGGCGCTTGCGCTGCGGTCGTTGCCGGCATCAATCTGGGATTGCTCGATCCGCAGGTTATCGTCAGCACACGCGGCGGGAGTTTGACAATTCGCTGGGAAGGAAAAAACGAGCCGGTATGGATGACCGGTCCGGCAGTCACCGTGTTCGAAGGTGAAATAAATTTGTAATCAATCAAGGAAACACCATGAAAGCAGAAGATGTCGCACAGTATTTGCAGGAACATCCGCAGTTTTTCAACGATTACGCCGATTTGCTGGCGGATATTCAAATCTCGCACCCGCAGAGCGGCAAGGTTATCTCGTTGAACGAACGCCAGTTCATCTCCTTGAGGGAAAGAAACCGTGCGTTGCAGGACAAGCTTTTGGAATTGATCAGTTTCGGTGAGGAAAATGACGCGATTGGAGAAAAGATGCACCGGCTGGCGATCGCGCTCATTTCCGTATCCAATCTGGACGAACTTTTGAATGCATTGTATTTCAGCCTGAAAGAAGATTTTTCCGTACCGCTGGTGGCGATGCGCTTCTGGAAAATACCCGGCGCTGATCCGTTAAAAGTGGAATTCACCCCGACCAGTGAAGATGTTCAAGCCATAGCCGAGAGTCTGCCCCAGCCTTATTGCGGCAATCATATCGCAGACGAAATCAAACAATGGTTTGGCGAAAGCTCGGAACACCTGCATTCATTCGCGATGATTCCATTAAACACGGTACAAACCATCGGTTTGCTCGTTTTGGGCAGCCCGGACGCGGAAAGATTTTACCCGGAAATGGGTACATTGCATTTAAAGCGCCTCGGGGAATTGGCCTGCACCACCTTAGCGCGCTGCGGCCAGCTTGAAAACACCGAGACCGCCACCGCATAGACAATGTCCCATGAGCGCTGAATCCGGATCTTTAGCGGCTGCGTATATCGACTATTTAACTTACGAGCGGCGGTTGTCGCCGCACACCGGCAAGAATTATGCGCGCGATATTGCGGTTCTGTTAAAACATCTCAACTCCAATAATCTCGCGCAAGTTCACCCCCAGCATATCCGCCATATCATTGCGCAACTTCACGGCAAAGGTCTTTCCGGCAAAAGTCTGTCAAGAATGTTGTCGGCGTGGCGCAGCTTTTATCACTATTTAATCCGGAAACACCGTTTTCAGCAAAATCCGTGCATCGGTATCCGGCTGCCCAAGTCACCGCAAAAACTTCCCAATGCGCTGTCCCCAGATGAAGCGGCGCAGTTGCTGCAATTCCCAGCCGATCATTTGCTCACAGCCCGGGACAGCGCCATATTTGAATTATTTTATTCTTCAGGGTTGCGGTTAACAGAATTGACTCAACTCAAACCCGGCGATATCGACTTTGCCGGGGAAACGGTCAAGGTGCTTGGCAAAGGGAACAAAGCCCGCATTGTTCCAGTCGGCAAACTTGCAATCCAAGCGCTGCAGGCTTGGCTGAAACAACGTCCTTTGATCGCCAATACCGGCGAAACAGCACTTTTCGTGTCACAACGCGGCTGCGCGATCAGTCCTCGCACCATCGGCTACCGCTTGAAACAGCGAGCCAAGCAGCAAGGTATCCAGCAAAATGTGCATCCGCACATTCTGAGGCATTCGTTTGCCTCTCACTTGCTGCAATCCAGCGGTGATCTGCGCGCGGTTCAGGAGATGCTCGGACATGCGCATATCACTTCCACTCAAGTCTATACCCACCTGGATTTTCAGCATTTGACCAAAGTCTACGACGCCGCGCATCCTCGAGCCAAAAAAAGAAGTTGAATAACGCGGCTTGCTTCTTGACCGGATCAGCGATGCTTTATGCGTTATAATCGAATTTTGTAACAAATTAAGAAATTTCATGACAACCATTGTTTCAGTAAGGCGCGGCAAGCAAGTTGCGCTGGGGGGTGACGGTCAGGTAACGCTGGGAGCGGTCGTGGCCAAATCGAGCGCGCGCAAAGTGCGCCGGCTTTACCATGACAAAATCCTGGCGGGATTCGCCGGTGGCACCGCCGATGCATTTACCCTGTTTGAACGCTTTGAAGGCAAGCTCGAAGCGCATCACGGCCACATCATGCGCGCCGCCGTTGAGTTGGCCAAGGATTGGCGCACCGACCGGATTTTGCGGCGATTGGAAGCCATGCTGGTGGTTGCCAACGAAGAGGCAACGCTGATCATTACCGGCGCAGGCGATATTATCGAACCGGAACTGGGAATTGCCGCGATCGGCAGCGGCGGTTCCTATGCTCTGGCCGCGGCCCGCGCGCTTCTGGAAAATACCGATCTGCCGCCCAAGGAAATTGTCAAAAAAGCGTTAACGATCGCCGGCGATATTTGTATTTATACCAATCAAGACCATATCATCGAAACGATTGATTAGTATCATGAATCCCGCGATCCGCTATCTGTTCTTCGCCTGCTCGCCGGCCTAGTGTTTTGTTTACCTATTTTTCATATTCGAATTAATCATCATGTCACAAATGACTCCGCAAGAAATTGTCCACGAACTGGATAAGCACATCATCGGTCAGCACGCAGCCAAACGCGCGGTCGCGATCGCGCTGAGGAATCGCTGGCGCCGGCAGCAAATTGCAGACCCGTTGCGCCAGGAAATTACACCCAAAAATATTCTGATGATCGGCCCGACGGGTGTCGGTAAAACTGAAATTGCGCGCCGCCTGGCCAAGCTTGCCGATGCGCCCTTTATCAAAATCGAGGCGACTAAATTCACTGAAGTGGGTTATGTCGGACGCGACGTCGATTCGATCATCCGTGACCTGGCGGAAACCGCCATTAAGGAAGCCCGGGAAAGAGAAACGCGAAAAAAACAACCGCTGGCGGAAGATCAAGCCGAAGACCGCATTCTCGATGCGCTGCTGCCGGGCTCAAGGGATTTCGGCTTGCAATCCGGTAGCGAAGATCACGATAGCTCAACCCGGCAGAAATTCCGCAAGAAACTGCGCGAAGGCGAGCTGGACGATAAAGAAATTGAAATCGAAGTAGCATCTCCGCGCGCCAGCATGGAAATCTTCGCGCCTCCGGGAATGGAAGACCTGACATCGCAAATTCAGGGCATGTTCCAGAATATGACCGGTGAGCGCAAGAAAACCCGCAAAATGACGATTCGCGAAGCAAAAAAAATACTGCTCGAAGAAGAAGCGGCGAAAATGGTCAACGACGAAGAACTGAAATTGAGCGCCTTACAAAATGTCGAACAAAACGGTATCGTTTTTCTCGATGAAATCGACAAAATCGCCAGCCGTTCCGGTCACACTGGCGGCGATGTTTCCCGCCAGGGCGTGCAACGGGATTTATTGCCGCTGGTCGAAGGCACGACGGTATCGACCAAATACGGCATGATCAAAACCGACCACATTCTGTTCGTCGCCAGCGGCGCGTTTCACATGTCCAAACCGTCCGATCTGATCCCGGAACTGCAAGGCCGCTTTCCCATCCGCGTCGAACTCGCCAGCTTGAGCGTAAGCGATTTTGAGCAAATCCTGACCAATACCGATGCCTGCCTGACCCGCCAATACGAAGCGCTGCTGGCCACCGAGGGTGTGAAACTGCAGTTTGGCGACGACGGCATCAAACGCCTGGCGGAAATCGCGTTTTCGGTGAACAGCAAAACCGAAAATATCGGCGCGCGGCGTTTGCACACCGTCATGGAAAAACTGCTCGAAGACATTTCTTACGACGCCCCGAAACACAGCGGCGAAACCATCAACATCGACGCGGCATACGTCGACGAACGCCTCAAAGACTTGTCGCAAAGCGAGGATTTGGCGAGGTATGTGTTGTAGATAACTGAAATTCCGGAAAATCAATCTGATCAAGCAGAGTTGTCACCACACAAAAGCGTCCCGGATAGAAGTGTTCTTCATTGCAAACGCAGCACGGTCAGAAACCTATCAAACCCAGGGAGTTAAGGTATAATACCCGGCTTTTCAATATTGTATTGTTGGAGGTCTCGATGCCTATTTATGAATACAGTTGCAATTCATGCGGCGCTGAGAAAGAGCATTTACAAAAAGTAAGCGACGCGCCGATTGCAGCTTGCCCGGTTTGCGGCAGCAGCAGCTATGTCAAACGCATTTCCGCAGCGGGATTTCAGTTGAAGGGAAGCGGCTGGTATGTCACCGATTTCAAGAACAGCAAATCCAAACCGGCGGATAAAGCAGCGGCAACCCAAGATAACACGCAGACTGCGGCTGCCCCCGCTGCGGAGTCAACCGCAAGTAAAGAAAGCAGCACCACTCCCGCTGCAGCCGCCGAGTAATGGATTGAAACCGCTATCGAAATACCGGAACGTCTGGATTGATCCGATCGTTGGATCGCTTGCAGTGCAGCAAAAAAACAATACCCTTTAATTTTCATCATTCAACCTATTGAACAACATCATGCGTACCAATTACTGCGGCGCCATCAATGCCGGATATCTCGACCAAACCGTCACGCTTTTCGGCTGGGTTCACCGGCGCCGGGATCATGGCGGGGTTATCTTCATCGACCTGCGCGACCGCGAAGGGCTGGTACAAATCGTCTGCGATCCCGATAATGCGGCAACCTTCCAGATCGCCGAGAAAGTACGCAATGAATTCGTGCTGAAAATTACCGGCAAGGTACGCAAGCGCCCGGAAGGAACCGTCAATACGGCGTTATTCAGCGGTGAAATTGAAATCCTGGTCAGTGCCATCGAAGTATTGAACACTTCATTGACGCCGCCTTTCCTGATGGACGACGACAACCTCAGTGAAGTGGTGCGGCTCGAGCACCGCTACCTCGATTTGCGCCGTCCGGCGATGCAATCGAATCTGCGCTTGCGCCACCGGGTGGCGATGGCCGTACGCATGTTTCTCGATCAGAACGGTTTTCTCGATATCGAAACGCCGATGCTGACCAAGTCGACACCGGAAGGCGCGCGCGATTACCTGGTGCCGTCGCGCGTCAACGCCGGGCATTTTTTCGCGCTGCCGCAATCGCCGCAACTGTTCAAGCAGTTATTGATGATCTCCGGGTTCGATCGCTATTACCAAATCACCCGTTGCTTCCGCGATGAAGACTTGCGCGCCGACCGGCAGCCGGAATTCACGCAGATCGATATTGAAACCTCGTTCCTGTCAGAGAATGAAATCATGTCCTTGATGGAAGGCATGATCCGCGGATTGTTCAAATCGGTGATCAATGTCGATCTGCCCGATCCGTTTCCGCGGCTGACACATGAAGAAGCAATGTTCAAGTACGGCTCGGATAAACCGGATTTGCGTGTGCCGCTGGAATTCACCGAATTGACCGACATCATGAAAGAGGTGCCGTTCAAGGTTTTCCGCGAAGCCGCGGAAAAACCCGATGGCCGCGTTGCCGCGCTGTGCATTCCGAAGGGTGGCGAGCTGTCGCGCAAGGAGATCGATGATTACACCAGCTTTGTCGCCATTTACGGCGCCAAGGGATTGGCGTATATCAAAGTCAATAACTTGGCGGATGGCGTCGAAGGGTTGCAGTCGCCGATTCTGAAATTCCTGCCGGAAGCGACGATTCAAACAATCCTTGCCAGAACCCAAGCGCAAAACGGCGATTTGATTTTCTTCGGCGCGGACAAAGCCAAAATCGTCAATGAATCGCTGGGTGCGTTGCGTATCAAGATCGGTCATCAGCACGGCCACGCCGAACCCGGCTGGAAACCGCTGTGGGTCGTCGACTTTCCGATGTTTGAATTCGATGACGAAGAAAACCGCTGGAAAGCCCTGCACCATCCGTTCACTTCACCGGCAGATGGCCACGAAGATCTGCTCGAAACCGATCCCGGCAAGGCACTATCCAAGGCTTATGACATGGTGCTGAACGGCTCCGAAATCGGCGGCGGATCGGTGCGGATTCACCGCCAGGAAGTACAGTCCAAGGTTTTCCGCGCATTGAATATTTCCGAACAAGAAGCGCAAGAAAAATTCGGCTTCCTGCTGGAAGCGTTGCAATACGGCGCGCCGCCGCATGGCGGCATTGCTTTCGGTCTGGATCGCATTCTGACGATGATGACCGGTTCGGAATCGATCCGCGATGTCATCGCTTTTCCCAAAACCCAGCGCGCTCAATGCCTGTTGACACATGCGCCAAGCGCCGTCGACGAAAAGCAACTAAGGGAATTGAGTATCCGCTTGCGCCAAACGGAAGTCAAACCGGGCTGAGTAACGGTCTGCCGGCGAATGTATAAAATCCCGGTATCCGTTCTGGTCGTTATTCATACTGCTGATTTAGAGGTTTTGCTGCTCGAACGCGCCGATCACCCCGGTTACTGGCAGTCGGTGACCGGCAGCCAGGATCCCGGTGAAACGCTGTTCGATACCGCAATGCGCGAAATCGCCGAAGAAACCGGCTTAAACGCAGCCGATTATCAACTCACCGACTGGCACGTCGAAAACCGCTACGAAATCTACGAAGAATGGCGCTGGCGCTATGGCCCGGATGTACGATTCAATACCGAGCACGTGTTCGGCTTGCGTTTGCCGTCGGCGATGCCAGTTACCATCTCAACCCGCGAGCATCTGAACTATATCTGGCTGCCGTGGCAACAAGCCGCCCGGAAAGTCTTTTCCAGCAGCAATGCCGAAGCCATTCTGAGCTTGCCGGCGCGATAGCGCATCAAAGGTTGTCCATTAACGCTGCTGTTGGCTCAGCAACGATTCCGCCAATTGCAAATCCGCCACTTTATCAACATCGATGCCGGCGCACGCATCGCTCAGAACCAGCACCTGTATGGCGACACCCGATTTTTCCGATACTGCCGCCACGCCTTGCTGCAGCGTCAGCAAACCGAAGCAATACGACAATACGGTTTTGAAACCCAATACGCGTGCGATCAGTTTCACGGGATTTTTCCGTAAATCCTCGGCTTGCTGCCAGAAACGCACCAGCGCGCGCCCTCGCGATCTGAATGCATAAAGATTGCAGCCGCGATAACCGCCGTCGCGCAAACGTATGATGGTGCGCTTAGCACCGGGAAAAGCCGCGGCAATTGCTTGTTCCGTCACAGTTCCAACCATGGCGTCGCCTGCCGCCGTCCTTGATGCATTTAAAAATTCCTGCACCATCGCGGGCGTCAGCAGCGCATGATCAGCCGTGGTAATCAGCACCGGCGTATCATCCGGCACAATACTTAAACCCCGCTCGGCGCTGCGGCTGGGCGAATCGAGATTGGCCAGCCAGGTGACTTGGCCGCTGGCAATCCGCTGTTGCAATTCCGGGCAATGGTGCAACAACGATTCCGGCGGACCGCATAAAATGATTTGATTAATCGATTCACAGGCGGCCAGCGTATCCAGCACGCGGATAATCATCGGAATACCGGCAACAGGCGCAAACGCTTTGCACGCCGCACCCGTATGCCGGGTAATGGGATCCTTGCCGGTGCGGTCGGCCGCTAAAACCAGCGCAGCAAACGATTGCGATTCAGGTGATGGTTTGTCATTCATAGGGTTTCACTGCGTGATGAAAATACTTTAGGGAAATGCTGATTAATCGGCACCGCCCCCGATGGAAAAGCGCTGCAAATATTTCCTGATGATCGCGCCGGATTTCACATTATGCACATAATACAGCACCACAAAGTTCACAAACCCGTGGATAGCCAGCGCCAGCAGCAATCCTTCGAAAATCCCCAGGCGGTAAACCAGTAACGCGCACAACGTCGCCAGCATCAATGCATACTGCCCCTGATGCGCAACATGCAATAACCCCAGAATCATCTTCCAGCCGGTGAAAATCATGATCACCGCCAGCGAAAATTTCGGCAGAAATTCAAGATATTGCGTATTGATCACAAAAAATAAAACTACCAATCCGACCACTAGCACCGAGAATTTGGTATAGGCGCCGGCCAGTTTGTTGGTGGTGCTTTTGGCCAATCCATCCAGATTTGTCATGCCGCCGAAAAAACTCGACCCCATGTTGGCAACCCAGATCGCCAGCAAACTATTATTGGTATTGCATTTGCGCTGCAACGGATCGATTTTTTGGATGGCGGCATTACTCATGACTTGCTCAATCACATCAATCACCGCCAGCATGACCGCAAATCCCAAAACATACAGCCACATCAGCGCATGGTCGAAACGCGGCAACGGCAGCGATAACTGCAACGGCACATCTTCCACGTGCAGCATCGGCATCGCGATAAACTGCGCCAGAATCGCACCGGCAACCATCAGGAAGAAATACGGAATGGCAGGTTGCCTGGACTGGAATTTACTGAAAAGAAACACGAATGCAACCATCCCCAGCAGCGAGATCGACACCATTTGGATGCGCGCAGCGTTCCAGAAGCTTTCCGCAGCCAGGCTGTCCGGTATTTCGTAAGTCATGGCAAAAAAATTGATGGCGATTTTCAGCCCGACGCCGGCCAACAATCCCTCAACCAGATATTCCGGAACGGCGACCAGAATGTACTTCTGCAAATTAAATTTCCAGATAATGGCCTGCATCAAAGCCGTCATAAAAATGACAAACGCCATATTTTCCATGCCGAACGTTGCCACGCCCAATGCCAGCACCGGCGCCAAGCCGGCGGCGACGCCGGGAGCGCCGACATAATTCCCGGGACGGAACCAGGCATTGATCCAGCCGACGAAGCATGCGAACACGACGGTTGCCAAGGCTACCTTGATCGGATAATCGGACATCAATGCAATCCCGGCGGATAGCGGGATCGCCATGGTTCCGGTGATGATGCCGGCTTGCAGGTCGCGCACAAAAAATCGCGATTGGAAGGCAGCCGGGCCGGTCGATGGGTTTTGCGTGTTCTGCGACATGATTTTTCCGAATGATGCAAAAGGTCCGTGGGAATTATCCGCGCCAGGATAAACCAGCTATGCGTTCAGCTCAGGCTGGAATATTACATACGATTTGCCGGCGCGTGACTTTGATATATATCACAAGTTGTTGAACAGCCGGAGGACAAGAATTGCCGCTGCCGTGTTGCAGACGCCCTTCATCGGGATCGAACGGCCCCGGCGATGAAGGGCGTCTGTTATCTGAAGAAGTTAAGCAATGGGAATAATCCGCAATGAGCCATGACCAAGAATCGAAGCTGTGGCAACATTCTGAATGGTAATGGCTTTCGCGATACGTTGAATGTCGTCATCGCTGCCGGTGGTATTGATATCTTTAGCCGCATTGCCGAATGCCCAAGCATCGACCACGAATATATCGTATTGCGGGCCATACTTGGCGCGAATCGCAGCGCGATCCACGGTGGTGCCGGGCTTGGTGTTCAATGCGATGCCGAGTTCGTTGTGCTTGCCGACCAGTTCTTCAAAGAGCGCTCCGCAATCCTGCGCCGTTTGCAGCACCGCAGCCCGGTCTTCGGCGAAAAAGCCTGCCTGCCCCAGGCGATTGTTGGCTTGCTGCACAATCGAGCCTTTCTCCGCATCGGTCACGTTAATGCCGAGCTTTCCGACCAGCGCGGCGATATCGTTGATACGTTCCGAGACGTGCTGATAAATCGTCGGCGCTTTGGCGCACGCGCCGCATCCGCAAGATCCGTGGTCATCGCCGTGCACGCCGGTGGAATGCCCTTTCGATTTGAGCGAATCAATCGTCTGCGCCGTCAATTGGAGCTCGTTCACGTCTCCGGTGGATGAATTACCGCCCAAATCGCCACCGTATACGATGCTCAAGGTGCCGCCCGCCGCACAAGGCGCGCTGAAGCGCGAACCATCGGCTTTGGTGCGGCCGTCGACACAGATTTCCGGCACCACGCCGTTAGCGGGCACATTGAACACACCGGACGCAATCGCTTGATACATCTGGATTAATACATTTTTGTCGATATCGTTGCGATTATCGGGACCAATGCTGCCCAGACCCAGGTTAAATTGCGCTAACGAGATATACTGATTAAGACTTTCTTCAGAAGCTGAAGCGGTTGAGGCGGATGTTGAAGCGGTTTGTGGTTGTTGTGGCGGTGTTTGAGTTTCTGGTGCTGACGATGCTGTTTCTTGACTGCCTGTAAAATGTTTTAACAGATTTTTTAAACTTTCAAACATTTTAGATATCCTTTGTAGTAATTAGTCATTTGATCATAAGTTCTATTTCATACTTGCCATATTCAAAGTAACTCAAGGAAAGGGCAAACATTGCCAAAGCCGTCTTTATCAATCTTTTCAACTCCCTTATATGATAAAAATTAACCCGGCGTTAGGATTCTAACACTACTTTTCCGTACCGCAGATAGTAATTCTCCATTTTTTGCTGCGCAATATTGGAATTTTCCTTACTTGCATCAAGGAGCGCATAACAAACGCTGCGGCTCACGCTGATTGATTCCGGACGAAGCAAAAGGCAATAAATTTGAAATCCGTGCGGCGACAAACACGGCACATTAGCTCAAAAATCTCATCGATCAACAACCTCGATTTCCGCAACAACCGATCGAAAACCCAACCCATAGGCATTTCCGTATGACCTGCGATCGCTGTAATGTATTTTCACCAACGCCGCATTTTTTAATGCATTGATCGCAAAATCATACAAATCGTGATCATCGATCATGAAATGATGAAAGTTACTACCACCGCGGCCAATCTGCAACGTCATATAATAAATTCTGCTCATGTCTTTGTTTTTGGTCAGATTGGTAATTCTACCGATTTTGACCCCACGTGATACCTCAGGATCGGAAGTATGGGTATCGCCTACAAAATGCTTTTGCTCCCATGAAGCATCCTGATTGATCGTGTAAATTTCCAACAATTCATTAGGTTGCGCGCAAGATAACAAATCATTGCTTTTCGGAAATTTAAACTCAACGACCACATTTTTACCGATAAAACTTTCGATTTCCTCATAACGGTTTTTCTCAAAACAGAAATGCCATAAATGAGTTGAGCCGGTATTTGAAAAACTCTCATGCCCCAGCGAAATTTCTCCAACGTAAACCTGATTGATACTACGTTCTTGGCGCACATTGCTGAGTTGACCATAAATGTAGCCCTCAGCGGTCATAAGAAAGGGGCCGGCGTAACTCGGCTGCGATACCGATGTAACCATCAGCAAAAGCATGATAGCTACACCTTCGTATTTCATCGATTTCATGTTGAACCCCCTCCTTGTGGATGATGAACCATTGTGTATGGAAATGGCTGTCAGTTTATCGAAGGAAAAGGTAACGCAGCATGAACAAAAGTTCATTTGTCCACAGTCTTCGCACAAGCTCAACAGGCACGGCGAGTAAAACGTCAATAAGATTTTACGGTGCTAACAAGCATGGCGCATTGCACCATGAGGATTTACCACAAACGGTACAATAACTAACGGGTATTGCACCAGATGCCACTCACAATTGAAAAAACTCTGCAATGCGCTGACGGTTTTCCAGCACATTCCAGCAAGACAAATGCGCAAGCAAATTGACTTGCCTGGCGGTCAAGTCGATGATGCCAGCGCCTTTGATGGTTTTGTTTTCAAAAAAAGTCCTGTAATGCGGAAATCGCGTAAATTCACCATCGGGCTTCACAGATCGCGCCGGTATCTTGGCTTTGAGCGATTCATCACCAATCGCATTACGCCATCTATCGACTTGTGCGTTGTAGATCCAGCAGATTTTCGCGCGATAAGGACGAATACCGTAATGTTTATTTTCCAGCACATCATATTCATCGCTATGAATTAATGTATCGCCTTTTTCCAAGCAATTCTTGAAGCTTTGAATCATTGCATCCAGTTTCTCTTTGGCAAACACTTGATTCACCCGCAACTGAACTTCTCCATCCTTTTCATCAACATTCTCGCGTCTACCGAATAATGGCGCCAAATCGTCGGTATAGTCAGCAGTTGCTGTAAAAGGCTTCGATGTATTGATAAACACCAAGATTTTTTTCACTTGGCGCGCAAGCAACGGCATGATTCCAAAATTTTCCAAGCTTCCGCCATCGCCATGCGGATATTCAGCCGCAGAATTTTTATCGATTTGATCGATCGGATGCACGCTCCAGTGCTCGAATTCGGGGAAGCCGAGAAATGTGAAATTGTGCTTATGCACTTGTTCCTCCGGCGCTGCACCGCTACTGCCTATCATGTCCGACAATGTAAAACGCGCGCCTTGCCGTTTCAATGCTACTTGGAAGATGCGATTTTCTGATGTCGCTGACGGTTTCATCGAGTCGTAAGCAAAGGTTTCGATATAACCGCCGCCCAGGTTGGCTTTCTTACCAAAAGGCAAGAACCCTTTTCTTTTTCCTGCTTGCGGAAAAGAACTGCGGATACCGGTATAAATCGGTGTGTACTCAACTTGCATTTTCCGCTGCTCCGGGTTGTTGCCTTTCATCAGCAGAGTGCCGCCGACAATCAAGAAAGGCCTGTGCTTTCTTGCCAAATAAAAATCCATATCGCTCGATGGATTATTATGCAATGCCGCCACCCGGGATTTTTCATCGTAGGTAAAGAATTTTTGGGTATCGTTCAACCCGAACGGTTTGAGAAAAAGCCTGCCGATGATTCGGGCATAGGTTTCGTCGCCAGCAATGCCTTTAAACAAATCATCGACTAAAATAGTATGTGAAATCGCATAAGCCAATGAATGCTCCGGTGCGTGACCTAGATTCTGCATCGACAGATTCTCCGGATTTACTACTGGACCGAGAAAAATATCATCCGCAATATTCTCCGGTAAAAAAGTAAAGGGCGTCGCTGCCCATGATCCCCCTGAAACCGCAGAAATATAGCCGGCCTTCTCAAGCAACCCTATTTCTCGCAATCCGCGCAGCTGACCAAGTGTTGCCGATGCTGAACGCGTACCCCCTCCCGAAAAAGCAACGCCAAAATCACGGCGCTCGCGCACCCAGTCGCTTCGATAATCGTCGTCATTCAGCTCTGGAAATTGATCAGGATTCTCAACCGTATTCCAGATTCGTGTTTTCAAGGACACTCTCATATCGCACCCCACGTTATAGGCCCATCGATAATTTTGATACTACATTTTTTATCGTATGACAGAAATTGAAACCGAATCCCGATGTTGAGTTTTTTATCGCGCGACGATTTGTGAATGGTGCAATGCCCTTCGGCTATTGCACCTTACAAGCCGCAAAAAAATCACAAGTCGACAATCGCGGTAAAACCGCCATATGTCATCCGCTTGCAATCGAACGGATGCGCATCGGGATTCATCATCCCGGCCAAACGCGGATCCGCCATGACAGCTTGATTGACCCGGTCGCGGTGTTCTTTCGATTCAAAAACCACCCATGCAAAAATTACTGTTTCTTCTTCATTGGCACCGGTTAATTGCTTAAACGAAACCATTTCTTTCTGTTCGAGATCGTCGCCGGCACATTCCATATAAGCCAGCGCACCGTGTTCTTTCCAAACCGTCCCGGCCAACTCTGCCATTTTTTTATATTCGTCCAGTTTATTCCAAGCTATCGGAAGCACGTAGCCATCGACATATATCCCCATCTTGTTCTCCCTTTTCAGTTAATCACATCCGTCCAGCAGCATTACCACTGGTTGCGTTACTCCAGAATCTCGATGCGCTGGCGCGTTGTACCACGTTCTCCCAAGCGGATGATGCCGATGATGAGCGAGCCGTAAAAACCCGGGTGGGAAATCACGTTGGAAAACAATGCCATCATCTCGTCTTTTTCCCGGATGGCCTGTTGGCGCTGCGGCCCCGGCAACGGCGATAACTTCTCCGCGAATGACCAGGCGGCATCGCGGGCTTTTTCCATGCTGAAATTGATGATGGCGGTTTGCACCGAGCCCAGAAAGCGGTTGAGCAACCCCAGCACCGGCCAGATCTGCGCCAATTCGCTTTGCACGCCGCCGACCAAACCCGCCAGGACTTCATTGATTTTGTCGAAATCACCCTTGAGGTTTTGCAGTTCTCCCGGCGGCATGGTTTCCGCTGCGGCGATGCCGAGATCCAGATTGATGTGCGCATTCATGCCCAGTAACAAATGTTGCAACACGATCGGCCACCAATGTTGCGTGGCGTCAAACGCCCGCACCCAAGATTTGGTCGGGGTTTGATCGGTAAAGTGCAGATAACAGGCGCGAATGTAACGATTAGCGAAAATCACATCGAGCCGTTCCATGCGCGGACCGTCGTCAAAATAATTTTCCTGAATGCCTTTTTTGACCTGGATCGTCACTTTGCGGTACAGCGCGGCGAAGTAACCGATGCGGGAATTATTTTGTTTTGACCATTCGACGATGGCGGTTAATTGCGTAATGACTTCGTCAATGGTTGTGGCCGGGGAAGCAATGGCGGAAGGAAAGCTGGTGGGCGACATGACATCTCCTGGAAATTGTGAGTGCTTGCATCATACGCAATGTGCACGGTGATGCAAGCCAAAGCGGGCGATCCGGTCCGGGTTATGTTGCATTTCCGTCCGGCTGCAATGTTGTATTTTCATAACGTGCCGGGTTTCTTGCTGTGATCCGTTTTCAAGGAAAGTAATTATTCCAGCATGCAATCATCAATATGCTGCCCTTATTCTGGTAGTCGCAGCGCAGCGGCTCTTCCGCGAGGCATTGATTGCAAGTATAATCCGTTCACATTTCCCCATATACCGCCAATTTTCCAACCTATTGGTGGCTTTTCGAGGATTGGAAAAAAATGAAATCGCCTATTCGTATCGCCGTCACCGGAGCAACCGGGCAGATTTGTTATAACCTGTTATATCGCATCGCTGCGGGTGACATGCTTGGCAAAGATCAGCCGGTCATTTTGCAATTGCACGATGTGACCGAAGCGCAACCGTTCTTTGAAGGCGTGGTAATGGAGCTTTATGACTGCGCCTTTCCGTTGCTGGCAGGCATTGTTACCACCGACAATCCGGAAGTTGCATTCGATAATGCCGACATCGCCCTGCTGGTCGGGGCGCGGCCGCGCGGTGAAAATATGGAACGGAAAGACTTGCTCACAGCGAATGGCCCGATATTCATTTCGCAAGGAAGGGCGTTGAACGCCGCAGCCAAACGCGACGTGAAGATTCTAGTGGTTGGCAATCCGGCCAATACCAATGCGTATATCACCTTGAAAAACGCCCCTGACTTGGATCCCGGCAACTTTTCAGCGATGCTGCGGCTGGATCACAATCGCGCCTTGTCGCAAGTGGCGTTAAAACTCCGGGCACCGGTGTCCGGCATCAAAAGAATGATCGTATGGGGCAATCACTCCAACACGCAATTCCCGGATTTAAGTCACGCCATGTTCGGCAATGACAAAGTATCAACGCTGATCAACGATGCCGGATGGGTCGAACACCACTTTATCCCGACCGTGCAAAAACGCGGCGCGGCGATCATTGAAGCGCGCCGCGGCAAATCCAGCGCGGCCAGCGCCGCCAATGCGATTATCAATCACATGCAAGATTGGATCTTCGGTACCCGGGAAGGCGATTGGGTATCAATGGGGGTACCGTCGAACGGCAGTTACGGGATACCCAGCGGTGTGATTTATAGTTTCCCGGTCACTTGCCAAAATGGCCGGTATCGAATTGTCGAAGATCTGGAAATCACCGGCGCGGATAACGAGAAAATGCAAGCCAGTTACCGCGAACTGGTCGCC
>Ga0209573_1003431_pt1 | contig 17448 bp, 12 predicted proteins | sample TNRBio252014_DNA_FD_185870 | JGI IMG/M metagenome (GOLD analysis project Ga0209573, IMG submission 185870) | Wastewater treatment Type I Accumulibacter community from EBPR Bioreactor in Madison, WI, USA - TNR Reactor_6/25/2014_ DNA (SPAdes)... | ecosystem: Engineered > Bioreactor > EBPR >...
TCGTCAGACTAACCCACAATACACAACGCCCCACGCACACATCCGTGCCTGGGGCGTCGTGCCGTCTACGCAGAACGCAGGGGTTGAGCCCCCGCGGATCCGTCGTAAGCACCCGGCAAACCCATCTTGTCGTGTCGCTCATGCGCAGGCGGCCGGCTGCCTGCGATGCGGCAGCAGCGCCCCGATCCGGCTATGGGGCTGCGTCGGCAGCCATTCGAGCACATCCTTCAGGTACGCAAAGGGCCCGTGCCCGTTGAGCTGCGCCGACTGATGGCGCGGGCGATGTCCGAGCGGTTGGGCACTTGGGTGCGCCGCGCGAGCAACCACGCATGCAGGCGTTCAAGGAGGGGGCGGGCCTTCACGTCCCGAAGGCGCTGCCGGGCGTCGATGTCCAGTTCGGCTGCCTCACGTTCGATCCCATACTGCTCACCGACGGCTTCGAGCGCCTCGCTGGCGATCTGGCTCTTCGCTTGGGTGGTGAGATCGAAGAACTTGCGCCGCGCATGCGCCATGCAGCCGGCTTTCTTCACGCCCAGGGCGATCAGCGCCCCTGGGTTCGGCGTAGTCGTCACAGATCAGCGTGCTGCGCCACTCACCCAGGAATGCCTGGGCGTGACGGCCTGCGCGGCTGTCGGCGGAGTCGTATACCACCGCCTTGATCGGATCGAACGCCCCGACGCCGTAGGACCACAGGTAGGCGTGGTGCGTCTTGCCCGCACCCGGGTCGAGCATCACCACCGGGGGCGTCCGCGTGCAGCACGGGGTGCGCTAGCACGCCGGTCTTCGGCGCATCGACCAGCGGCTGCAGATGCACGCCGCTCTGGCCCACCCACTGGGCCAGCGGCGATTGCGGGATCGCCAACCCGGCCCGACTGAAGATGCCTTCCTGCCGGTAGAGTGGCAAAAGGTCCTGATACCTGGCGACCAGCACTTGGACGAGCAGCCCGGCAGTCGGGATGCCCTTGTCGATGATGTGCGCCGGCACGGGTGCCTGCACGAGGGTCTCGCATGAATCGCACGCCCACTTGTCCCGGATGTGGCGCTCGACGGTGAAGTGGCCCGGGGTGTAGTCGAGCGTCTCGACGACGTCCTTGCCGATGTGGCGCATCTGGCAGCCGCAGGCGCAGGTGGTCGAGTAGGGTTCGTCATGGATCTCGGTGGGCGGCAGCTCGGGCGGCAACGGATGCGCCGGGCCTGTCCCTTGGGCTGCTGGCTCTTGCTGGTATCCGGTTGAAGTTGCTCGAGCTCTTCGCTCATCGCCGCCAGATCGGCTTCGGCGGTCTCCTCGAAGAGTTGCGCCTGCTCGGTGGAGAGGCGCTCGGCCTTCACGCCGGAGAGATGACGTTTGTGCAGCGCCAGCTCATGCGTGAGCCGCTCGATCTTGGTCTGGCGCCACACGAGCTCGCGCTCCTGACCGATGAGCAGGTGGCGCAAGGCATCGGCATCCAGTTGATCGAGGTCGGCGGGCAGCGGCCTGGAGCGGCCATTCGAGCTCAATGCGGGCGTTGCCACGCTGCGCTTCGAGGCGGATCGCCAACGTTTCGACGGCGGGAGCCACCTGCACGGCTACAAAGCCCGGCTCAGCCAATGGCGGGCGTTCAGCGCAGAGCGGCTTGCGAGGACTCGGTGGCTCGATGCCGCGCTCGCGCATCCAGCGGTGGACCCGGTTGGCGTTCAGGCCGTTGGCCAGAGCCAGGCCGGCCACCGAGACGCCGGGCTCACGACAGGCCGAGACCACAGACTGCTTGAAGGCTTCGCTGTGCGTGCGCCGACTCCGGCGCGGGATAACCACATCCATCGTGTCCACCATCGAACTTGATGGACACGATCTTCAATGGGATAAGCAGACGGCGGAAGGTGGGTTCGCCGGGGGCTTAGAGCTGGGTGGCGAGATTTCTGCAGGTGCCTCGCACGGCCTCTGCAGGGAGGCGCGCGAGGCGAGGGCATGCTCGATCAGGTGCGCGCCGGTACGAGGATTTCAGCCTCGCCATCCATGACCACCTTGTCTCCAACTGTGCAGACGGTCGAGAAAACCGCGCGGCGCTTCTCTGCCTTCAATTCCTTGACGGTGACACGCGCGACAACGGTGTCACCGATCTTGACGGGCGCCTTGAATTTCAGGCTCTGGGACAGGTAGATGCAGCCGGGGCCGGGCAGGCGGGTGCCGAAGACGGCCGAGATGAGGCCGGCGGAGAGCATTCCGTGGGCGATCCGGCCGCCGAACATCGTACTCGCAGCGAACTCCTCGTCCAGATGGACCGGGTTGGTGTCGCCCGATACGCCGGCGAACATCAGGATGTCGGCCTCGCTCACCGTACGTGAGACCGAGGCGGTACGGCCAATGTGAAGGTCCTCGAAACTGAGGCCGTAGACTTCGCTGAAATCGCGTTGAGCTTGAGTCATGTACTTCTCCTTGTGTGAAACGGTGCTCCGGTAACGGACCGACGCTACAAGCTTCGCATGCTAAAATCAACCTTGGATGCTGCGCTGCCGCATTTGCCGCAAGGCCAGGCGGGCGTTTCGTGCGATTTTGCTCGGTGTGCTCGAGGCGGTTTGCTCCACCCGCCCTCGCCGTGAAGTGAGTCACAGGTGTCCTGCCGGTGATTGTCTAAGCTTAGGCACGATCAGGAGCCGGGCGATCCCTCCGCGATAAGCACTCCCGGCGCCCAGGGTTCCGACCCTTCCCAACACATGCAGAGGCCCCTCGATGCTGAAGGTGTTCAGCCACTACCTTCCCACGCACACCCTGCAGCAGGTGCTGTTCGACGCCTTGACGCTTTTTGCGGTGGTGCTTGCAGCGGTTGCGGTACTCGTGACGCCGACAAGCGCGGTCGACTGGGCAATCTGCATTCCATCGGCGCTTACCTTCGCTGCAAGCATGATCGCCCTCAATGCGGCGATGGGTTTGTACCGACCGGTGTATCAGCGTTCCCATCGGCAGACCTTCGCGCGCGTCGCCCTGTCGCTGACCGTGAGCGTACCAGTGGCCTACCTCGTGTTCGGGCTGTTGCCGTGGTCCGAAATTGCCCCGCACTCCCTGCAGCTCAGCGTATTGCTGTTGCTCTGTTCGCTGTTGCTGGTCCGCGGGCTGGTCAATCAGCGCCAGGCCTCTGCCCTTTTCGTGCCGCGCGTGCTGATCGTGGGTACCGGCCGTGACGCGCGCATGGTGCAACAGGACCTGGTCCGTCCGCTGCAGCGCAGCGTGGAAGTGGTCGGCTTTCTTCCGGTGGGGGGAAACGAACGGGTCGAGGTGGAGCAGCACGCCGTGTTGCCACCGGGCAGCTTGCTGGAGGTGGTGCGCAACCTGCGTGTGGACGAGGTGATCGTCGCGGTGCGCGAACGTCGGGGGGGAGTGCTCTCCTTGCGCGAACTGCTGGACTGCAAGTTGCTCGGAACGCGCATCCTCGATCTGTCGACCTTCTTCGAGCGCGTGCAGGGGCAAGTGAGGCTGGATTCGCTGCGGGCGAGCTGGCTGATCTATGGTGACGGCTTCCGCCAAGGCTGGACGCGAACCTTCGTCAAGCGTTGTTTCGACCTCGTCGTCGGGACCGCGCTCCTGCTCGTGGCCTTGCCGATCATGGTGCTCACTGCGCTGTTGATCCTGCTGGAGGATGGCGCGCCGATCTTTTACTCGCAGGAGCGTGTGGGACGCGGTGGGAAGCCGTTCCGTGTCATCAAGTTCCGCAGCATGCGGCGTGACGCCGAGAAGGACGGCAAGCCGCGGTGGGCGACTTCGAACGACGATCGAGTGACACGCGTCGGGCGTTTCATCCGCAAGCTGCGTATCGATGAGCTTCCGCAGCTGTTCAACGTGCTCAAGGGCGACATGAGTCTGGTCGGCCCGCGCCCGGAGCGCCCCTATTTTGTGGACCAGCTTACCCAGCAGATTCCGTTCTATGCGGTGCGGCACTGCGTCAAGCCCGGCGTCACCGGGTGGGCGCAGGTTCGTTACCAGTACGGGGCTTCGGTCGACGATGCCGCGGAGAAGCTCCAGTACGATCTGTATTACGTGAAGAACCACTCGCTGATCCTGGATACCCTTGTCCTCTTCGAGACGGTGAGGGTCGTCCTGACCGGTGAAGGCGCGCACTGAGCGGCCGCGTGAGACTGCGGGCTCGCTTGGACGGGGGTACGGCGCAGTTCGCACGAATGCGTGACAGGGGAGAGGGGCGTGCTTGAGGTTGCGATCTGGAGTTATGGGGTTGCGGCCGTAGCCTTCCTCATCTTCGCGCTGTACATCTTCCTCGCGTGGCGGGGCGCGCTGCCGGGTGGGGCCTTGTTCGCGGCCGTGGCGATTTCCGGTCTGTGGGCGGGTCTTTCGGCGCTCGAGGCCAGGGGCGCTTGGCCGTTTTCCGGTGCCCTCGCCGTCGCGCTCGATCTGCTCAGGGGCGCGGCCTGGTACGTGTTCCTGATCGTGCTGTCCCGCCCGTTGTGGGGGCGGTGGATGCGCTGGCCGGCGTATGTGGCGCTCGCGGTGGTGGTGGCGCAGGTGCTCGCGCTCGCGCTCGAGTCGGCGGGCGTCACCGGAGGGTTGCCGATCGCGCCGGCGATCGGTGCCTGGCTGATGCACGCGATCGTCGGCCTGATGCTTGTGGAACAGCTCTACCGGGGCATGCCCGCCGTCTCGCGCTGGGGTTTGAAGCCGCTTTGCCTCGCGCTGGCGGCGGGCTACATCTTCGAACTGTACCTCTTCGCCGATGCCCTCCTGTTCTCGCGCATCGATGCGGATGTCTGGGCAGCGCGCGGCATCGCGCACGCCCTGCTCATCCCGCTGATCGCAATCGCGGGGACGCGCAGTCCCTCATGGACCCTGCGGATGTCCGTATCGCGCGAGATCGTCTTCCATTCGACCGCGCTCGCCGGCGCCGGCCTCTATTTGCTCGTGATCGCCGCTGCGGCCTATTACGTGCGCTTCTTCGGCGGCGATTGGGGGCGCGCACTGCAGATGGCATTGCTCTTCGCCGGCCTGGTGGTCCTCGGCGCGCTGCTGTTTTCGGGCGCCGTGCGCGCGCGCCTGCGGGTCTTCATCAGCAAGCACCTCTTTCCGTACCGCTACGATTACCGGAGCGAGTGGTTGCGCTTCACCCAGGCCCTGTCGACCGTCGACCGCAGTCTCGATCTGGGTCAATCGGTCATCAAGGCGCTGTCGGATCTTGTCGAGAGCCCTGGAGGGTCGCTCTGGCTGGCCGATGCCTACGGCAAGTGCCGGCCGCATTCGCGCTTCAACCAGCCCCCGATCGACGTGGTCGAGGCGCTCGATTCGCCGCTGTGCGGGTTCCTTGCCCGCAGCGGCTGGGTGATCAACCTCGAGGAGTATCGCGTGCAGCCCGGACGCTACCAGGGTCTGGTGCTGCCGGACTGGCTGTCACGGCTCGACGAGGCATGGCTGGTGATCCCGCTGCAGACCGCCGAGCGCCTGATCGGCTTCGTCGTACTGGGTTCGCCGCGGACCCCCTTCGACATCGACTGGGAAGTCCTCGATCTCCTCAAGACGGCGCAGCGTCAGGCCGCAGGCTATCTGGACCGTATGCTCGCGGCCGAGGCCTTGCTGGAGGCACGCAAGTTCGACTCCTTCAACCGCATGTCGGCCTTCGTGGTCCATGACCTGAAGAACCTCGTCGCCCAGTTGTCGCTGATGCTCAAGAACGCCCAGCGCCACCGCGACAACCCCGAGTTCCAGCAAGACATGCTGGATACGGTGGCGAACGTCGAGGCGCGCATGCGCGGGCTGATGACGCAGTTGCAGGAGAAGCGCTCGATCGACCCGCCGCGCGCGGTGGATCTCCCCGCGCTGCTGCGCGCGGTGTGCGAGTCCAAGCGTGGCCAGTCGCCCGTGATCGAGCTCGTGTGCGCAGCCGCGGGGCCGGTGGAGGTCAGTGCGCACCCGCAGCGGCTGGAGAGAATCATCGGTCATGTCGTGCAAAATGCACTGGATGCCACGGCACAGGATGGTAAGGTGGTTCTCAGTCTCGCTGCCGGGAAGGACGGGCGGGCGAACGTGGTCGTCGAGGACGACGGCTGTGGGATGAGTCCTGAATTCGTCCGCGAACGGCTGTCCCGTCCCTTCCAGACCACCAAGTCGAGCGGGATGGGGATCGGGGTCTACGAGACCCGGCAGTACCTCGAGGAGATCGGTGGCGCGCTGCACTACGACAGCGAAGTCGGGCGCGGCACCCGCGTCAGTATCGAACTCCCCCGCATCCGGCGCGAGGACGGGCAATCTACCGCGATGGGCATATAGAACGTGAATTCGACGCAAGACAAGCAGCGTACTCTCCTGATCGTCGAGGACGACCTCGCGCTGCAAAAGCAGATGCGATGGGCGTTCGACGCCAGCGAGACCGTGGTCGCGAGCGACCGCGAGAGCGCGATCGCGCAGCTGCGCAAACACGAACCTGCGGTGGTGACCATGGACCTCGGCCTGCCGCCGGCGCCCGACGACGTCAGCGAGGGCTTCAAGCTCCTGCGCGAGATCCTCACGCTCGCGCCCGATACCAAGGTCATCGTGCTCACGGGCCAGCATGACCGCGAGAACGCGATCAAGGCGGTGGGCCTGGGCGCCTACGACTTCTTCGCCAAGCCCTTCGAGCCCGAGCTGCTCAATCTCACCATCGAGCGCGCCTTCCGCATGCACGACCTGCAGAGGGAGAACGCCCGCCTCGCCGCGCTCGAGGGCAGCCCGCTCTCCGGACTGCTCACCCGCGATCCCGGGATGCTCAAGGTCTGCCGCACGATCGAGAAGCTCGCCTCGGCCTCCGCCACGGTCGCGCTGCTCGGCGAGAGCGGTACCGGCAAGGAGATCCTCGCGCGCGGCCTGCACATGCGCTCCGCCCGCGCCCGCGAGCGCTTCGTGGCGATCAACTGCGCCGCCATTCCCGATGCCTTGCTCGAGAGCGAGCTGTTCGGCTATGAGAAGGGCGCCTTCACCGGCGCAGTGAAACAGACCCTCGGCAAGATCGAGACGGCCAACGGGGGTACCCTCTTCCTCGACGAGATCGGCGACCTGCCGCTCGCGCTGCAGGCCAAGCTGCTGCGTTTCCTGCAGGAGCGCTCGATCGAGCGCATCGGCGGGCGCGAGGAGATCCCGGTCGACGTCCGCATCGTGTGTGCCACCCATCGCAACCTCAAGGCGCAGATCCAGGCCGGGGTCTTCCGCGAGGACCTGTACTATCGGCTTGCCGAGATCGTCATCGAAATCCCGCCCCTGCGCGAGCGCGACGGCGACGCGACCTATCTCGCGCATGCCTTCGCACAGCGCTTCGCCAAGGAGAACGGCCGGCGCACGCCCATCTTCACGGACGACGCCCTCTCGGCGATCGAGGCGCACCGCTGGCCGGGCAACGTGCGCGAGCTGGAAAACTGCATCAAGCGTGCGGTGATCATGGCCGATGGCGAATGTATCGCAGCCGAAGACCTCGGCCTCGCGGCGGGGGACGAAGACCTTTCGATCTTCAACCTGCGCCAGGTCCGGGAGGATGCCGAGCGTGCCGCCGTGCTCAAGGTCATCGCCCGCACCAACGGCAACATCGCCCGCGCCGCCGAGATCCTCGGTGTCAGCCGGCCCTCCCTGTACGATCTATTGAGCCGCTTCGGACTCAAGAAGGAGAATGCTTCGTGAGCGAAAACCGCACCGTCCGTCACCACCCGCGCTGGTCCCGGCCCATTCGGGGCATCGCCGTCGCCGCGTTCTCGGCGCTCGTTCTTGTCGGTTGTGGCGAGACGCCCGAGCAGATGCTCGCCTCGGCGAAGTCCTTTCTGGAGAAGCAGGACTTCGACGCGGCCGGCATCCAGCTCAAGAATGCCCTGCAGGAAAACGCCAATCTCGCCGAGGCGCGTTTTCTCCTCGGGCGGGTCAACCTGCGTCAGGGCAACGTCGCTGGCGCGGTCAAGGAGCTCGAGCGGGCGCTCGAGCTCGGCTACCCGCGCGACGCGGTCGCCGCCGAACTTGCGCCGGCGCTGGTGCGGGCGGGCGAGTTCGACCGGCTTCTCGCGGAGTTCGGCGATCCTCGGGTGACCGCGCCTGCGACGATCGCCATCGTCCAGGCTGCGCTGGGCGATGCGCATCTGGCGCGGCGGGAGATCGACAAGGCGCAGGCGGCCTATCTCCAGGCGCTCGGGGCGAACGCCGACGAGCACGGGGCGCGGATCGGATTCGCACGCACCGCGGCGATCAAGGGTGATCTGAAGGCAGCGGAAGAGGCCGTACGGGAGGTCATCGCACGCGCGCCGCAGGTCGCCGATGCGCATGCGCTGCTCGGCGACCTGCTCGTTGCCCGCGGCGATCTGTCGCAGGGGCTCGCCGCCTTGCGCGAAGCCGTGCGTCTGCAACCGGGGACGGTGGCCAACCATTACGCGCTCGTCACCCTTCTGCTTCGCCAGAACGCCATCGCCGAGGCCGATGCCGCCCTCGACGCGATGAAGTCGGCGGTGGGCAGGCACCCCTTCACGCGTTACCTCCTAGCGCTGCGGGATTACCGCGAGAATCGCCTCGTGGAAGCCCGCGACGCGCTCATGCAGGTGCTCAAGGAGTCGCCCGGGCTGCTCGTCGCCGAACTGCTCGCAGGCGTCGTGCATTTGCGGCTGAACGATCACGAGATCGCGCGTGCCCATCTCGACCGGGTTCTCCAGGCCGCGCCGGGAAATCTCGTCGCTCGCCAGGCGTTGGTGGCCTCGCACCTCGCCACCGGCGAGTCGAAGCGTGCGCTCGAGCTCGTCCAGCCCGCGCTCCAGGTTCCGCAGCCGAGTGCCCGCCTGCTCGGCCTGGCAGGGCAGGTGTACATCGCCAATGGGGATTTCGAGCGTGCCGAGGACTATTTCGAACGGGCGGCGAAGGCAGCACCGGCGGACGTGCGTGCGCGAACGCGCCTTGGGGTCGCGCGCATGGCCGTCGGCGACGCGGATGCCGGCTTCACCGAACTCGAGGAAGCCTCCCGGATGGATGAGGGCGGCATCCAGGCCGATCTAGCCCTCGTCGTCGGGCATCTGCGCAGGGGCGACGCGAAAAAGGCGCTCGCCGCACAGGCCGAACTCGAGCGCAAGCAGCCGGACAATGCGCTCGTGCACAATCTTCGTGGCGGGCTGATGCTGGCCACGCGCAACATTCCTGCTGCGCGTGCAGCGTTCGAGAAGGCACTCGCGAAGCAGCCCACCTATCTCTCCGCCGCGGTCAGCCTGGCGCGGCTCGATCTGGCCGAGCGCCGTCCCGAGATGGCCATCGGGCGCATCAAGGCGGTGGTCGATCGCGACCCCAGGAGTGTCGAGGCCTTGCTGACCTTCGCCGAGATGCAGCGTCTCACCGGCGCCGCGCCGATCGAGGTGCTCGGAACGCTGGAGCGTGCCGAGGCCGTCTCGCCCGGGGCCCCGGTCGTCGGTCTGGCAACCATCCAGCACCATCTCTCCGAAGGGCAGCCTGCGGAAGCACTGCGGGTGGCGCAGAAGCTCGCGACCGCGCATCCGAACGATCCGCGCGCGATCGAGGCGCTCGCGCGCGCGCAGTTCGCCGCGGGGGACAGCCAGCAAGCGATTTCCGCGCTCAATCGGCTGGTCGGGCTATTGCCCGAGTCGCCGCTTCCGCTCGTTGCGCTGGCGGACATGCATCGTGCGCTGATGGACGGACAGGCGGCGGAGCAGGCCTTGCGCAAGGCCTTGGGGATCGCCCCCGACTCCATGGACGTCCGCCAGCGCCTGATCGCCCTGGCGCTGCAGCGCAAGGACCCGCAGGGTGCGTTGCGTCTTGCCCGCGAGGCCCAGTCGCGGCAGCCCGAGCTTCCTGCAGGCTACCTGCTCGAGGGCGACGTGCATGCGGTGGGCAGCCAGTGGCCCGATGCCGCGGAGGCTTATCGCAAGGCGCTCGAGCGCAAGGGTGGAGGCACGGCTGCGGTACGCCTGCATTCGGCCCTTCTCCGCGCAGACCGCAGGGCCGATGCGAATCGCATGTCCGAGGGGTGGCTGAAGGCGAATCCGACGGATCTCGTGCTGCGTGGCCATCTTGGCGAACTGGCCCTGAGCGAGAAACGGTATGCGGATGCGGCCAGGATCTTTGCGCGCATGGCCGAGATGGCGCCGCAGAACCCGATCATCCTGAACAATCTGGCCTGGGCCGCCAACGAAGCGAAGGACCCGAAGGCGCTGGAGTATGCCGAGCAGGCTCTGCGCCTCGCCCCGGACAACCCGGCGATCATCGATACCGTGGGCACCATCCAGGTCGCCAGCGGGGCGGTCGATGCCGGCCTGGCCAACCTGCGGCGCGCGGTGTCGATCGGTCCCGACCTGCTGCCGCTGCAGCTGAACCTCGTGAAGGCGCTCGCCAAGGCCGGACGCAAGGACGAGGCGCGCAGCCAGCTCGATGCGCTGATGCCGCGCCTGCAGGAGGGGACCCCGATGCATCAGGAGGCGCGTGCGCTGCAAGCGTCGCTCTGATCCCCCGATCCCAGGGGTGGCGATCCAGCGTGGCGTGTGCGATAAAGAGTCATGGACAAGACAAGTTGCCCGGTCCCGGTCGGCAGGATTGCGCGGCCACGCCTCCGGCGCCTTCCACGGCTGCTGGGGTTGGCGGTCGCGCTGGCCTCGACCGTTTGCGCCGCGGCCGGTGAGGGCGCGTTCGAGCGTGCGCTCGCCGAGCAGGCCCGCTATCTCGCCACCGAGGCGCTGGCCTACGAACACGGCGAGGGCGTGCCGCGCGACCAGTCGTATGCGGCCTTGCTCTACTGCGAGTCCGCGCGCCTCGGCGACAGCGAGGGCATGTACGCGCTTGGCTGGATGTACGCCAACGGCCGTGGCGTCGAGCGCAACGACGCCTACGCCGGCACGCTCTTCGCGATGGCGGCCGCGAAAGGCGATGAACATGCGCAGCGCATGTTGCGGTACACCGGCGAATACACCGGTGACGTACCGGACTGCCTGCACACGCCTTCGACCCAGATCGTGCAGCGCTGGCCGGTCGAGGCGCTGATCGCGCGCCTGCCGCCGGTGCGTCAGGCGGTTGCGCGCATGCTCGCCGAGCTGGCCCCCAAGTACGGCGTGCGCCCCGAGTTCGCCCTCGCGATCGGGCTGACCGAGTCGGCCCTGAACCCCGACGCGCTCTCGCCCAAGAACGCGATGGGCGTCATGCAGCTCATTCCCGCCACGGCCGAGCGCTTCAACGTCGGCAAGCCCTACGATCCCGAGCAGAACATCCGTGGCGGCCTCGCCTACCTGCGCTGGCTGCTGGCCTATTTCGAGGGCGACATCGCGCTCGCCGCAGCGGCCTACAACGCCGGAGAGGGTGCGGTGGACCGCTATCGGGGGGTGCCGCCGTATCGCGAGACGCGTGCCTACGTGGAGCGCATCCTGCGTCACGTCGGTCAGGATCGCCATCCCTACGACAGCCGCGTGGTCCCCCCCAGCCCGATGTTGCGCAAGCTCCGCCTCGCTCTGGAAGAGGAACACGAGTCATGAATCCCCGCCCGGAGACGCGTGCGCGGCGTCGGCTGCTGGCCTGCGCGCTCGCCCTTCCCGCCGCGCTCGCCCTGGCCCCGATCGCACGTGCCGAGCTGGCGTCCACGCTGGCGCGCGTCAAGCCCTCGGTCGTCGCCGTCGGTACCTATCAGCGTACACGCAGCCCGGCCTTCCAGTTCCGTGGTACCGGCTTTGCGGTCGGCGACGGCATGCTGGTCGCCACCAACGCCCATGTCCTGCCTGACGAGATCGACGGCGCGAAGATGGAGGCGCTCGTCATCGTGCTTCCGGGCGACGACCTCACCGGAGCGGTGCGACCGGTGAAGGTGGTGGCCACGGAGCGCGCGCAGGATCTCGCCTTGCTCCGGCTCGAAGGCGGGCCGCCGCTGCCTGCGCTTCGTCTCGCCGGCGGGGGCGGCGTGGTCGAGGGCCAGGAGGTCGCCTTCACCGGCTTCCCGATCGGTGCCGTGCTCGGCATGACCCCGGTGACGCACCGCGGCATCGTCTCGGCGATCACGCCGATCGCGATTCCTCAGGCCAATTCTCGCGATCTCAACCCGGCGCTCATCCGGCGTCTCGCCACCGATCCGTTCCGCGTCTACCAGCTCGACGCCACCGCCTATCCGGGCAACAGTGGCAGCCCGCTCTACGATCCCGCCAGTGGCGAGGTGATCGGCGTGCTCAACATGGTGTTCGTGAAGTCGACCAAGGAAAAGGTGCTCGCCGATCCGTCGGGCATCAGCTACGCCATCCCCGTCGAGTACCTGCAGCGCCTGATCGCCGGCCGGAACTAGGCGCGCACGAGCATGCCCGCAAGCGTCAGGCGTCGCCCAGAATCGCGTCGACGAGCGCCGCCGGGCTGGTCACCGCGCGCCAGTGCGGCGCCATCTCGCCCGCTTCGAGGCTGCCATAGCCCCAGGTCGCGGCGATGAAGGCCAGCTGGTTGGCGTCGGCCGATTCGCCGTCCTCGCTGCGGTCGCCCACATAGACCGCATCGCCACGGGCGATGCCGCGATCCTGCAGCAGGCGCGCGATCATCGAGGCCTTGTCGGGCAGGCGTGGCTCGAACAGGTCGAGCGCATACACCGCGGCGAAATACCCGCTCCAGCCCAGGTGCTCGAGGATCAGTCGTGTCGGCAGCAGGCGCTTGTTGGTCGCGATCGAGAGCGTGCAGCCGGCCGCGCCGAGGCGGCGCAGCATAGCGTCGACGCCGGCGTAGGCCGCGGTCTGGCGGTAGCCGCGGCTGTCGTAGCTCGCCTTGAAGCCGGCTGCGAGCGCGTCGATCACCCCGATGTCGGTGGTCCCGGCGAGCATGCGCAGGGTCTCGAGCAGCGGCGGGCCGACGATGCCCGCGTCGATCGCGATCACCGGCTGGTGACCCGTGCTGGCGAAGGCGTCGCGGTAGCTCGCGAGGATGGCGGGGGCGGAGTCGATCAGGGTGCCGTCGAGGTCGAACAGCACCTGGGAGTAGCGGGGCATCGGGCTCGTGCGATCGGGAAGCACGCCTCCGGTCCCCGAATCGAGCGCCTGCCGAGCAAGCCGCGACCAACCGTTTAAAACACCGAAAACGCGAATGAGTGGTCCCGTCACCAGGAATCGAACCTGGATCTGGCGCTTAGGAGGCGCCCGTTCTATCCATTGAACTATGACGAGGACTCGGGGACGCGCATTCTAGCCGTTCGGCGGCGTCGGACCAAGCGCGCTTTGATCCACGCCTTGGTCTGTGCGTGGCGGGAACAGGAAGGCATGGGGCGTGCGCAGCAGGCGGCGCAGCAGCAGGCCGCCGAGCGAGCGGCTCTGCGCGAAGGTGATGCGGCGTGCGCGCATCGCCACGCTCAGCGTCAGCGCGAAGCTCACCGTCAGGTTGGTGAGGCCGATCAGCAGCACGCCGGCGAAGGCGATCGCCGCGGTCGTCAGCGGGATCGAGAAGTCGAGTGCCGCCGCGGCGTAGCCGAGGTAGGCCGACGAGAAGGCGATGTGGCGGATGTCGATCGGCAGGCCGAACAGTACCCCCAGGCCGGTGGCGCCGCCGAGCAGGAAACCGAAGAAGAAGTTGCCGACGAGGGCACCGATGTTCTGCTCGACGTAGTCCGCGAGCTTGCGCAGGCGGCGCTCGCCGAGCAGGCGGCGCAGGCCGCGCAGCTGGGTGAGCCGCTGCGGAATGCGGTTGTAGGCCGAGAGGTTGTCGTAATAGGCGGCGATCAGCCCCGACATGAACAGGCACACGCCCGCGATCGCGGCGAAGAACAGCGCGCCGCCGAGTGGATGGATCTCGGCCAGCAATGAGTGCGCCTTCTCCGGGCTGATGAAATGGCTGCCGGTGGCGAAGTGGATCAGCACGCCCACGCCGATCGCCACCGGGATCGCCACCCCGATGTTGCCGAGGATGGCACCGATCTGGCTGCGGATCGTGCGCACGATCAGGTCGGCGAGCGCCTCCAGGTCGCGCGTCTTGCCCCTGGCCTCGCCGATCGAGGCGGCGATCGCGTTTGCGGTCATCGCCGGCTGCTTGGTGGCGACCGTGCCGCCGAGCATGTGGATCAGCGCGAAGCCCAGTCCGTAGTTGAGGCAGAAGGACAGCAGCTCGTTGAGCGGGGCCATGCCCTGGCTGCCGAGCACGACCTTGTTGCCAGCCATGAAGGCGATGATCAGCCCGCCGAGCGCGGCCGATGCGAACAGCCCGAAATACTCGCTGCGCGAACTGGTGATGTAGTGCTCGCCGGTGCGGCTCGCGCTCTCGGTCATGCGCAGCGACAGCAGCTCGACGTTCTGGCCCCAGTAGTCGGAGAGGATGTTCTTGCGGCACTCGGCGCGCACCAGGGTCTTGAACAAGCGCACGATGCGGGGCGCGGCGTCCTCGACCACGCGCCGGATGCGCAGCTCGCCGAGCAGCGCGATGAGCTCGTGGATGCGCTCCAGGTGCTGGCGCAGGCGCTCGAGCTTGAAGGTCAGCGTCAGGCTGGTGCCCACCCGCATCGCGCGCTTGCGCACCCGCTGCAGCACCTCGTCGCACTGGTGCAGCATCACGGTGAGGTGCTTGTCGTCGGCGATCAGGGCGCCCGGGGTGGTCCACCACGCCTTGTAGTGGCCGATGTAGGCGAGCAGCTCGGCGTTCTGCGCGAGGAAGGGGGATTCGTGCTCCTCGAGGTGGGGATCGATGCGCACCAGCTCGCGGTCGAGCCCGATCGCCGAGACGTGGAAGGAGAGCACGCGCAGCGACTCGAGGATCTCGCCCACCGCGCTCGGCAGCGGGCTGGCGTCTTCCTCGAACATCGGGGTCTGGTGTCCGACCAGCAGGCGGAGGAAGTCCTGCCAGGCCTCGTCCGCGATGGCGCGCACCCAGACTTCGTCATCCACGCGGTGGAAGACCGCGGAGAGGAGGTCCTTGAGGTGGGTGGTGTCGAGCAGCTCGGGCAGCATGCGGCTGCCGAACCTGCGCGAGGTCTCGGAGAAGAACCCGGTCGAGGGCAGGAGGCCGGAGGAGACGTACATCGTCACCTGCTTGCGCTCGGCGAAGAGCTCCAGCACCGCCGTGCGCAGGTTCGCCAGCAGATCGGGCCGGCGCGCGAGCAGGTTGCCGAGTTCGCGCAGGTTCCCGGTGGCCTGGTCGGTGTCGGTCGGGCGCGCGGGGCGCAGCTTGTCGACCAGTGCGGACCACAGCCGGACCGGATCCTGGTCCGGCTGGCCGAAGCGTTCGAGCAGTTTTTCCATTCGTTTCCCGTGTTCCGTATCCGCCTCGCGGCCGCGCCAGGCGCGACCGTCGCGCGCTGAACCGGGTCGCCGCGCGGCGGTTTTGTGCACTGCATTATGCGGGATTCCGCCGGAGCCGCCAGCGCGGGGCTAGAATCGCCACCCCGATCCGACCCGCGGCCCGCGCGCCGTGCCCGCCAAGATGCCGCTCCTCGCCGTAGATAACGCCTGCCTCGCCTTCGGTCACGTCGACCTGCTCGATCACGTGAGCTTCCAGCTCGACGCCGGGGAGCGCGTGGCGCTCATCGGGCGCAACGGCTCGGGCAAGTCCAGCCTTCTGCGCGCGCTCGCCGGCCAGGCGGCGCTCGATGATGGCACAGTGTGGCGGCAGGCTGAAATGGTCACGGCATACGTGCCGCAGGAGCCGGATTTCGAGCTCGGGCGCGACGTCTTCGAGACCATCGCCGACGGCCTGGGCGCCGCCGCCCGCCTGCTCGTCGACTACCATGCTGCCATGCTGGAGGTCGCCGAGCACGCCAGCCCCGAGGCCATGGCCCGGCTGGACGGCCTGCAGCATGCGGTCGAGGCCGCGGGCGGCTGGCGGCTCAACCAGCGCGTCGAGCAGGTGGTCGCCCGACTCGGACTCGACCCGGCGGCAAAGGTTTCCAGCCTCTCCGGCGGCGGCGTCAAGCGCGTGGCGCTGGCGCGCGCGCTGGTCGCCGAGCCCGACCTGCTGCTGCTCGACGAACCCACCAACCACCTCGACCTCGACGGCATCCTGTGGCTCGAAGGGCTGATCCGCGACTTCCGCGGTGCCGTCATCGTCATCACCCACGACCGCGTCTTCCTCGACAACGTCGCCACCCGCATCATCGAGCTCGACCGCGGCCGGCTGGCGAGCTACCCGGGGCGCTTCTCCGACTACCAGCGCCGCAAGGCGGAAGAGCTCGAAGCCGAGGAGAAGGCCGCCGCGCGCTTCGACAAGTTCCTCGCCCAGGAGGAGGTGTGGATCCGCAAGGGCGTGGAGGCCCGGCGCACCCGCAACGAAGGCCGCGTGCGTCGGCTCGAGGCCCTGCGCAACGCGCGCGCCGCGCGTCGCGACCGCCTCGGCGACGTCAGCCTGGCGGTCGACACCGGCGACAAGAGCGGCCAGATGGTCGCGGAGCTCACCGACGTCTCCAAGCGCTACGGCGACAAGGTGGTGGTGCGCGATTTCTCCACCCGCATCCTGCGCGGCGATCGCATCGGCTTCATCGGCCCCAACGGCGCCGGCAAGACCACGCTGTTGAAGCTCATCCTCGGCGAGGTCGAGCCCGACGCGGGCACGGTGCGCCGCGGCACCCGGCAGACGGTGGCCTATTTCGACCAGCTGCGCGCCCAGCTCGACCCCGAGCTGCCGCTCACCGAGGTCATCAGCCCGGGCTCGGATTTCGTCGAGATCGGCGGCGAGAAGAAGCACGTCATCGGCTACCTCGGCGACTTCCTGTTCGCGCCGCAGCGCGCGCGCTCACCGGTCAAGTCGCTCTCCGGCGGCGAGCGCAACCGCCTGCTGCTGGCGCGTCTGTTCGCCCGCCCGGCCAACGTGCTGGTGCTCGACGAGCCCACCAACGACCTCGACATCGAGACCCTCGACCTGCTGGAGGAGCTGCTTGCCGGCTACGACGGCACGCTCTTCCTCGTCAGCCACGACCGCGCCTTCCTCGACAACGTGGTCACCCAGGTGATCGCCGCCGAGGGCGACGGGCGTTGGAGCGAATACGCCGGCGGCTACGGCGACTGGCAGCGCGTTCAGGCACGGCGTGCCGAGGAGGCTGCCGCGCGCGAGGCGACGGCGCGCGAGAGCGCCAGGCGCAGCGCTCCGCCCGCGGACAAGGCGCGCGCCGCCGAGCCCAAGGCCGCGAACCGCCCGACCAAGCTGTCCTTCAACGAAAAGCGCGAGCTCGAGGCCTTGCCCGAGCGCATCGCCGCGCTCGAGGACGAGCAGACCGCGTTGCACGCGCGCATGGCCGACCCGGCGCTGTACCAGAACGCCCCGCAGGAGGTCGCGCAGATCAAGGCGCGGATGGAGGCGCTGGACGGCGAGATCGAGACCGCGATGCTGCGCTGGGAAGAGCTCGAGTCGCGCGCGGCAGGTTGAGCGCGAGGCGGGCCGCGGCGCGGATGACCCGCGCCGTAATCGCGACTTGCGTCGCTCCTACGAAACCGGCGCCACGAAGACCGCCGCGCTTGCGGAGCCGCGCCGTAATCGCGACTTGCGTCGCTCCTACGAAACCGGCGCCGCGAAGACCGCCGCGCTTGCGTAGCCGCGCCGTAATCGCGACT
>Ga0209573_1003432_pt1 | contig 17447 bp, 12 predicted proteins | sample TNRBio252014_DNA_FD_185870 | JGI IMG/M metagenome (GOLD analysis project Ga0209573, IMG submission 185870) | Wastewater treatment Type I Accumulibacter community from EBPR Bioreactor in Madison, WI, USA - TNR Reactor_6/25/2014_ DNA (SPAdes)... | ecosystem: Engineered > Bioreactor > EBPR >...
GCTCTTGGAGCGTCAGGGAGAGATTCTGTGTGGCGGATTTGGCTATCGCATGGTCCCGGCACATCCAAGAAAGGATTGGAGTCTCCCCATGCGACAAATCAGCGAGCAGGACGGTCTAACGTCCACATAGGCCCCGAAAGGCCAGTTTTCCAAGGAAAGCCCTGCTCGCCCTCTCCAAGGCAGCAGGGCTTTTCGTTTTCCTGCATTTCAAACTCAACCCACTGATCCACGAACCCGCTGAATCCACGCTCAACCTCCACGGTTGACCCCTCACATCACGAAAAAGCCCCGGCATCGACTGCAATCGACACCGGGGCCAGGCCGCCGGGCAGACTCCGGGAGGAGCCGTTTTGAGACACCAAGCAATGACCTGAACGCAGGTTTGCACCCTCCGCCCGAATGTCAACCATGACAGCTATCGAATACGCAAAGTTCTTATGCCATGGCAAGGAACGAGGGGGATTATTGTCCCAATTTCACAGCACCAAAAGGCTTCCCTGGGAGGTGTGCCATAAACACCGAAACATCCGCCGTGAAAAACCTGCGGGTGCGACGCCAGCGATGGAGTGACAAGCTCCATCCCGCGCGTGGCAGCGGTGTTCGTTCTTTATTTGGCAGATCGCCCCTCAAACAGGGGCCGATCTGCCATGCAAGGGCGCGGAGAGCGGCACTGTGGTGTGGTCTCTGTGGGAGAGAGTGTGGTGATCGGCCGCCTCCGCGTCCTTGCATGGCAGATCGAAATTTTTCAACACGGCGCAGGAGCGCGGATGCCCTCATCCGCATTCCGCAAAAGAACGCGGCGGTAGCCCGCTAAAGAGGCGACCTGGACTGTAACCCCAGTGCTCTTCGGAGCCAGCACGGAGCATTACCGTGACGCCGCACCATTTTCCACCGGAGCGCGGGTGCCCACACCCGCATTTCATTTCAAGGCAGGGAGAGCCAGTGCTCTGTCTGGTCTCATAAGCCAGACTCGGTTGGTGCGACTCCAACCCCTGCATCCAATTTCAGGTCGTGTAGAGGAACAGCAGACTCGCCTCCTTGTCAGGGAGGAGACAGCGGGGGCAGCACCCGTCTCGACCGCCAGTTTCAAAGGGCTCGAAGTGTACAAGGCGCACAGTTGGTTTGCACCCAGCGAGAGACGGAGCGTTACCGTCCGAGTCCACCATTTCAAAATCCCTGGTGAGGTAAAGGAGCCTGTCGGCCTGTTAAGCCGATCGTCATGGTGCGAGTCCATGCCGGGGAGCCAATTTCAACGCCCGCAAGGTGTAACAGCATTGCATACGCCGCTTGTAACGGCCGTGGTTCCAGGTGCAATTGGCCGCTTTGCAACCTACGCAGATAGGCTTTGCGTCGAGTATTGCGCTATCGCGCATGGCGTTCCTGGTGCGGGCACTTTTTTCAAAACGGAGCACGTCCGGCATAGACGAGGAAACGGTCCCGAAAACCGCTGCGCCCCGCAAAGGCGTCCAGAGTGCGATTCTCTGGTGCTCCGCCATTTTTCATCCCTCCGTAGCTCAACAGCAGAGCATTCGGTTGATAACCGAAAGACCGTGGAGCGTCACCACGCCGAGGGACCATTTCAAACGGAGCGCGAGTGTGTCGGCAGACCACTCGCCACTTGTCCGGTCTGCGTCGCCGAAGAATCCCAAAGTGGCGAGTAGGCTTCGCCATACTCGCGCTCCGATCACGCTGGATGGCTCAGACAGATGAGCGGCGGGTTGAAAATCCGCAGAGGTTGGCGCGCTACCAACTCCAGCGACCAGTTTTCCATGCGTCATTGATGTAACAGCAACATGCGAGTCTTACAAACTCGATACGTCGGGGCAGCACCGACATGGCGCACCAATTTCCAAAGCTCCCGAAGTGTAAGAGTCGTGCATACCGCCGTGCGAAGGCGGAGGGTCGAGGTGCAGCGCTGTGCGCGATAGCGCACGATCATGAGGTGCGGAGCAGAAGATGCACAGCGGCAGGAGCCGCAACTCCTCGCGGGAGCACCATTTCATGCGGTCATCGTCCAGCAGCAGGACATGGCTATGCCAAGGCTGAAACGTCGGTGCGAATCCGACTGACCGCACCATTTCCACGTCTCTGTGGCCGACCTAGAAAGGCACCGATCTCGTAAATCGGATCATGTGAGCGCGAATCTCACCGGAGGCTCCATTTCAAACACCCCGCATATTGTAACAGCAGCATTCCTCGTTGTGAACGAGGCGGTGCCGGTGCGAATCCGGCTGTGGGAACCAATTTCATCATCGTGCGCAAGGCAAAGAGCCGAGCCAGCGGTCCGCAAAACCGCGTTACCCAGTGCGAGCCTGGGGCGCACGTCCAGTTTCATCGGATACGAGAGAGCCAGCGAACTCGCTTGGTTTGGGACCAAGACAGGCCCGGGGCAGCACCGGGGTATCCGACCACTTTCATTGGTCTGTAGCTTAACAGTCAGAGCGTCGGGCTCATAACCCGGAAGATGCTGGTGCAATTCCAGCCGGACCGACCAATCACAACGCCAAGAGCAAAGGGCGTAGAGCAAAGCGTCCAAACCAACGGCCAGCATTGCCGCTTGCCAGGGTGTGACTCTCCGCCCTTCGCTCTATGCTGATACAGCCCTGTAGCTCAACTAGCAGAGCATGCGCCTTTGAAGCGCAGAGTTGATGGTGCAAATCCATCCAGGGCTGCCAGTTTCATGCCCGCGTAGTCCAACAGCAGAGACAACCGTCTCAGAAGCGGTTCAGTGCAGGTGCAACTCCTGCCGTGGGCACCATTTTCGTCTCCGTAGCTCAGTAGAAAGAGTGGCTGATTACGAATCAGCAGGTCGCAGGTGCAACTCCCGCCACAGGCACCAGTCAATGCTCCCGTAGCTCAATCATCAGAGCACCGCGCTTCGAACGCGGAGGTTGAGGGTGAGATTCCTTCCGGGAGTGCCATTTCAAACAAGGAACGTCAACCGGACCAGCGAGCCGGGACTCGGTGCTAACGAGATCGTGCCGCCACTGCGTGGCATGAGGAGCATGTCCTCGGCGTTCCGCCATTTTATCAATGCCCACGAATGCAAAGTCGTCGCGCGACAGGTCCTTCAAATCTGTCTTAGCGGGTGCGAGTCCCGCCGTGGGTGCCATTCAAAGCTCATGTAGCCCAACAGCAGAGGCACGACGTCGAGAGCGTCGCTAGTGCGGGTGCGAGTCCCGCTGTGAGCACCATTTTCGGTCCAAAGCTTAGACAGCGAAGCAGTCGGCTTTTAACCGGCATAGCAGGGTGCATGTCCCTGTGGACCGACCATTTTCCGCCTGTTGGTGAAACAGCATCACACCTGGCTTACATCCAGAAATCGAGGGGGCAGCACCTTCATGGGCGACCATTTTCAACTTAACCATCCATCATGCGCATTGCCATCACACCCGACATTCATCTGAGCGCCATTACGACGGCAGATGCCGCAGACATCACCGCACATCTGCAAGACCACGAGGTCAGCCGTTACACACTGCTCATTCCACATCCTTACACTTTGGAAATGGCCCACGAATGGATCGCCGGTATCGCGGATGACGTGCAGAGGAATGGTCGCGAAACGATCTGGGCCATTCGGGAGTCATCCGGGCGTATGATAGGCGCGGTCGAACTCCATGCAGGCAGTGCGGGCAAACAACACGTCTCTGAGATCGGCTACTGGCTGGCAAAATCCTGCTGGGGACGCGGCATCATGACGGCGGTGGTCAAAGCGGTGGTAGAGCGTGGCTTTCGCGAGTTTGGCGTGCGCCGCATCACCGCTCCCATTTTCGCCCCGAATGCAGGTTCCGGTCGCGTGCTGGAGAAGAACGGCTTTGTCGTTGAAGCGCCGCTTCTTCGCCTTGCCTACCATCGCGACGATCAGTTTTACGACGGTCGGCTCTACGCGCTGGTGCGCGAAGCCGAATAGTCACGTCAAACTCATTTCAATCCAGCGCGCATAGCGGGCGCATGACCGTGTCTTCAACCGACACCATGCACCTGCGGACTTGTTCCGCCGCTGGAAGGAGCGCCACCGCTGCGATCCGAAAGTGTTCAGCTTCGACCTGAACGGTTACGGTTCCCTGCAGTTCCCAGAGCGCCAGGTTTGCTGCCTGGCCGGTTTCAGCGACAAAACGCTCGAAACCCTGAAACTGCTCGACACCGACCCAGGCGCGCTGATTCGCATGATCGAAGCCGTGGAGCTGTGAGATGTCGCAACCGTGGAGTGGTGGAGCTTTGGAGTGATGGGCTTTGGCCTGTCACTCCATACTCCATCGCTTTTCCAGCCTTCTTTCACGTGACTCCGGCATTCAAACACTTAACTTTTCGAATACACCCCATTCAACCCCATGAAATATTCAGTAATTGATCAGAACTTCTTCAGGAAAGACGAACTGCGTGTCAGACTAGAGAACGCAGGAAATGACGAGCTTTTCGTAGTGACGGACGAAGCGTTGATTGAGATGCTTAAGTCTCCGCAATGGCAATCCACAGCCAAGCATTCTTTAAAATTCTTGGCTGAGCATCCGGCCAAAGTTGTGAAAACTTCTTCACTGGACAAGTTGCTCAACAAAGAACTGAAATCAAAAACACCGATTGCTACCGTCCTATGCTCAGAGGGTGAAAAATCCTTTCGTGAATTGATCGTTGAGCTTGGAAAGGGTGTTTCAGGCCCTGCGGTTGAATATGCCAAGAAAAATCTGCCGCCTGCTGTGTCGAATCTTTCACAGAATCAGTTGAATCACGTCGAAAATCAGAAAGCGCTGTTGTCAGTGACGAAAGCCATTCGTCCATTGGTGAAATCCAAGGCGTTTAAATCTTTGGCAGATCACGAGAAGGAAAGTGTCAGAAACGGTGTAGCTAAGGTGCTTGCTGCCGAGGCAGTTATCCCGATTCTTCAAGAGCATGGCTTCAGTGAGGTAGAATCCGATGCTTTTTTGTCATCGTTGCCATGTATCTTGAGACTGAACATTGGTCTATATCTGAAGGCATTCAAATGGGCAGAGAATGGAGGGTTGGAAAGCCTGCCCATCGAAAAATTCACAAATGAGATCATGGATATGCGTTACGCGGTGATTTCAACCTACTGCGATGCGATTCTGACAGAGGAAAAATCTGTGAGTGATCTTCGTGAAGCTGTGCTGAAGGTGAGGTAGCAACGATATCTTGAGCCATAATCTAGTTTGGTCTGGCAGAACGAACACCGCTGCCGGGAGCCTCGTGCCCATTTCTAATCATCCACAACTGCATCACTCCATTTCACCCACTCATGAAAACTCAAGATCTCATCCGCCTCGGCGTGCCTCAGGGCGCGGCGCTCAAATCTGGTATGGAATTCATCGCGAATTTCATCCGGCAGGGCGGGGAACCTGCGCGCCTGGAAGAAGAACTCGGCGTGATCATCGCGAAGCCGGGAGCGTTTCTTGGCGATCCGCTGCGCGAGGTGTTTGCGCGGGATCTTTATGCACCTGCCTACAGGCAGCGCGATGTGCTCGCGCCTTGGGCGCAGTGGGGTTCCGGTCTGGAGGCCCAGGCGGTGCAGCAGATGGCGAATGCGTGTGCCCTGCCGGTTGCGGTGGCGGGTGCGCTGATGCCTGACGCGCATGTCGGCTATGGACTGCCAATCGGTGGTGTGCTGGCGACGGAAAACTGCGTGATCCCTTACGCTGTCGGGGTGGACATCGCGTGTCGCATGCGTCTCACGGTTTATGACCGGAAGGCGAGCACCATCGCGGGCCAGAAGGACCGACTGGCGAACATCCTGGAGGACGAAACGCGCTTTGGCATCGGCTCCACGTTCAAAGACCGTCGCAGCCATGACGTGATGGACGAGGACTGGGATGTCTCGCCGATCACGCGGCGTCACAAGGACAAGGCGTGGTCGCAGCTCGGGACGAGTGGTTCAGGAAACCACTTTGTGGAGTTCGGTTCATTCACCGTGTCGGCTGATGAGGCCGTTGCGTTGAAGGAATCCGGTTTCGACATCGGTCCGGGCGAATACATCGCGCTGCTCTCGCACAGCGGTTCACGCGGTGCGGGTGCGCAGGTGTGCCAGCACTACAGCCGCATCGCGATGGATCGTCGTTACGATCTGCCGAAGGAGCTGAAACACCTCGCGTGGCTCACCTTTGAGGAAGAAGCCGGTCAGGAATACTGGGCGGCGATGAACCTCATGGGCCGCTACGCCGCGGCGAACCACGCGCTCATTCACAAGCACATCGCGAAGAAGGTCGGCGCACATGTCATGCTCGACATCGAGAACCATCACAACTTTGCCTGGAAGGAAACGCACGTCGTGAACGGCGCGGAGCGCGAGGTCATCGTGCATCGCAAAGGCGCGACGCCGGCCGGCGAAGGTGTGCTCGGGGTGATCCCAGGGTCGATGGCGACGCCAGGTTATGTGGTGCGCGGCAAGGGGAAACCCGAGTCGCTCCACAGCGCCTCGCACGGCGCGGGCCGCGTGATGAGCCGCACGAAGGCGAAGGAAAGCTTCACCTGGAGCGCGGTGAAGAAGCAACTCGCCGCCGCAGGTGTCGAACTCCTCAGCGCAGGTATCGACGAGGTGCCTGGCGTGTACAAAGACATCCACGGTGTCATGGCCGCGCAGACGGACCTCGTCGAGGTGCTCGGCGAGTTTCGGCCGCGCATCGTCAAGATGTGTCCGGCGGGCGAGCAGGCGGAGGACTGAAACACAGGGAAACAACCACGGAATACACTGAATACACGGAAATGGATGAGGCGGGGGGACTCAAGTCTTCCGTGTATTCAGTGTATTCCGTGGTCGAAACCAAAAGCGAACGAACTTTTTATGAACGACCATCTCACCAAAAGCACCGTCCTGGTGCTGAACCGCAACTGGCAGGCCATCGGCGTCAAAACGCCGATGGAGGCCTTCAGCATGATCGCGGGTGGCGCAGCGACAGCGCTCGACATCGAGACCGGCGGCCACATTCGTCCCGTCACCTGGAGCGAATGGCTGACGCTGCCCGTGCGCGAAGGCGACAACGTGATCGGCACCGTGAAAGGGCCGGTGCGCGTGCCTTCGGTGCTGGTGCTCGCCAAATTCGACAAGGTGCCGAAGAAGCGTCCGAAGTTCGGCGTGCGCGGCATCTGGGAACGCGATGGCGGTGTGTGCCAGTACACGGGCCGCAAGCTGCGTCCGCACGAAGGCAACATCGACCACGTCGTGCCTCTCTCTCGGGGTGGGCCGACGTCGTGGGACAACTGCGTGCTCGCCGACCGCCACATCAACAGCCGCAAAGGCTCCAAACTGCCCGAAGAGGCCGGTTTGAAGCTGCTCCGCCGTCCTGCGGTGCCACGCGAGCTGCCGGTGACGCTGTTGATCCGCAACGCGCACGGGGTGCGGGACTGGGAGATGTTCCTGGCGTAAGCCGGTTCTTCCTCTTCCTCCTGCTCTTACTCCTCCTCCCTTCGAGCGTCGCTTGGCGCTCGATTCCGGGAGGAAGAGGAGGAGTAAGAGTAGGAGGAGGATTTCACGCAGGCGCGGCGGACGAAACAAACTTGGCACTTGGCAAATCGCCGGGACTCGCCAGCGTGGTCGTCCAACATCAAGGAACTCGCGCTGCATGCGCGAATTCCTTCGTGCCGAAATTCCAAACTTAGGAGCTGTGCATGAATGAATTGTTGACCAAAACGACCGTACTAGTGCTGAACAGGCACTGGCAGGCCATCGACTCGAAAACGCCAATCGATGCCTTTAGCATGATGGCGGCTGGCAATGCCACCGCGCTGGACATCCACGACGGCGGCGACATGCGGCCCGTGACCTGGGAGGACTGGCTGGAACTGGAAGTGCGCGAGGGAGACAACCGCATCGGCACCGTTCACGGGCCGGTGCGCGTGCCTTCCGTGCTGGTGCTGGCCCGCTTTGACAAGGTGCCGAAGCGTCGGCCGAAATTCTGCGCGAAGGCGATCTGGGAGCGCGACGGCGGTGTGTGCCAGTACACGGGCCGCAAGCTCAAGCCAAACGAGGGGAACATCGACCACATCGTGCCCATCTCACGCGGCGGGGCCAGCACCTGGGAGAACTGCGTGCTGGCGGACCGCAAGATCAACAGCCGCAAGGGCAGCAAGCTGCCCGAGGAGGCCGGTTTGAAGCTGCTGCGCCGCCCTTTTGTGCCGCGAGAGCTGCCGGTGACGCATCTCATCAAGAACCACCACAAGGTGCGCGACTGGGAGGTCTTTCTCTCCGGCGGCAGCGGTGTGTTTGAAGTGTGATCACTTCAACAGCGGCCCGACGACCTCTTTCCAGATGGCGTAGCCTTTCTCGTTCATGTGGAGCTGGTCCTTGAGAAAGATGTCCGGCTTCGGCAATCCATCAGGACCGAGCATGTGCGGATAGACGTTGATGAACTGAAGGCGCTTGTCGGTCTTCGTGAACTCCTCGATCAAGCGGCTGCACTCGCGCATCTGATCGATCAAGGCCCAGCGTTTGGGATTGGGCGCGTTCGAGATGTAGCTGATGCGGCACTCGGGCAGGGCGGCATGCACACGGGCGACGAAGGCCTTGAAGTCGGCCAGCACGCGCTGCGGCGTTTTGCCCGAGTTGATGTCGTTGCCGCCGGCATACATGACGATGTGCTTCGGCAAATACTGCAGCACGGTGAGATGCGCGTAGTTGAAGGAATCAAACACCTCGGAGCCGCCGAAACCCCGGTTCATGACCGGCAGGCCGGGAAAATCGGCTGCCAGCGTCTTCCACATGCGGATGCTGGAGCTGCCGGTGAAGACGATGGGATCGGCGGGCGGCGCTTTTTCGGCGTCCTGCTTCGCGAAGGCGAGGATCTCTTTCTGCCACTTGATGGCGGATGTGACCACGTCGTAACCAGCCTCGCTGAAGTGAAGCTTGTCCTCGACGTAGAGCTCAGGACGCGGCTTGCCATCGGCACCGAGCAGCAGCGGGAAGATGTCGATGAAATCGACGCCATGCTTCGCGCAGGAGGCGGAAATGAGGCTGTTCGTCGTTTTGACCAGCTCCACCTCGTCCCAGCGTGAAGGCGAGGTCGGGATCGAAAGGAAGGCGAGCTTGGTTTTAGGCAGGTTTTTCTGAACCTTGGCCACGAAGGCCTCGAACGAGGCGAGAACCTCCTCCGGCGTGCGACCGGAGTGCAGATCGTTGCCACCGGCGTTGAGGTAGATCTGCTTGGGCTTGTATTTGGTGACGATGCGGTCGGCGAAATGCACCACGTCGCTGATGTGCGAGCCGCCAAAGCCACGGTTGAGCACCGGTGTCTTCTTGAAACGCTCCGGCAAGGACTGCCAGCGGCGGATGTTCGAGGCGCCGGTGAACAAGGCCACGTCCTTGGGCGGTGCCTTGGCCTGATCCTCGGCCTCGAAGGCCTGGATGGCCTTCTCAAAGCGGGCGGGATCGGCCGGGGCGAGCGCGTGGCTCCAGGTGGCACCCAGCAGGCACAAGAACACAAAAAGTCGGCGATAAATCATGGCGGCATGGCAAACGTTGTGCGTGATGGGCCTCATGCAGTCATTGCTCAAAAGCTGGAAACGAAGATTTGCCTCCCATTCGGCGCACACCTCTAATCATCGGGTGAGCGCCGCCGCCCCTGTTTCCTTCGACCCGTCAGACCAGCCGCTGCGTCCGGGCGTCACGTTGTTGAAAGGCGCGGCGCGCTTTGTGGTGCATTCACGGCACGCGAAAGCCGTGGATCTCTGCCTTTACGACCCGGCAGATCCCGCGCGTGAAACCGCCCGCGTGCGCATGCAGCGGGGCGAGTTCGACCTCTGGCAGGCCACCGTGAACGGGATCAAACCGGGCGCGCTCTACGGCTACCGCGCCCACGGCCCCTGGCTGCCGCAGCACGCGATGCGGCACAACGCGAGGAAGCTGCTGCTCGACCCCTACGCGCGCGCCATTCATGGCGTTCCAGACGCGGCCACGCACATGCACACCACGCCGGGACCGCTGCACGCCCCCGGCTGCATCGACAACGGTGCCAAGGCGCTGAAAAGCGTGGTGATCGACGAGTCGTTTGAGTGGTCCGGTGACACGCCTCCCCGCGTGCCGTGGCGGGACACGGTGATCTGCGAGATGCATGTGAAGGGCTTCACTCAGACGCATCCGAAGATCCCCGCCGCGCTGCGTGGCACCTACGCGGGCCTCGCCCATCCGGCGGCGGTCGGCTATCTGCGCGATCTCGGCATCACCAGCGTGCAACTGCTGCCAGTGCATCAGCACCTGGATGACCTGTTCCTGCTCGACAAGAACCTCACCAACTACTGGGGCTACAACACGATCGGCTTCTTCGCCCCGCACAACACCTACGCCGCCGCGAGCGACCCGCAGGAGCAGGTGCGCGAGTTCAAGGCGATGGTGAAGGCGCTGCACGCCGCCGGGATCGAGGTGATCCTGGACGTGGTTTACAATCACACCGCCGAGGGCAATGAACACGGCCCCACGCTGATGTTTCGCGGCCTGGATGACCACAGCTACTACCGTCATCAGTTCAGCGAGGACGGTGCGAGCTACCTGAACATGACCGGCTGCGGCAACTCAGTGGATTCCGCCAGCCTGCCGGTGCTGCGGCTCATCCTCGACAGCCTGCGCTACTGGGTCACGGAGATGCACGTCGATGGCTTCCGCTTTGACCTGGCGGTGACGGTGGCGCGGAATGAGACCCACGCCTTCCATGCGCGGTCGCAGTTCATCTGCGCCGTGGCGCAGGACCCGGTGCTCTCGCAGGTCAAATTGATCGCCGAGGCCTGGGACATCTCGTGCATGGACAGCTACCAGGTGGGCCAGTTCCCGGAGCCCTGGCGCGAACTCAACGGCAAGTACCGCGACACGGTGCGCAGTTGGTGGCGTGGCGACCGTGGCAACACCGCCGAGTTCGCCAAACGCTTCTGCGGCAGCCAGGACATCTACGGCTGGAATCAGCAGCGGCCGCCGCTGGCCAGCATTAATTTCCTCACCTCGCACGACGGCTTCACGCTGCAGGATCTCGTGAGCTACGAGCACAAGCACAACGAGGCCAACGGCGAGGACAACCGCGATGGCGACAGTTCCAACCACAGCTCCAACTGCGGCATCGAAGGCCCCACCGACGACCCCTTGATCCTGGACATGCGCGACAAGCTGCGCCGTGGCATGATCGCCACGATGATGTGCTCCCTCGGCGTGCCCTTCCTGACCGCCGGCGATGAACGCGGGCGCACCCAGAGAGGCAACAACAACGCCTACTGCCAGGACAGCGACATCAGTTGGCTGGACTGGAGCAAGGACGACGAGGAAATGCTCGACTTCACGCGCCGCATGATCGCCTTCCGCCGCATTCACGGCAGGTTCCGCCGCCGCGCCTATTTCGACGGCCAGACCAATCCCTCTACCGGTCTGCGCGATGTCACCTGGCTGGAAGACGACGGCAGCCTGCTCTGCCACGAGGAATGGCACAATCACTCGCGCTGCTGCTTCGGCGCATTGTTTGATGCTGACGAAGCCGACAGCAGCCCCCTGCTGCTGATCTTTAACAACAGCAAGGCGGCCCAGCCCTTCCTGCTGCCGGGAAGCGAGGACACCCGCTGGACGCTCGTCTTCGACACCGGTCTCAGCCCGTCCTTCCCGACCAGCACGCCACGCCAGTACGCTGGCGCGGAAAGCCATCTCCTCCTCGGACGCAGCATCGCCTGTCTGAAACTCACCGCAGGCCGCTGCGGTGAGATCGAGCCCAAAGCATGCTGAGGGCCGGGACTCTCACGCACTCCGCCACAGGCAGCGGAGGCTTGAAAAGCCAAAGCTGCGGTTTGCCGAAGTGTTTTATGGTGTTTATATTTATGTGAATGTCCACATCCCGCATTGCCCTGCCCAACCCCTTGCGAGCCTTTCTCGCCAGAGGGGCCAGGTCAGGCATGGTCTCGGGCTTCCTGCTGGTGGCCATCCTCACCTTGGTCGGAAAAATGGTGGCCTTCGCCAAGGACGCGGTCGTGGCCGCCAAAATGGGCACGGGGGACGACCTGGACGCGTTCATGCTGGTTTTCGGCTTTTTCTCCTTCGCCGCCACGGTGCTGGCAGGCGGCCTGCCGGAATCTTTTGTGCCCGCCTATGCCGAGCTGCGTGAACGCCGAGGTCTGCGCCGTGCCGACCGTCTCGGCGTGCAGTGCGCCGTGTGGCATTTCGCGACGCTGCTGGTTTGCGGCCTGCTGATCCTGTTCGCCGCGCCCACCCTGGTGTCCTGGGCCACGCACGGCTTCGAGCCGCAGAAGCAGGCGCTTGCGGTGGGCCTGGTACGCAGCCTGATGCCTTTCATGCTCTGTTTTGGGCTGTCGTATCATTTTTCCGCCTGGCTGCGGGTGGGTAAAACCTTTCTGCTGGCCACATCGACTCCGATGCTGGTGCCGCTGGGCATCGTGACCGCCCTGCTGCTGGCCGGAGACAAAGTCCACGCGGGCACGCTTGTGGCTGGCACCGTCTGGGGCTCGGCGGCGCACATGCTGGTGCTGCTCATCGCCGTGCTCCGCCGTCTGCCGCGCTCCCGGCGATGGTGGCGCGTCACCTTGCGCCATACTGAGCCAGGATTTGGCACGATTCTGCGCAACGGACTGCCCTTTCTCATCGGTGGCGTCGCTTTCGGCAGCGCCAGTGTGGTGGATCAAACGATGGCCGCCTGGCTCACCGCCGGCTCCGTGGCCGTGCTCAGTTATGCCGACAAACTGTGCGCCATCGTGCTCGCCGTCACCGCCGGACCTGCGGCGGACGTGCTGTTCCCGCACTTCGTCGAACTCGTCGCCAAGCGTGACTGGGCCGGCCTGCGCAAGCGCCTGCTGGCCAGCGCAGGCATCATCATGAGCCTGGCGCTGCCCATGACGCTGTTTCTGTGCCTCATGGCGCCGTGGATCGTCCGCGTGCTGTTTGAGCGCGGAGCTTTCGGCCCGCAGGACACCCAGCGCGTGGCCGAAGTGCTGCGCTTCGCCGCCTTCCAGATTCCCTTCTACATCCTCGGCACCGTGGCCGCCCGTGTGGTCGTGTCCTTGCAGGCCTCGCGATTCATGCTCGTGACGTCCCTGTGCGCCCTCGTGCTCAACGCCTCCCTCAACGGCATCTTCATGTACCGCCTCGGCGCGGCTGGCATCGCGCTCTCGACCGTCATAGTTCACTTCCTCTCGGCCACCGCCGCCTGTGTCATGTGCCTTGTGCTGATCCGCAGGAAGGAGGCGGAATGAACGCCACACCCGCCATGGCGATGAACCCGTCGCTCATGCGGGCTGCCATGCGGCGGCGCGGGCGGCTGGAGCAGTTCCTCATCATCGCCGCGCTCGCGCTGCTCGTCCCTGCCATGACCAAGGCGCTCGTCTGGGCCGGTGAGGCCGGCATGCTGCCAGTCAAGCCGCGTGACTACACGCTGCTCACGCTGGCCGGTGCGGGGCTGATGGTGATGCTCAACCGCCCCAGCTTCTGCCCTCCCGCCTTTCTCATGCTGCTCGTGCCGCTGGCGCGTGTGCTCGACGTCGCCTTCCTTCAGCGCTTCAGCGTCACGGACCTCGGGGATCACAGCGTCGTCGTGATGACCCTGATCTCGAATTTTCTCGTCACCTTCACCGCCGTGCTGCTGCTCTCGGTGGAATCATGGCGTCGCGTGGCCCTCTGGGTCGCCGTGGTCACCGCGCTCGTCTCCGCCGGCTGCGTTTATTATGAATGGCTCGGGTTTCGCAGCTTCACGCGCATCTCAGGTCGCATGTCCGGTTTCCCCACCGACCCGAACGACCCGCCGATCATCATCACCCTGATGCTGGCCGTCGTCTTCTCCCTGAACCCGCGTTTCTGGCGCAATGTCACGCTCATCGCGCTGGTCGCCCCAGCCATCGCCCTCACGCTCAGCCGCAGCGGCATGGCCGTGTTCTCCTGCCTGCTAATGTGCTACTTCGCCGCCAATCTGCGCCGTCATTTCATGGGCATGCTGCTCATCACGGCCATTAGCATTCCGCTCGCCATCAGCGGCGTCGCCATTCTCTCCCAGACCTCCACCAAGCAGGGGGTGATGACCGACAAAAACACCACAGACCGCCTCAAGGCCATCTTCGAGCTCGACTTCGAGCGCATCAAATCACCCGAACGTGGCAAGGACCTTCAGGACGGCTGGGAGGCCGTCGGCAAAAAGCCCGTCTTCGGCCACGGCAGCGGCGCTGGCACCAGCCTGTGGAAGCCGCACAACCAGGTCGTCGCCCTCTGGATCGACATCGGGGTCTTCGGCGTGCTGTTTTATGTCCTCGGGCTTCTTGTGCTGACCTTCCGCAGTTTCATGCTGAAGCTGAGCGGCTTCTACTGCCTGGTGCCGCTCTGGTTGTTCGTCCCTTGCAGCCAGATCCTCGTCGAATCACCGCACTACTGGTTCACCGCCGCGGTGTGCTGCAACCTCGTCTTTACCAGACGCTTCCGCCTCGTGCTCTCCGCGCCCGCCAGGAAGGCGTTTCCTCCGCAGACACCTCTGCCGCAGTCATGAGGCTCGCCTTCATCATTCGTGACCTCGGCCACGGCGGCGCGCAACGCCAGCTCGTCACTCTGGCCCGGGGACTCGTGCATGAGGGGCACCCAGTCAGCGTCATCCACTTTTACGACGGTGCCTTCCGTCCCGAACTCGAAGCTGCGGGCGTTCAGACCCTCTGCGTCGGCAAAAAAAGCCGCTGGGACCTGCTCGGCTTCTTCTTCCGCCTCGTCAAAGCCGTGCGTGGTGTGCGTCCCGAAGTCCTGCACGGCTATCTTGCCGAATCCAATCTCATGGCGCTTTGCTTGAAGCCGTTTTGCGGCTTCCCACGCGTCGTCTGGGGCGTGCGCGACTCGCAAACGGACGCGCATCTCTGGGGCCTCCTCGGCAGACTCAGTTTCCGCCTCAATTGCCTCCTCGCCCGTTTCGCCGATGTCATCATCTGCAATTCCAAGGCCGGACGGGATTACTACGCCGCCCGAGGTTATCCGCAGCGCAGGATGCACGTCATTCCCAACGGCATCGACGTGGAGCGCTTCAAGCCCTCGCCTCACGAGCATCCGCTCACCTTCGGACTCGTCGGCCGCCTCAGTCCGATGAAGGATCTCGCGACCTTCATCAAAGCCGCCGCGCTCGTGCCCGAGGCTCGTTTTGTCATCGTCGGCAGCGGTGATGAAACGTACGCGCGGCAGATGCGCGACCTCGCCACCGCGCTCGGCGTTTCGGTGACCTGGATGCCCGCGCAGAGCGACATGCCCTCCGTCTATGCCGCCTTTGACTGCCTGGTGAACTCCAGCGCCTTCGGCGAGGGATTTTCCAACGTCATTGGCGAGGCGATGGCCTGCGGCGTGCCGTGCATCGCCAGCGATGTTGGCGACAGCGCATGGATCATCAATAATCCGGCTCAAATCTTCCCCGCAGGCGATCACCAGGCGCTCGCGAAGTGCATGCGCGACTTCAAGCCAAGCGAAACACGCCAGCGCATCGTCGAGGAGTTCAGCATCGAGAAACTCATCGAGCGCACCGGCCGTCTGCTCGCCAAAAAAGTGCTCTGGATCACCACCGGGCTCGGCAGCGGTGGCGCGGAGATGATGCTGGCGCAGCTCGTCAACGGCCTGCCTCAGTTCCAGCATGTCGTCGTCTCGCTCACCTCGGGTGGCAAGCACGCCGCGTCACTGCCCGAGGTCCACAGCCTCGACATGCCCGCTGGCAGGCCCACGCTGCGCGCCTTGTGGCGCTTGTTCAAAATCGTGCGCCAAACGCAGCCCGACGTGCTCATGGGCTGGATGTATCACGGCTGCCTCGTCGCCACGCTCGCGCGCTTCATGCGTCTCAAACGCGCCCCCATTCTCTGGAACATCCGCCAGAGCCTCTACGACCTGAAGCTCGAAAAACGCGGCTCTGCGCTCGTCATTCGTGCTCTTGCAAAGCTGTCGTGGCTGCCACAACGCATCACGTACAACTCACAACTCAGCGCGAAGCAGCACGAGGCCATCGGCTACCGAGCATCGAAGACTTTGCTCATCACTAACGGCTTTGACCTTCAAAAATGGCAGCCTGCAACGCCCACGCGTGCGCTTATCGGCCGCTTCGGCCGCAACGCGCCGATGAAGGACTACCCGACCTTCATCGAGGCCGCGAAACTCATCCACGCAAAGCATCCTGCGGCCCGATTCATCATCGTCGGTGCTGACACCGAAAAGCTCGACGTTCCTCCCTTCATCGAAGTCCTCGGCGAACGCCACGATCTGCCCGCGCTGACCGCGTCACTGAACATCGCGGTGTCCTCCTCCGCCTACGGTGAAGGCTTCCCCAACGTCGTCGGCGAGGCCATGGCCTGCGCCGTGCCCGTCGTCGCCACCGACATCGGCGACACGCGCTGGGTCATGGGCGAAACCGGCCGCGTCGTCCCGCCACATGATCCACAGGCCCTTGCTGACGCCTGCGTTCAAATCCTCGATCAAAACATCATCAGCGATGCCGCAGCCCGTCGGCGCATCGAAGAGCAATTTTCGCTGACCAGCGTCCTCCGTCAGTTCGCAGATCTTCTCACGTCCCCCGTCCCACCTCTCACCTCTTCCTGAACCATGTGTGGCATCGCCGGTTTCTTCACACCTTCCAAATCTCGACCTGCGCACGAGATGAATGCCATCGTCACTGCGATGACCGACGCCATCATCCTGCGCGGCCCGGATGACTCAGGCGCGTGGGTGGATTCGACCAGCGGTATCGCCCTGGGGCATCGCCGCCTCTCCATCCTCGATCTCTCACCGCTAGGTCATCAGCCGATGACCAGCGCGGACGGGCGTTTCATCATCGTGTTCAACGGTGAGGTGTACAACTTCCAGGATCTCCGTGCCGAGCTCGAAAAACACGGCCACACCTGGCGCGGACACTCGGACACCGAGATCATGCTGGCCGCGTTTCGCCAATGGGGCGTCGTCGAGGCCACGAAACGCTTCAACGGCATGTTCGCCTTCGCTGTCTGGGACAAGCAGGAGCGCGTGTTGCATCTCGGTCGTGACCGCCTCGGCGAAAAACCGCTCTACTACGGCTGGGTGGGTGAAACGTTCGTGTTTGCCTCCGAATTGAAGGCCATCCAACGCTTCCCCGGCTTCAATGCGTCGATTGATCGCGAGGCATTGACCGCGCTGCTGCGTTTCAATTACATCCCCGACCCGCTGTGCATCTACCAGGGCTTCAAGAAGCTCCCGCCTGCCGCGATGATCACGCTGCGCTCTCCATCAGAGCGTCCGCAGCCCGGCTGGTATTGGAGTTTGCCGCAGGTCGTCGAACGCGGCCTCGATAACCCGTTCACCGGCACCGAAACCGAGGCCATCGACACCTTTGAGGCGATGCTCAAGAAAGCCGTGGGCATGCGCATGGTCTCGGATGTGCCGCTGGGCGCGTTTTTGAGCGGCGGTGTCGATTCCTCGCTCATCGTGGCGATGATGCAGAAGCAAAGCACGCGTCCCGTGCGCACCTTCACCATTGGATTTCACGAAAAGGAGC
>Ga0209573_1003433_pt1 | contig 17441 bp, 19 predicted proteins | sample TNRBio252014_DNA_FD_185870 | JGI IMG/M metagenome (GOLD analysis project Ga0209573, IMG submission 185870) | Wastewater treatment Type I Accumulibacter community from EBPR Bioreactor in Madison, WI, USA - TNR Reactor_6/25/2014_ DNA (SPAdes)... | ecosystem: Engineered > Bioreactor > EBPR >...
ACAATGTCATGGGAAGGTGATCTCCTTTGGTGGATTAGTGGGTGGGACCCTGCTAATCATACCAAAAAATCGCCTTCCCGACTCATTCAATTGTAAAGGTACAGAGGTTCACTCGTGAACCATGCCCGAGATTCTCAAGGATCATCCGCACTTAGTTCCTGATGATGTCTACGCCGCCGCAGCCTTTGCTGCGGACTACATGGCGGCTGAAGAGATCCTGTTGGCTGACGGAGCCGCTCGTTGAACTTCCTGGCGGATGAATGCTGCGACGCCGGCTTGGTGGCTGCTCTGCGCGCCGACGGCCACGACGTGCTGTTTGCCGTCGAAGACCTGCGCGGGTCCTCCGATGAAGACCTCCTGCGCCAGGCTTTTGCCGAAGATCGCATCCTGCTGACTGAGGACAAGGACTTTGGTGAACTAGTACATGCGGGCGTAAGTCTCCCAGCGGTTTGGAGTCGAGGCTTCAGCCGGTCAGGCGCTGAAACCCGGCTGAAGCCTCGACTCCAAACCAAAGAGGGATTTCCGCCGACGTGTACTAGTCTTTCGATTGCGTCAACCGGCCCATGGGATCGTGCTTCTGCGCTTCGGCATCCACGAGCGCCATGACAAAATACCTCGGATGCGCTTCCTGCTCCAGCGCCAAGCCAACCAATTGAAAGGGATGTTCGTCGTGCTTGAGTCGCAGCGAGTTCGGCTGCGACCTTTGCGCAGTTGATCCGTTTCACCGGTTTGAGCTTAACTCTAGCTCGTACTCCACTTTTCCCTTCAGCGCCCCGGTCGGACACACCCCCACGCAGTTGCCGCAGAAGACGCACGTCGTGTCGGGCATGTCCTCGTCGAAAAAGGTCGCGACATGGCTGCCCAGCCCGCGTCCGCCCCAGGTCAAGGCAAACGTGTACTGCACGTCCTCAGCGCAGACCTGGATGCAGCGCCAGCACATCACGCACTGGCTGTAATCGCGCACGTAGAAGGGGTTGTCGTCCAGCAGATCGAACTGGCGCCGCTTGCCGCCGCTAAAACGGGCCGCGCCCGCGCCGTAGCGTTCGGTCTGCTGCTGGATCTCCGGCGCCTCGTGCAGGTCTACGGTCGAGGCCAGCAGCTCCAGGATCACCCGCCGCGCTGTGTTGACCCGCTCGCTCTCCGTGTCCACGATCATATCCTGGCGCACGGTCGCGACGCAGGCCGGCTGTAGCGTGCGCGCGCCGCCCACCTCCACCGCACACAGCCGGCAGACGGCATTGGCAGTCAACGTGGGATGGTAGCAAATCGTTGGGATATCGACCCCAGCCGCGCGTGCGGCTTCCAGAATCGTGCTGCCGGCCGGCGCGTGAACAATCTGACCATTGAGGCTAAAGCTGACCTGGGATGGTTGAGGGCTCGGCATGGGCGACTCCATCGTCTGCTGGCTGTGGTTTGTACGACATCGATTGGGCGGTGCGGGCAAGTATAGCGCAGCTTGCCCGGAGGCGCAAACACGATTGACAGTGGGCTGCGCCTTGATCATTCTGAGGTTCGTGGCTATAATCACAATTGGCGATTGCCACTTCTCAGCAGAACGGAAACACAACCATGAACACAACAATATCTTCTGGCGCCAGCGCAGCGCCAGCCAACTCAGCAGATGTCTTGATCGTAGGCGCGGGCGTGTCCGGCCTGATGGCTGCCCACGCGTTGCAAGCCCAGGGCCTGACTGCGCTTCTGCTGGACAAAGGGCGCAGTGTGGGCGGCCGGCTAGCCACCCGCCGCGTCGGTCCCGGCCGAGCCGACCATGGCGCCCAGTTTTTCACCGTGCGCAGCCCGCAGTTCCGCGCCTGGGTGGAGCGTTGGCAAGCCGAAGGGCTGGTCTTTGTCTGGTCCACCGGCTGGAGCGACGGCAGTCTGGCCGAGACGCCCTCCGACGGCCACCCACGCTACGCGGTGCGCGGCGGCATGAACGCGCTGGCGCAGCATCTGGCGCAAGGGCTGGATGTGCGGGTGGAAACTCACGTGGCGGCTCTGAAGCCCAAGGCCCACGGTTGGCAGGTTGTCGACCAGGCCGGCCGGACCTACGACGGCCGCGGCTTGCTGCTGACGCCGCCCGTGCCACAGTCGCTGGAACTGCTGGAGGCCAGCGGCATCGTGCTGGCCGACTGCGACCGCGAGGCCCTGGAGGACATCGAGTACGCGCCCAGCCTGGCCGGCATCTTCTGGCTTGATCAGCCGCTGCGCCTGCCCGAGCCGGGCGCGATGCAGCGCAGCAACGCCCCCATCGCCTGGATGGCCGACAACCAGCGCAAGGGTATCTCGCCCGAAGCCACCCTGGCCACCGTGCATGCCGCGCCGGAGATCAGCGAGGCCGCCTGGCAGATGCCGGAAGCGGCCGTGTTGGAGTCGCTCTTCGAGGGCCTACAGCCCTTCCTTCCGCCCGGCGCCCAGGTCCTGGAGCAGCAGCTCAAGCGCTGGCGCTATGCGCTGCCCACCCAGTCCTACCCGGAACGCATGCTAGTGGCCGACGGCCCGCTGCCTCTGGTCTTTGCCGGCGACGCGTTCGGCGGCCCGCGCATCGAGGGCGCTGCGCTGTCCGGCCTGGCTGCGGGTCGGGCGCTGGCGACGGTCGTCGCTAACCGCTAATCCGTCACCGATCACCGATGACCGATGATCGATCACCGGTCACCTTTCTTAACTTACCCTTAACCTGATCACTGTCTAGTCTTCACCTTCTGGCGCCGTTCTTGGGAGATAATGGCGTTGTCGCTGGCCGTTCGTTAGCCATCGACGCCGGGCACAAGACCGAGTCCATCCAGGATGGTTTCCAATGCCTGGCGCCTGAGTCATCACAAACTGCCAGGAGGTTTTCCCATGAAGGCAAAAAAACAGGTTGACCGTAGGGCGATCATCATCTCAGCAGTGCTGACTGCATTGCTCCTGACCGGCGCCGGCTCGGCTGCGCTGGCCTCCAATTGGCTGGCGGGCAGCGATCCCGCCGCTCAGACGGCCCCACAATCTGCCGTCAATGGCGCACCATTTGTTGTCACTGTTGAACCACTGTTCAGCGGCACGGCCGGCCAGGCCGTGGCGGACGCTTCTGGGGTTGTAGGCGTCGATCAGGCCGCCAACGATCAGGTAGCGGCGGCCTACCAGGCGCAGCTCAACCAGGCCTATCAGGCCTTGCAGGAGGCCTACGCGCAGATCGACGCGTTGCAGTCGGCGCAAACCCAGGCGGCGCCCCAGGCCCGTTTTGAATCGGAACACGAGAACGAACACCTGACGCCTGGCTTTGGCCGCGACAAGGATCACGACGATGACTGAGCAGGCACAGCAACAGTCCGCCCGCCGGCCGGCATCGAGCGGCGGCATGGCCTGGAAAAGCGGGCTACTGGGCGCCAGCCTGGGCGCAGTGTTGTTGGGCTGGGGCCTGCTGGCCCGGGACAATGCGCAGCCCACTGCTGCTCCAGCGCCCGTTCAGCCGCAAGTCATCGTGCTGCGCGTGCCGGTGCAGAACTCGCTGGGCCGCGCACAGGCAGTGGTGACCGGTCAAAGCCTGGCGCAAGGACAACGGACGGCCGTCAACATCGCGCCCCTGCCCCAGCGGCCGCTTTTCCAGCAACCCGTCACGCGCACACGTGGCTCGTGAGTCGGTCGGCGCCCATGCTGCATGAACACCGCTTTCGCGCCATGAACACCGCCGTGGCGGCCTGGCTGTGGACCGACTCGCCGCTGGCCGGCGTGCGGCTGGACGAGGTCGAGCGCTTCTTCGCTCAGGTCGAGGCCGAACTGAGCCGCTTTCGCCCGCAGTCGGGGCTGAGCCGGCTGAACGCCGCCGCCGGCCGCGGCCCCCAGCCTATCTCGCCCGTGCTGGCCGAGGTGCTGGCTGAGGCGCTGGAGGCGGCCCGCGTCAGCGGCGGCGTCTTCGATCCCACGGTGCTCAACGCCCTACAGACAGCCGGCTACGATCGCAGCTTCGAACAGATCGAAGCTGGCAGGGCCAGTCCACAGCGCGGGCAGAGCGCGGCAGCGCCCGCTAGCGGTTGGCAGCAGGTGCGGCTGGACGCTGCCAAGGGCACGGCGGCTGTGCCGGGTGGCCAAGGCATCGATCTTGGCGGCATCGCCAAAGGCTGGACCGTGGACCAGGCGGCCCGGCAACTGGGCCAGTGGGGCCCGGCGCTGGTCGATGGCGGCGGCGATATTCGCGCCGCCGGCGCGCCCGGCGAACCCTGGCCGGTGGCCGTGCAGGATCCTTTCGACGAAACACGCGACCTGGCGGTCGTCCTGCTGGCCGACAACGCCGTGGCCACCAGCAGCGTCGGTGGGCGGCGCTGGCAGCGCAACGGCCAGCCTATGCACCACCTGATCGACCCGCGCACCGGCCAGCCCAGCCGCAGCGACCTGCACACGGTCACGGTCCTCGCGCCGACTGCGGCCGACGCCGAGGTGACGGCGAAGGTCGTCCTGCTGTTGGGCCGCCATGAAGGCCAGCGCTTTGCTGAACAGCGCGACCATAGCGTCCTCTGTGTCGGCCATGACGGCCAACAAAGCACGGCTGGTCACTGGCCAGCCTGATCAACCAGCCACAGTAACTATTCCGGTGCTGGGCACTTGCGACCGATTTTCAGCACGAGTCTGTGCTGCGGGCAGCCTTGCAAGCGCAAACTCCAGTGCCCGGCACCTAGGGCTGGATAGTTACCAACCAGACAGAAAAGGAACTCACCATGTTACGAAAGATCATCATTGCGCTGACCGCCGTCGTTGTTGGCGGCTTTCTCCTGATCCAACTCCTGCCTTTTGGCCGCAATCACACCAACCCGCCCGTGATCCAGGAGCCGGCCTGGGATAGCCCGCAGACCCAGGAGCTGTTCACACGCGCCTGCGCCGATTGTCACAGCAACACCACCGTCTGGCCCTGGTACAGCAACATCGCTCCGGTGTCCTGGCTGGTCTACAACGACACCATGGAGGGGCGGCAGAAGCTCAATGTCAGCGAGTGGAATCGACCCCAGGAGGCCGATGAAGCCGCCGAGACGGTCAGCAAAGGCGAGATGCCGCCCGCGATCTATCTGCCGACGCACCCCGCAGCCCGCCTGACCGCGGCCGAGAAAGAACAGTTGATCCGCGGCCTGCAGGCCACGTTCGGCGGAGAAGTTGGCAACAGCCGTGGTGAGAACGACGATGACTGACCGAACTGCTAGCCTCCCCCGCACGCGCACTGCGCAGCCGGAAGGCAGCCCGGCCAGCATCGTGCTAGGCGCTCTGGTTGGGATCGGCTTGGCTGCTGCCGGCTTCGCCATCGGCGTAGGCATGACCGGCCTGGCCGGCGAAACCACCTCCTTTTGGTACCTGAGCCGCTCCTCTGGCTTCGTGGCCTACCTCCTGCTGTGGGGGTCGGTGGTCTGGGGCTTGCTGCTGAGCTCGAAGATCGGCCAGGGCAGGCTGCGCCCGCCGGCGCTGTTGAACGCCCACCAATTCCTGAGCAACACGGCCTTGGGCTTCGCCTTCTTCCACGGCCTGGTGTTGATGGGCGACCGCTACCTGAGCTTCCCATTGCAGGCCGTGTTGGTGCCTTTCGCCAGCAGCTACGAGACGGCGCTGGTGGCCGCCGGGCAACTGGCCCTCTGGCTGTCGCTGCTGCTCAGCGTCAGCTTTCTGCTGCGTAAGCGCATCGGCCAGCGCGCCTGGCGCAGCCTGCACTACACCAGCTTCCTGGCTTTCTTCTTCGTGCTGGTCCACGCCGTCTGGCTGGGCAGTGACAGCAGCCGGCCGGCGGTGCAGCTTCTCTACCTGGCCACGAGCGGAGTGGTGCTCTTCCTGACCTTCTACCGTGTTCTGACCAGCCGCAAGAGGCTGCCAGCGGCGGCGGCGCTGAATGAATTCAGCGCCTGACATACCCGAAGCATGCTAAAGCAAGCTCACGCACACGCACACACCAGCTTGCTTCAGCATGCTTTCCTGTGCCAGACGCCGAATTCATTCGGCGGCGGCGCTGAATGAATTCAGCGCCTGACATACCCGAAGCATGCTAAAGCAAGCTCACGCACACGCACACACCAGCTTGCTTCAGCATGCTTTCCTGTGCCAGACGCCGAATTCATTCGGCGGCGGCGCTTTGCGTGCGATCTTCTCCTGATGACCTGAGTTCAGCATCCCATGCCCCAAGCAAGAATTCTCCTGGCCGATGACGACGAACTGATCGTCGACGTGCTCACCTACCAGCTCAAGAAGGAGGGCTACGAGGTGATCGTGGCCCGCGATGGCGCCGCGGCGCTTGCCTTGGCCCTCAGCAGCGCGCCTGACCTGATCCTGCTGGACGTGATGATGCCCAAACTGCAAGGCTGGGAGGTCTGCCAGGAGGTGCGCCGCACCAGCGCCGTGCCGATCTTAATGCTCACCGCGCGCGGCGAGGAGCTGGACCGCGTGCTGGGGCTGGAGTTGGGCGCCGACGACTACGTGGTCAAGCCCTTTAGCTTCCGTGAGCTGCTGGCTCGCATCCACGCCAATCTGCGCCGCGTCGCCCTGGATCAGCGCCAGCCCGCCGGGCCGCCGCAGGACCGGGTCGTCCTTGGCCAGGTCGCCATCGACCGCAGCCGCTACCTGGTGACCCGCCAAGAGCAGCCCGTGCCCCTGTCGCCGCGCGAGTTCGACCTGCTGCTGGCGCTGCTGAACGCCCAAGGCGCCGTCGTCAAACGCAACGATCTGCTGGACCTGGTTTGGGGCGAGACGTGGATCGGCAACCCGCGCACGTTAGATGTGCACATCCGCTGGCTGCGGGAGAAGCTGGAGGCTGACCCGGCTAACCCCGCGCTGATCCTGACAGTGCGCGGCGTTGGCTACCGGCTGGCGACGGCGAGCGAGTTGAGCAGCCATGGCTGAGTCGAGCACAGCGGCCCCTGACACCCTGCCCCAGGCTCGCTGGCCCTGGCAGCGCAGCCTGCGCCTGCGCATCCTGCTCTCCTACGGCGCAGTCGTGTTCCTTGTGCTGGCGCTGCTAACTGTGCTGGTGGGGCGCGCCGTATACCGGGCCATGATCGTCGAGGCCGAGCGCTCGTTGGAGTTGGAAACCGTGTTGGCGGCCAATGCCCTGGAAGACCCGCTCAGCGGCTACGACGCCGAGTTCGCCGCCTATGAACGCTGGGAAGCGCAGCACGCGGACGAGGACAAGGCCAAGAGCGACGACAAGAGCGACGACAAAGACGACAGCAACTCCAAGGGTGACAGCAAGTCCGTCCCAACGCCTACGATGGCCCCTTCCGGCGCCATCGTCGCGCTCGAGCCGATTGCTGGCCGGCTGGCCCAGGTCGCAGCCATTTACGCCGCTGACACCGGCGCGATCGTCACTATCCTCGACCCGCGCGGCAACGTGGTCGCCGACAGCGCCGCTCCCTTGGGCAGCCGGCCCAATCAAGGCAACCAGCCGGAAGTCCGTGCAGCGCTCAGCGGATTGGTACAGAGGGATGTGCGGGCCGTCGGCGGCGAGATGGCGCTGTTTGTCGCCGCGCCCATCCAGCAAGGCGATCGCGTTCTGGGCCTGGTGCAGATGGCGCGCCCCATGCGCGAGATCACAGGGGGCTTCCGCCGCTTCCTCTTGCAGTTGGGCAGCATCAGCCTGCTGGCGTTGGCGCTGGCTACGCTGCTGGGCGTTGCCATCAGCCGGCGGATGCTCAGGCCAGTGCAGCAACTGGAACAGGCATCGCTGCGCGTCGCCAGCGGCGATCTGAGCCAGCAGGCGCCGGTCGAGACGGCCGACGAGCTAGGCGCGCTGGCCGTGGCCTTTAACACCATGGTGCGGGAGGTGCGGGAGATGATGGCGCAGCAGCGCCTCTTCGTCGCCAACGCCAGCCACGAGCTGCGCACACCGTTGACCAACATCAAGCTGCGCAGCGAGGCCCTGCTGGGCGGGGCCAGCGAGGACCCGGCTGTGGCCGGCCGCTATCTGGCCGAGATCGACCGCGAGGCCGACCGGCTGGGCCGGTTGGCTAGTGCGCTGCTCGACCTCTCCCGCCTGGAGCAGGATCGCGCCTCTTACGCGAGCGCCGTGCAGCCGGTCGATCTGCTGCCGCTGTTGCACGCCGTGGCCGACGCCACTGCGCTGCGCGCCAGCCAGGCTGGCCTGACGCTACACGTGGATCTGCCGCCTGAGCTGCCCCGCCTGACCGTCTGGCCGGAACAAATCGAGGCTGTGTTGGTCAATCTGCTGGACAACGCCATCAAATTCACCCCGGCTGGCGGCCAGGTCAGCCTGAGCGCCGTTGCGAACAGCCAGCGCTGCCTGATCCAGGTGGCCGACAACGGTCCCGGCATCCCGGCCGAGGACTTGCCGCACGTGTTCGAGCGCTTCTATCGTGTCGACAAAGCCCGCAGCCGCAACGACGCCCCGCCAGGCGGCAGCGGAGCCGGGCTGGGCCTGGCTATCGTCAAGGCGCTGCTGGAACAAAACGGCGGGCAAATCAGCGTCGCCAGCCAGCCCGGCCAGGGGACAGTTGCCAGCGTGGCCTTGAACGTCGTGTCCGTTCTTGACAAAACCGCAGGGTAAGCACTACAATGGCTCCTGACTGACCGGTCGGTCAGTAACCATTTTGTCAAGGACTTGAGTATGCAGATCACTGATACCCGCACGCGCAACCGCTTGCTATTAGTGCTTTTTGTCGGCGTGCTGATGGGCGCGCTGGACATCGCTATCGTCGGCCCTGCCTTGCCGGCTATTCAGGCCCAGTTCGGCGTCGACGACCGGGCGCTGGCCTGGGTCTTTACCGTCTACGTGCTGGCCAACCTGGTGGGCACGCCGCTGATGGCCAAGCTGTCCGACCGGGCCGGCCGGCGCAGCATCTACGTGCTGAACGTGGCCATGTTCGCGGCCGGCTCGCTGGTGGTCGCGCTGTCGCCCACCTTCGCCGTGCTGCTGCTGGGGCGGGCCATCCAGGGCCTGGGCGCGGGCGGCATCTTCCCGGTGGCCTCGGCCGTCATCGGCGACACCTTCCCGGTGGAAAAGCGCGGCAGCGCGCTGGGGCTGATCGGCGCAGTCTTCGGCATCGCCTTCCTCGTCGGGCCGATTCTGGGCGGGGTGATCCTGTTGGCGCTGAACTGGCACTGGCTGTTCCTGATCAACCTGCCCATTGCGGCCGCGCTGATCGTGGCCGCGCTGCGCCTGCTGCCCAGCACGCGGCCCAACGTGCAACGCCCCTTCGACTGGGCCGGCATGATCGTGCTGACCGCGCTGCTGACCGCCATGACCTACGGCATGAACCAGCTCGACACGGCCAACGTGCGGGCCAGCCTGGCTACGCCGCAGGTCTGGGGCTTCCTGTTGCTGGCCCTCCTGCTCGTGCCGATCTTCGTATGGATCGAAAAGCGGGCTGCGGACCCCGTGCTGCACCTCAGCCTCTTCACCAAGCGGCAGATGACGTTGGTCAACCTCTTTGCGGCGCTGTCAGGCTTCGCCGAGGCCGCGCTGGTCTTCGTGCCAGCGCTGCTGGTGGCCGCCTTTGCCGTGCCCGAGTCGACGGCCAGCTTCATGCTGCTGCCGGTGGTGCTGGTGATGGCGATCGGCTCGCCCCTGGCCGGCCGCACACTGGACCGCACCGGCTCGCGCACGGTGGTATTGATCGGGACCGGCGTGCTGACTGTCGGCATGTTGATGGTGGGTTTGTTGCCCATCAGTTTGGCGCTGTTCTACGTGGCGGGTGTGCTGGTGGGGCTGGGGCTGTCGTGGCTGTTGGGCGCGCCGCTGCGCTACATCATGCTCAACGAAGCGCCGCGCTCGCAGCGGGCCGCCTCCCAGGCCGCGCTGGCCCTTTCCACACGCGTCGGCCAGTTGACGGGCGGCGCGCTGGTGGGCGCGGTGGCGGCCTCCATGGGCGGCGGCGTGGTCGGCTACCAGCAGGCATTTGTCATCATCGGCCTCGTCTCGGCGGCTTTCATTGTGCTGGCGCTGGGCCTCAAGAAACGACACGAGGAACTGGCCACCGTGCAGCGCAACGAACAGGCCGAGGGAGCAGCGTCTGTCGCCTAGGCGCTGACGCCGATGCACAGAACCCGCCCGCCGGCGTTGGCTATGACGCACTGCGCAGCGAGAATTTGACACGGTGCAACGCTCTGGCTACAATACGCACTGCTGACCGACCGGTCAGTAACCCGGTTGTCCAATCACCGGATTGTAATCACTGATCAGCCGAGAGAACATTATCCTCTAAGAGAACAGCCATGAGCGAAAGCATTCAACCAACCAGCGCGGCCGCAGCAGCCGACGACAAGCTCGACTTCAAGAAGATTCTGCCCATCTTCGTGATCGTGTTGATCGATCTGCTGGGCCTGACCATCATCATACCGCTGCTGCCCCTGTATGCGGCGGCCTACGGCGCCACGGCCTTTCAAATCGGCCTGCTAGGCGCCACCTACCCTATCTTTCAGTTCATCGGTGCGCCGATCCTGGGCCGTCTGTCAGACCGCTATGGCCGCCGACCGGTTCTGCTGGTCAGCCAGGTCGGCACCCTGATCGGTTTCCTGATCCTTGGCTTTGCCCCCAGCCTGCTCTGGGTCTTCATCGCCCGCGCGATCGATGGCCTGTCGGGCGGCAACATCGCCACCGCGCAGGCTGTCGTCACCGACAGCACCAACGAGAAGACCCGCACCCAGGGGCTGGGCCTGATCGGCGCCGCCTTCGGCCTGGGTTTTATCATCGGCCCGGTGATTGCCTTCCTCTCCCTGGCAGCCACCGGCAACAACTACCACGCCCCGGCCTTCGTGGCGGCTGGCTTCTCTGTGCTGTCGATCCTGCTGACCTGGTTCTGGTTGGAAGAGTCGCACCCGCCGGAGAAGCGCGTCCAGGCCATGCAAAAGAAATCAGCCTTCTCCTTCGGCGCCATGGCTGAGGCGCTGCGTCATCCCACGATCGGCATCCTTTTGGTGCTGATCTTTGCTCAACAGATCGCCTTTGGCGGCTTCGAGCAACTGCTCTCGCTCTTCACCCTGACCAATCTGGGCCTGGGCGCACGCGGCAACTCCATTGTCTTCGTCTACGTGGGCATAATCGTGGTGATGGTACAGGGTTACTTCATCGGCAAGTGGGCGCGCAAGTGGGGCGACCGCCGCCTGATTTTGCTGGGTCTCGCCACCCTGACGCTGGGCATGGCGTTGATGGCCGTGACGCCGAAGGTTCCACCGCCCTTCTATTCTCAGGCCGAGATGCAACAGGAGCTGAGTGTAGCGCGCACGCTGCCCGGCGAGACCCCGCCGACCCAGGGCGTGGCGGCCGACCTGCCCAGCGACGCCAACACTGGCTGGCTGGGGCTGGTCTGGCTGCTGGTCGCCATGGTGCCGGCGGCCATCGGCGGCGGCATCCTGCAGCCCAGCATCAACAGCCTGATTACCAAACGAGTCGCTGCCGACGAGCGCGGCGGCATCCTGGGCATCAGCGCGGCCTTTCTCAGCGCGGCCAACGCGCTGGCGCCGTTGATCGGTGCAGCGCTGTTTGCCGCCTTCTCCCCCAGAGCGCCGTTCTGGTTCTGGGCTGCCTTGATGGGCGTGTTGCTCGTCGTCGCTATACGCCGAGTCGCGCCCGATAGACCAGCGCCGGCGCCGCTGCCGGCCTAGATTTCCCATCAAAGGAGCTTCGTCATGGATTCTCTGGTTATCACCCTGCATTCGCTAGTCCGCTGGGCTATCGTCATCGTCGGCGTCGTCGCTGTGGTGCGCGCCTGGATCGGCTCACGCGGCAACAAGCCCTGGACACAGATGGACGACCGCCTGGGGCTGATCTTCACCAGCGTCATGGACCTCAACCTGCTGCTGGGCCTGCTGCTCTACTTTGCGCTCAGCGACATCACAAAGGCAGCTTTTCGGGATTTCGGCGCGGCTATGTCCGATCCGGGACTACGCTTCTTCGCCGTCGAGCACATCTTGATCATGATCATCGCCGTGGTGGTGGCGCACATCGGCCGATCCCGCTCCAAGAAGGCCGCCAGCGACGCGGGCAAGCACAAGCAGGCGGCGATCTTCTTCACGCTGGCCATGGTGCTGGTGCTGCTGGCGATCCCATGGGAACGCGGCCTGTTTTAGGCGTCGGTCGCGGCTGGTTCGAGCTCGTTCGCAGACCCTTGGGGTTTCTAGAAACCCCAAGGGTCTGAACTGGCCGAATTGTTGTCTGCGCTTCTGAACTTATCGCTTTCCGCGGTGGTTGGAAGCAGGCGTAAAGATCGTCTGAACTGGCCGAATTGTTGTCTGCGCTTCTGAACTCCCGCGCGATTGTGCTATACTGAGCAGAACCTTCAGTTGCCAACCCATCGCACCGGAGATATGTTTCGATGACTGTACAAGACGCGACTCTCCAGGAAACGCCCGTATCTGCCCGCGCCAGCTTCAGCGCGCTGCGCTCCTTCAAGATCGGTTCTTTTCACATCGGCTCGTCGATGACCGACGTGCTGTTGAGCGGCGTCTGGAACCGCGTGATGATCACCGACCTGGGCGTGGTGGCCTGGCCGGTCAGCCTGCTGCTGGCCGCGCGCTATTTCCTGGCGCCGCTGGCAATCTGGGCCGGCCACGAGTCAGACACGCATCCGATCCGCGGCAGCCGGCGCACGGCCTACATCTGGCTGGGCCGGCTGCTAATGCTGCTGGCGCTGCCGCTGCTGCCGCTGTCGGTCGGCTTGATCGCCGAAGGCGACGCGCGACTGGGCTGGCTGCTGGCCACCGCATCCCTGTTGCTCTATGGGACCGGCACGTCGATCTCAGGCGCGCCCTTCCTGGCCTTGGTGCATGACAGCGCCCCTTACGAGCGGCGCGGCCAGGCCGTCAGCATCGTCCAGTTCATGCTGGTGGTCAGCTTCGCCTTCATCCCGGTGATCTTCGCCCGCATCATGCCCGACTACGACCAGGCGCTGTTTTGGCGACTGGTGATCTTCGGCATGGTCGGGGCAGCTTTCTTCTGGCTGGTCTCAGTGTTGGGTGAAGAGCGGAGGGCGCGGCGCATCGGTACGATGCCGCCGATACCGGTGGGCGAAAAGCAGGCGCTTTCCCTGCGCACGACGCTGTCCGGCATCTGGTCGGACCAGCGCACCCGCCGCTATGCCGTCTTTCTGGCCGTGTCGGCCTTCTTTGCCTTCATGCAGGACGCGGTGCTTGAGCCGTTCGGCGGCGACGTGTTCGGCCTGACGGTGGGCGAGACGACCCGCTTCAACGCCTACTGGGGCGTCGGCGTGCTCCTCAGCATGATCGTCACCTACGGCCTGACGCGCAGGCGCCGGCCCGACCAGCAGGTCAACACTACGGCCTGGGGCCTGCTGCTGCTGGGCCTGGGCGTTGCCTTGCTTAGCGTGGCAGCCCTGCGCGAGTCGCTGACTATGGTGGTGCCGGTGCTGGTATTCTTTGGCATTGGCTTCGGCGTCTTCACCGTGGGCGGCGTCAGCCTGCTGATGGCCGTCACCACCGCCGAGATGGCAGCCAGCTACCTGGCCCTGTGGTCGGTGATCCAGTTGGTCAGCCGCGGGTTGGGCATCGCGGTCGGCGGCGTGCTGCGTGATCTGTTCAACACCCTCAGCGGCGAGATTTCAGTGGCCTACGCAGCGGTCTTCGCCGTTGAGGCCATCGGTCTGTTCTTCGCTATCTGGCTGTTGCGGCGGGTCGACATCCGCGGCTTCGCCGAGGGACGCCGTTCTGGCGTTGCCTCTCAACCCATCGTTCCTACCCTAGATTGACTCCCATGATAGACAACATCATCATCGCTCCTTCGACCCACGTGGTAATCGGTATCCTGGTGATGGTCAGCACGCTGGCTGCGACCATCGCGACCGGCGTGTTGGCCTGGCGGCGCCTGGGCGTCACGCCTCTGGGGCACTGGATCATGATCCTGGCCCAGGCGGCGCTGATCATCCAGATTCTGATCGGCGTCAAGCTGTTGGACCAGGGACTGGGCGTCCTTCAGCTCTACATTCACTATGTCGGCGGGCTGGGCGCGTTCTTTTTCTTCTTGCTCTACTACTGGTTCCAACCCAAGGCGCCTATCCGGCAGGGCTGGTGGGCCTTCGCCATGAGTTTTCTGGCTTTCCTGTTCGCGATTCAAGCGTACTTCATTGGCCAGGCCTATGTTGGCTAGCGATCAGCGCTTGACGATTCGATCTCACGCAAAGACGCAAAGCAAGGCAGATGCCTGTGGCATGCTGGCCGACTTGGCGTGCGCTTTGTGATCTGGCCGAGACGAGGATTGTACGATGACAGCCCAGCCGCAGGACGTCCGCCAGCAGATCTTGCACGAGGCCACCCGCCTGTTTGTCGATCGCGGGTATCACGGCCTCTCGATGCGCGAGATCGCCGAGGCAGTGGGCGTCTCCAAGGCTGGGCTGTACTATCACTTCAAGGACAAAGAAGACCTTTTTCTGGCCATCCTGACCAACAATCTGGAGCGGCTGGAACAGACCATCCAGCAGGCGCGCCAGGCCGCTGCCGTGCGCGGCCAGGTGGAGCTGTTCGTGACGGAGATCTTTCAATGGGCGCCGGAGCAGCGGGCGATCATTCGCCTGGCCAGCCAGGAGATGGATCACCTGAGCCAGCACAGCGTGACGGAGTTCACGCGGCTGTATCACGCCAAGTTCATTAGCCAGATCCAGGCCATGTTGGCGGCAGGTATCGAACACGGCGAGCTGCGGGCGATGGATCCGGTCGTGGCCACCTGGCTGCTGCTGGGGATGATGTACCCCTACTTATACTCATCGCACGCGGGGGAAATGAACACTTCGACTGAGGCAGTGCAATTGATGCTGTCCATCTTCTTCGACGGCGCGGCAACGTAACTTATCCCAGAATTGTCTCAGATTCCTGCTCTAGGTCATATTCAGGGGGGCAGAAATGTGGTATGCTATGGGTGACAAGGCAGCGGCTGACGCCCTGGTCCCGCTTCATCGAGACGGTGCTGCTCCTACAGCCTAGCTTCGGTGGCGTTACCCTGGAGGACATCAGCCAGCCGAAATGCTTCCGCATCCTGGACACCATGAGGGTGTAGGCATGATGGCGCAGCAGCAGGGCCTGGCCCGCCTCACCCTCAACGCCGACGATCTCTACCGCAAAGCCTGCGATATGATCAGCCGCTCGCGCGACCTGACCCAGTGGATGATGCAGCGCGGGTTCATTGCGGAGGCGCCAGAGTAGTAGACAAGGAAACAAGTAAACAAGTAGACAAGGAAACAAGTAGACAAGTAGACAAGGAAACAAGTAGACAAGGAAACAAGGAACAGGCAGACGAGCGCATAGGGGGCCGGAAGCGCGAGCTGCATTCATACCCACCTTCCGCCCCGTGTCTACTTGTTTACTTGTCTACCTGTCTACCTGTCTACCTCCCAGGAGTGATACCATGTACGACCTGATCATCATCGGCGGCGGGCCGGCCGGGCTGACGGCTACGGTCTACGCCATTCACAAGCGGCTGGAAACGCTGCTGATCACCGAGGACCTGGGCGGCAAGGCCAACTACCGCATGCACATCCGCGGGCTGGAGGGCTATGAGGCCATCAACGGCGAGGAGGTGGTGCGCAAGTTCCAGAGCCAGGTGGAGTACCTGGACTTCGCCCGCTTGATGGACCGGGTAATGTCTGTGGAGGCGCTGCGCGGCAGCGACGGCCACGAGGTGTTCCAGGTGACTACCGAGAGCGGCACATCCTTCGTGGCCCGCGCCCTCGTCCTGGCCACCGGAGCCCGGCCGCGCATGCTCAACCTGGCCAATGAGCGCCGTCTGCTGGGCTTGGGGATCAGCTACTCGGCCATCAGCCACGCGCCGTTGTTCTGGGGCAAGGACACGGCTGTGGTCGGCAGCGACGCGCTGGCTTTTCGCTCCGCCGCCGAGCTGGCCACGCTGGCCAACCGGGTCTATCTGGTGGCTAGCGAGCCGCTGCCGCTGCACTCGCCCTGGCTGGACAAGCTGCGTAGTTTCGACAACGTGGCGCTGCTGGAAGGCGCCGCCATCACCGATGTGGCCGGCTCCGCCTACCTGGAGCAGATGACCGTGCGAGCGTCCGATGGCAGCCAGCAGGATATCCCCATCAAAGGCTTGTTCGTCGAGCTGGGCCTCCTTCCCAACGCCGACCTGATCAAGGACCTGGTCGACCTGGACGAGCAGGGCCGCGTGGTGGTCAACGCCCGCGGCGAGACCAGCCGTCCCGGCGTCTACGCGGCCGGCGACGTGACCAACAGCTACGCCGAGCAGGTGCTGATCGCCGTAGGCGACGGCGCCAAGGCCGTGCTGTCGGCCTATGAGTATCTGCTGCGCTGGCATAGGCCGGCGCGCACAAGGCTTTGAACGATGAATGATGAATGATGAATGATGAATCCGGAGTGCCTCCGGCATTTATCGTTCATCATTCATCGTTCATCATTTCCCAAGGAGATTCGCATGACCGCAACATTGATCGATGGCGCCGCCATCGCCGCCGACATCCGCGCTGAGATCAAGACGCGCGTGGACGAGTTGTTTGCCGCCAGCGGCCGCCGGCCGGGGCTGGCCACCGTGCTGGTAGGCGAAGACCCGGCATCCCAGGCTTACGTCCGCATGAAGGGCAAGAACAGCGTCGAGGTGGGCATGGAGAGCTTCAGCTACAAGCTCCCGGCTACCGCCTCGCAGGAGGAGGTGGAAGGGCTGGTGCGCGAGCTGAACGCCAACCCGGCCATCAACGGCATCCTGGTGCAGCTCCCCCTGCCCAAGCACCTGAACGAGGAGGCCATCCTGGGCGCGATCAGCCTGGAGAAGGACGTGGACGGCTTCCACCCGGTCAACATTGGCCGGCTGGTGATGAAGGGCCGCCAGCCGCTGTTCATCCCCTGCACGCCCAAAGGCTGCATCGAGCTGCTGCAGCGCACGGGAGTCAAGCTGGAAGGGGCCAACGCGGTGGTGCTGGGCCGCAGCAACATCGTCGGCATGCCCGTGGCTGCGCTGCTGCTGCACGCCAACGCCACCGTCACCACCTGCCACTCGCGCAGCAAGGACCTGCCCGGCATCTGCCGCGCGGCCGATGTGCTGGTGGCCGCCGTGGGCCGGGCCGAGATGGTCAAGGCCGACTGGGTCAAGCCGGGCGCGGTGGTGATCGACGTGGGCGTCAACCGCGTGGATGACGCCAGCAAGAAGAGCGGCTACAAGTTGGTCGGCGACGTGGCCTTCGACGAGGTCAAAGAAGTCGCCGGCGCCATCACTCCCGTCCCCGGCGGCGTAGGCCCCATGACCATCGCCATGCTGCTGAAGAACACGCTGGATGGGTTCGAGCGGACGATTTAACGGGCAGGGTAGAGTGGTAAATTGGTAGATTGGTCGGTGGGTGTCCCCAAGTGACCCGACGCTTGCTGCCGACTCGCCAGCCGACCAACTTACCACTTTACCACTCGACCAATCTACCAGGAGAACCACCTATGCGAGATTTAACTGATGCCTTCGTCGAGCTGATTCGACGGACTTCGACTGACCTGCCGGCGGACATGGAGCAGGCGCTGCGGGCGGCGCG
>Ga0209573_1003434_pt1 | contig 17440 bp, 25 predicted proteins | sample TNRBio252014_DNA_FD_185870 | JGI IMG/M metagenome (GOLD analysis project Ga0209573, IMG submission 185870) | Wastewater treatment Type I Accumulibacter community from EBPR Bioreactor in Madison, WI, USA - TNR Reactor_6/25/2014_ DNA (SPAdes)... | ecosystem: Engineered > Bioreactor > EBPR >...
GTCTCTTATTCGGACACCCGCCCAAGGTGATTTGGATTCGGCGTGGAAATTGCTCTGTTCAGCAAATCGAGTTAATACTGCGCAATAAGGTTTCTGCAATCGAGCGACTTAACACCGATGACACCCTAACGTACCTCATTCTTTTGTGAATACAGGTCACCGACGCCGGCGGTATTCCCTGGCCCGACGCTGCCTTTCGCCGACAACGTCCTCGAACACCTGCCCGAGCCGCTGGCCGTGTTCCGCGAAATCGCCCGCGTGCTCAAACCGGGCGGCGTCTTCCTGTTCAAGACCCCCAACAAAACCCACTCCATGCCCACCATTGCCCGGCTCACCCCCCATCGCTTCCATCCATTCGTCAACCGCATCCGGGGCCGGGCCGAAATCGACACCTTCCCCACCCGCTACCAGGCCAACACCGTCCACGACGTACAACGCCTCGCCGCCGCCAGCGGCTTCACCGTTGCACAGCTCGACCGCATCGAAGGCCGGCCCGAAGTCCTGCGCATGACCTGGCCGACCTACCTGCTCGGCGCTGCCTACGAACGGCGGGTCAATGCGTGGGATGGGCTGGCAATGTTCCGGATCCTGCGGGTGGGGGAATTACGGAAGGGATGAGGCGAAAGGGGAAAGGTCAAAGGCGAAAGGCGAAAGGCCAAGGGCGAAAGGCCAAGGGCGAAAGGCCAAAGGCCAAAGGCCAAAGGCGAAAGGCGAAAGGCGAAAGGCATAGCGCCATCCGGTTAAACCGAACGACCGTTGCCGAAGATCGTCGAAACCTTGAAAGAGCATTTGGCGTCTCTGACAGTACCGAGCATGACCCAACCCTCGATCTCGATCCGCACACTGTAAACAACTCCATTTAAGGAGCCATTATGCAAGTCGCTATCAACCTCCCCAATGATTTTGTCGCGATACAAACGGCGGACGTGATCGAGCGGGAAATGCGGATCAGCTACGCGCTCGCGCTGTTCGAAGCCGCGCGCGTGACCTTGTCCAAAGCCGCCGAACTGGCGGATCTGAATATTTACGATTTCATCAGGATGTGTAAGGAAAACCGGATACCCGTGATCGATATCACCCGGGAGGAACTCTTACAGGAGCTTGAATCCATGGAGCTGAACCCATGATCAGTGAAACCATGACGACCCTCGAAATTCCGCAGGGCATTCTGGATGCTGCGCACCTGACTCTCCCAGATCTGCGGCGCGAACTGGCGCTAGCGCTCTACGCCCAACAACGGTTATCGCTCGGCAAGGCGCGGGAACTTGCGGGCCTGACGCTATGGGAATTCCGGCAATGGCTGGCCCTGCGGCGCATTGAGGCGCACTACGACACCACCGACTTGCAGGGTGACCTGGATGCGTTGCGCGAGCTGGGTCGCCTGACATGACCGCCGTCATCAGCAACACCTCGCCGCTCACCAATCTCGCCGCCATCGGCCATTTTGATTTGCTGCGTCAGCTTTATGGGCAATTGCGGATTGCGGAAGCGGTCTGGCAGGAATTGAACGCCGAAGGCCGGTCTTGGCCGGGGCGTGATGAAGTGGCTGGCGCCGTTTGGATCACCCGGCAGGCGGTCACCAACCGCCCGCTGGTCGCCGCCTTGCGGGAGCATCTGGATGACGGTGAAGCAGAAACGATTGCCTTGGCGGTGGCCGACTCTCCTCCATTCATGTTAATGGACGAAAAGGAAGGACGACACACCGCCCAGCGCCTCGGATTCAAGACAGTGGGCGTGGTGGGCGTCCTGATTGAAGCGCGATACACGGTCTGATTACGCGGGTCAGTCCACTGCTGGATCGCCTGCGTCGGGAGGCCGGTTTTTTTCTCAGCGACTCGGTTGTCCAAGCCGCCTGCTCATTCTGCGGCGAAGCTTAGCGGAATAAGTTGACGCACCTCGACAACGAATCCCGAGACCGCATCTCATGACCACCCTCATTAAAAAACTCGACCGCGCCCTCTATCCCAGCTACGCCCGCAACTGAGACGACCCACTCAGGACTTTCGCTAAACCCGTAAATTCGTCATACCCGCGAAGGCGGGTATCCATTCTTTTCAACGAATGACTGGATTCCCGCATACGCGGGAATGACGAAAAGCGAAAGTCCTGCAACTGTTCCGCGAGCGCATCCTCCAGCGCCTCACCCCACAACCGTCATTCTCGACCTTGGCGCGGGCGCGGGCATCGTCCAGCCAATGAACTTTCGGGGATTGGCCGCACAGGTCTGCGGCGTCGATCTCGATCCCCCGCGTCATCGACAACCCCCTGCTGGACGAAGGCAAAATTGCTGACGCCGGCGGCATCCCCTATCCCGACGCTGCCTTCGATCTGGTTTTCGCCGACAACGTCCTCGAACACCTGCCTGACCCGCTCACCGTCTTCCGCGACATCGCCCGCGTCCACTCCATGCCCACCCTCGCCCGGCTCACCCCGCACCGCTTCCATCAATTCGTCAACCGCCTTCGCGGCCGGGCCGAAGCCGATGCCTTCCCCACCCGCTACCGCGCCAACACCTACTCCACCGTGCAACGCCTCGCCGCCGCCAGCGGTTTCACTGTCCAAAAGCTCGATCGCATCGAAGGCCGCCCGGAATACCTGCTCGGCGCCGCCTGCGAACGACGGGCCAACGCCTGGAACGGACTGGCGGGACCTGAAACGGGTGGGTCGCAATACCCACTTGGTGGATGAGAGGGCGCTGGCCGATGGATAGACCAGCCGACTTCGACGCACTGGTCGCGATGGCCATGGCCGCGTCAGGGCGGACGCACATGCGCCCAGTGATCGAGAAAGAGCTATTGCATTACGACATCCTGTTTTGTCTGGATCAGGAAGGACTATTGGATCGGTTGACCTTTCAGGGCGGGACTGCCCTGCGGTTGTGCCATAGTTCACCGCGCTTTAGCGAAGACCTCGATTTTGCCGGGGGAACAGAGTTTGCCGGCGGGCAGTTGCAAGCGATCCAGTCGTGTATCGAGCGCTATCTCGGTCGACGCTATGGTCTTGAGGTCTCGGTCAAGGAACCGGCCCAGCTTCGTGATGAAGCGGATTATGCCGGGGTAGTGGTGGACAAGTGGCAGGTCGCGGTGGTCACCGCCGCTCGCCGCCGGGACTTGCCCAAGCAGCGAATCAAGATCGAAGTGGTCAACATTCCCGCCTATTCGCGGGAGCCGCGCTCAATCCTGGTGAATTACGACTTCTTGCCGGATGGCTACGGCGACACCCTGGTGATGACGGAATCACTCGACGAGGTCATGGCGGATAAACTCATTTCGGGAAATGTTGGATCAGGACACCGGTGATGGGTCCACTGCATCCAGTCCGGCTTCGATAGGGCGGAAGTAGCCCTTAATGCATTGGATGTTCCGAACGCAGATTTGCGTGTGATCCTTGCTCTTGAATCCTGCTCCGGGATAGATCTCCTGGCCCTCGAAAAAGGTCCCGCGAACGCTGTCATAGGTAGGCTCTTCGAGCTGTTTGCGGATTTCATGAAGCGTTTCAATCACCGCGCAATCCAGGACGCGCCGCAGTTTGCCCTGGCCGTTGGTCGGCAGCCAATCCCCGGCGGTCTCCAAGGTATCCTTGAGTGTTCGGTAGGCGTCTTTGAGTTGACTGAGCGCGGAACTATCGCTCAGATTCAAGCAGCAACCCAGATCGATTACCGCCCCGAGGACGAAGGGCGTTTTAATGTCACCCTTGGAGTTACGTCCTCCCGCAGCGCGTTCCTGCGCAAACTCGTAGGCCCGCTGCGGACTGGAATCCCAAAAGTAGACGCCATGCCCAAGCCAATCATAGATGTTCTCGCTTTTTTGCAGGTGAGTTGTTCTACCCGCCAAGACCGACTCACCCAAGCGCTGATCGCAGCCGTGAAAGCCAAGGACCATGGATGGATAAAAGCGATAAATAGACCAGCGGTCTTGCGGTTTCATTGCCGATAAGGCTTAGCGAGTTTACCGGCTGACGTCAGGATGCCCGCACGCTGCAAAAATTCGATGGACGCTTGTTTGTTACTGATCACTCGGGTGCGGAACGCCTCCATTTTTCGATGGAGTGCGTATTCTTCGTCCTGCCCGGAGATGGATAGCAAAGAGTCTTTCCGCTGGATGTCGCTCATTTTCATAAGTTCGGGGCTTGGAGGGATTATTATGCTCGGATTATGCGGAGCAATCCTGACGTTGGCAAGAACCGCTGCCGCGCCAACACTTACTCCGCCGTGCAACGTCTCGCCGCCGCCTGCGGCTTCACCGTCGAACGACTCGACCGCATCGAAGGTCGCCCCGAAGACCTGCACATGACCTGGCCCATCGACCGGCTCGGCGCCGCCTGCGAACGGCGGGTCAACTCGTGGAACGGACTGGCGCTGTTCCGAATGTTGCGGGTGGGGGAATTGCGGAAGGGGTGAAGGCGAAAGGGGAAAGGTCAAAAGACACCGCGCCAGAACGAGCCAAGTCGAGGGAAAATCATGAGTGCGCTTGCAAACACCACGAGATTTTGCTTAATTAGTGCATAATTGATGCGTAAAAAGAGATTAATCATGACTAGCCTGACAGCCCACCCCCTTTCCCCTGGCGCCATTGGCCAAAGTTTCGATACGCTCATGGAGTTCCTGCGGGCGCCGGACCTTGGTCCCGCTGCGCTTTCCCCCAGTCGCTTCACCCGCATCATCGGGATCGACCTGCAAACCCTGGCCGCCCAAGCCCATGTCCATCGCAATACCCTGGCCCGGTCGCCGGCCTCCGAAGGAGTCCAACGCTTCCTGCGCGGAGCGATTCGAGTTATTCGCGCCGCGACTGACATCTCGGGCGATGTCAGTCGCGCAGCGTTTTGGTATCGCAACGAGCCGTTAGCCCCGTTTGGCTACAAAACCGCCGAGACTCTAGTGTCCGAAGGGCGAACAGACGACGTGTTACGTTATGTGATGTCGCTTGAAGCCGGCGCAACCGGATGATTTTCACCCCTCTCAAGGGCATCACCGCTTATGTCGACCGTGAATCCGGGCGGTCGTAATCTGGTTTTGTTTATTGATCAGCGATCGGATCGAAGTATTTGATCCCGATGGCGTCTTGCCTAAAAACCAGGACTCTTGAAAATAAGGCTTCTCCTCAGCTCACCGCCCATGAAACAAATCCTCCAATCCCTGAAAACCGGCGCCACGAAAGTGGCTAACGTGCCCTGTCCCGCCGTCCAGCGCGGCCAACTGCTGATTCGCTCCACCCGCACCCTGGTCTCCGCCGGCACCGAACGGATGCTGGTCGAATTCGGCAAAGCCGGCTGGATCGACAAAGCCCGCCAGCAACCCGACAAGGTGCGCATGGTGCTGGACAAGATGAAAACCGACGGACTCCAGCCCACGATCGAAGCCGTATTCAACAAACTCGATCAACCGCTGCCGCTCGGCTACTGCAATGTCGGCGTGGTGCTGGAGACGGGCCAGGATGTTGCAGGCTTTGCCGTCGGCGATCGGGTCGCGTCCAACGGCAAACATGCCGAGGTGGTCAGTGTGCCGCTGAATTTATGCGCCCGCATTCCCGATTCGGTCAGCGATGACGCAGCGGCTTTTACCGTAGTGGGCGCAGTTGCCTTGCAGGGCATTCGCCTGATCCAGCCGACCCTGGGCGAGGCGGTGGTGGTCACCGGGCTGGGCCTGATTGGCCAATTAGCGGTGCAATTGTTGCGCGCTAATGGCTGCCGGGTGCTGGGTCTCGACTTCGACCCGATCAAGCTGGCTCTGGCCCAGTCCTTCGGCGCGGAAGTTGTCAACCTGGGCGCGGGCGAAGATCCGCTACCCGCCGCCGAGCGGTTTTCACGGGGGCGCGGGGTCGATGCCGTTCTGGTGACGGCGGCCACCCCCAGCAACGAACCCATGCATCAAGCCGCGCTGATGTGCCGCAAACGCGGCCGGATCGTGCTGGTCGGGGTCACGGGACTGGATCTGGCGCGCGATGATTTCTTCAAAAAGGAACTGACCTTCCAGGTCTCTGCTTCTTATGGTCCCGGCCGCTATGACCCCCATTATGAAGAGCAAGGTCACGACTACCCGGTGGGCTTTGTGCGCTGGACCGAGCAGCGCAACTTTGAAGCCGTGCTGGATTTGCTGGCTCATGGCCAACTGAATGCGCAACCGCTGATTTCCCATCGTTTCACGCTGGATCAGACCGAAACGGCGTATGCGGTCGTCGGCGGCAGCGAGCCGTCCATGGGGATAGTGCTGGAATATGCAAACGCTGCGGAGTTACCGGAACCGGTATTGCGACAGCGGACGGTGAAGCTGGAGGCCGAAGGCGAAAGATTAAAGGTTAAAGGCGAAAGGCCACAGACTGCAGAGGGCAGGAGGAAGCCGCCGGCCGTGAGCTTCATTGGCGCGGGCAACTACGCGACTGCGGTGCTAATTCCAGCGTTCAAGGCCGCCGGCGCGCAACTGCAAACCATCGCTTCCAACAGCGGCGTCAGCGGGGTCCACGCCGGGCGCAAGTTCGGTTTCGCCGCCACGACAACCGATACCGCCTCGATCCTGGCCGATCAGGACACCTCAGCAGTCGTCATCACCACCCGCCACGACAGCCACGCCGGCCTGGTGTTGCAGGCGCTGGCGGTCGGCCAGCACGTCTTCGTCGAAAAACCCCTGTGTTTGACGCGGGAAGAACTGGCGGAGATTGAACAAGCGTTGGGTAAAGTTAGCCCCGCCTTGGCCAAGGCGGGGAACTCACCGACCCTGGCGCCGTTTTCCCCTCCTTTTCAAGGAGGGGTGGCGCGGAGCGCCGGGGTGGTTGGATCGGCAGACCTTTCGCCTTGCGCCTTTCCCCTCCTGATGGTGGGCTTCAACCGGCGCTTTGCCCCACAGGTGCAAAAGATCAAAACGCTGCTGACCGGAGTGACGGGACCCAAGGCATTGGTCATGACGGTCAACGCCGGGGCAATCCCCGCCGATCACTGGACGCAGGATCGTGCGGTTGGCGGGGGTCGAATCATCGGCGAAGCCTGTCATTTCATTGACTTGCTGCGCTTCCTGGCTGACGCGCCGATCACCGGCTGGCAGCGCCTGGACCTGGATGCCGCGACGGGCGATACCGTGTCGATCAGCCTGGCCTTTGCCGACGGCTCCATCGGAACCGTGCATTACTTCGCCAATGGCAGCAAAGCGTTTCCCAAGGAGCGGCTGGAGGTGTTCGCCGCCGGGCGAGTGCTGCAACTGGATAATTTCCGCAAGCTGAAGGGCTACGGCTGGCCCGGCTTCAAGAGCATGAACCTGTGGCGGCAGGACAAAGGGCAGAAAGCCTGCGCGGCGGCGTTCCTGGACGCCATCGCCCAGGGCAAGAACCCCCCGATCCCCCTGGCGGAAATTTTCGAGGTGGCGCGGGTCAGCATCGAAGCGGCGCAACAGTTGCGCGGGCAGTCAATGAGGTCCCCTTTGTCATGAAAAGGCGCTCGGGGAATAACCCGAAACGACGTATCGTCTCGGTCGACCGACTGAGTCCAGAAACCCTGCGGCAACTGGCCGAGCGGGTGCGCTATGTGGGGAGCGGGCACCATAAGCGTTATCCCGCGGATTATGGATTCGAGAGGACCAACCCGGTACCGACCAAATCGCTTTGTGACGCCCTCGAACCGGTGCGACTGGCGCAAGCCCAGGCGTGGTTGTCCGCGGGGGTGATGCATGGGATGATCAGCGACCCCGTTGATGACGGCTTTCCCAAGTACATCTGGTGCGTCGCTGAAGACGGTCGGGTGTTTGAAGCAAAAACGCATCCGAACACGCTAGGGCAGTATCATGGGTACCCGCTGGAGAATGAGGATGACATGCGGATCTCCGTAAAACGTATTTGGGATGAGCGATGCCAAGAAGCTGGGAAATAAATGCCGAGTGGGAATACCTGGATTCCGGGTTGCCTGAAGAGCGCGCCTGTTTTGCCGCGCTGAGCATTTATGCCCACGCGCAGTGTTTGACCGAAGGGCGCGATGCATGGGCTAACCGCCTGCGCAAGGCCCCCTACCTGTCCGCCTACCCTTTCGCCGAATGGCTGGCGTGGAATTGGTGGCGGTTGCGCTGGGAGCCGCGAGCGCCCGCGCCGGCGTGGGCTTTCGCCCACCGCACCGCCAACATTGGCGGGGGCTATATCTGGCCCGACATCACGGTTTTTTCGGACGGACAACGCATGGGATTGATCGCCAGGGGTACGCCCGAGCGTCCGGAAACACCGTTCCGATACCTCAACAACGCGGCGGTGGCGATTCCCGCAACGGAGTTCGAAACCGGCGTTGATGAGTTCGTCGCGCAAGTGCTGGAGCGTCTCAACGCCGCTAGCATCGCGGAGTCGAACCTCGCCTTGATCTGGCGGGAGGTGCAATCCGAACGCCATGATCCCGGGATGTCCAGGCGCCGAACCATCGAGGCGTTGTTGGGTTGCGACCCGGATGATGCCGCTCCGGAAACTCTCGAGCGGTTGCTGGGCGACGCCGAATCATGGGGCGCCAGCGCCGTGGAAGAACTGGCGGCGAACGCTGGGTGCGAAGGGGGGGGGGCCGCCCCGCCAACCGCCGTGGAACTGCAAGACCTGGCGCGGCGCCTGGGCTTTGCCGGAGCGTGGGATGAAGCCGTCGGCCTGACCTCCAGCCTGTCACCGGTGGATCGGGCGCGAACCCCGGCTTGGCGACTGGGCGCGCGCGCCGCGCGCGCGTTGAGAGCGCAGGAACGCCTCGGTTCCGCACCGATCAGCGACGCCGTCCTGGCTGCCCTGTCCGGGACCAGCGCCGACATCTTGAAACCGAATCCGAGTTCTGGCGCCCGGTTTGCCTTCGCCCTCAAACCAACGGAGTGGGCTAGTCGGCTTGTTTTACGGTCGCGCTGGAACACCGGCCGCCGATTTGAACTGGCGCGGCTGTTGGGCGACCGGCTGTTGGCCGATCCAGGCGATCGGCTGTTCCCCGCGACCAGGGCCTATACCTATCGGCAAAAATTGCAGCGCGCCTTCGCCGCGGAATTGCTCAGTCCCCATGAATCGGTGGCGGCGATGCTGGATGGGGACGCTTCGGAAGAAAGTCAGCAGGATGTGGCGTGCTATTTCCAGGTCTCCGACTGGACGATCCGCACCCTGTTGGTGAACAACGGGATTCTCGACCGGAACGATCTGGATGGCGAACAGTTCGCGCTGGCTGCCTGATCGTCCACGACCGTTCCCGAAACTCATGAGATGACGCTCCTCGTTCGCTTCAGGGCCAAGGCCCGCACCGCGCTGGCGCTGGGCCTGGCCAATCTGTGGCGGGTGCTGGTCTATCGGCTGGGCGTCCGGCTGGGCGTGCATCCCGTTCGCCGCCTGCACGCCCGAATTCCCCAAGGCGCGTTTTTTCCGCCAACACTCCCCCCCTCGCGGGGGAGGGTGGGGGGGGCGAACGGCCGCCACCTTTGCTACCTCCCGCCACCACGCACTGGTGGAACCGGCAGGACTATTTCGGCTGGTTTCAGGTCAACGATCCCTCCATCCCCCGCTGGCACACGAACCCCTTCACCGGGAGCGCGGTCCCGCACCCGACCCGGCCCTGGTGGCAAATCCCCGATTTCGACGCCACCCTCGGCGATATTAAAACCGTCTGGGAAGCCTCGCGCTGCGACTGGGCGCTGACCTTCGCCCAGCACGCCCGCCATGGCGATCCGGCGGCGCTGGCGCGGCTCAACGCCTGGCTGGCCGACTGGGCGCAAGCCAACCCGCCGTATTGCAACAGTGCGCCCGAGCCGAACCTCTGGATAACGTCATTTTTCATGCCTCGGTCGACAAGGTGAAGCTGGCTGGCCTGTTGCCATGGATGTGGGCATGCAGATTCTGGCAAACGTCCCAGCGTTCTATTACGGTACCTCGCCCAACAAGTTTTTCGACTATCTCGCCGCCGGTCGGCCGGTTTTGAACAATTATCCCGGCTGGCTCACGGACCTGATCATCCACCATCAGTGCGGTTACGTCGTGCCGCCGGACGATCCCGCGGCCTTCGCGGAAGCGCTGATTCATGCCGCCGATCATCGGGCGAATTTGCCCGCCATGGGGCAACGCGCTCGTGAATTGGCGCAGTCCGATTACCATCGGGATCGGTTGGCGGAACGGTTCGTGGCCTGGCTGGAAGGGGCGGCGGAGGGGAAAGGCGAAAGAGACAACCAAGGACTCGACTAATGAAACTAATCTTCGACCACCGCATGTTCCGCCCTATTAACGAATCGGCAATCAAGGAGCGGGGGCATGGGTTCCGGGCTTCGAGCAGGCGGGGCCAGCGTGGATAAAGCCATGGTTTACCGGCAAGTAGCGCAGCTGCACGCCGAGAATATCAACCAGGGTTTTTTATCGTCACTGGGGCCACGTTTTCTGATCTTGTTGTACCAGGCCATCGACGAGAGCTCGTCCGGCGCCTTGATCCTGGCGAGGGAAGAGGATCAGATCGTGGGTTTTGTATCGGGCGCAGTGGGCATGGGGCCAGTCTACCGGCAATTACTGCGCCATTGGCCGCGTTTACTGCTGGCCTTGGCGCCCTCGCTGTTGAGGCTGCGCCGGCTGTGGCGGATCATCGAAATTCTGCGTTACAGCCGGGGAGGTTATGATCCTGGGCCAAAATTGCCGGCGGCTGAATTGCTGAGCATTGTGGTCGATCCCACTTTTCGAGGTCGCCAGCACGCCGATCACCTCTATCGTCAACTGGGAGATTTTTTTGCCAGTCGGGGAGAGCATCAATTCAAGATCATTGTGGGCGCATCGGTTTTACCAGCGCATGGGCGCGCCCGACCCGCCGCCGAGATTGAAGTCCATCAGGGGGCGCGTTCCACCGTCTACGTGCAGAGTGAAGACAGAAACTGAGGTACTGAGGCACTGAGGCACTGAGGCACTGAGGCACTGAGGGAAGATTGAACCCATGCTGGCAATCGTCAAACCCTTGGCCGCCGCCCTGCTGATGCCCTTGCCCATTGCTCTGGCGCTGATCCTGATCGGCGCGGTGTTGCTGGCATTCGGCCGCCGGCGCGGCGGATTCGGGTTCGCCAGCGCCGGGGTCGTGTTGATTGCCCTGGCCACCTGGGGACCGGTGGCCGATGCGCTGCTGGCACCGCTGGAGAACCGCCATGCACCCCTCGCCGAGGTCGCCGCGCTTGGCTCGATAGCGGTGGTGGTTCTGGGGGGTGGTTGGCAGCCGAACCCCGCTTGGCCGATCACTTCTCGGCTCAACGACAGTTCAGCGATCCGCCTGTTCGAGGGCCTGCGCCTGCTGCGCGCCCTGCCCGAGGCGCGCTTGATCGTGAATGGGGCCAGTGGGCGCGGGGACCTCGAACCGGTCGCGCGGGGCTACGCCCAGGCGGCGCGGGAACTGGGCGTGCCGGCGGAGCGCATCACGATTCTGGATACGCCGGTGGACACCGCCCAGGAAGCCTACGCGGTGCGGGCGGCGCTGGGGACCGAACCGCGCTTCGTGCTGGTGACCTCCGCGTCGCACATGCCGCGCGCCGTGCGCCATTTTCAGCGGGTCGGCCTCGATCCGATTCCCGCCCCGACCCACCATCTGACCGAGCGGCTGAAACGGGAATGGCTGGAATACTGGCTACCGTCTGCCGACCATCTGCGCAAGACCGAGCGGGCCTGGCACGAGTATCTGGGGTTGCTGGCAACAGAGTTTTAAGTTTTAAGTTTTAAGTTTTAAGGCACTGAGGGAAAGTCGTTGGGCGAGCGGGGGGCGTCAGCCCCCTGTTTCACTGACGCCCTGAGGGAAAACAGGCACTGAAGCACTGAGGGGAAAGACGACAGGCGACAGGCGACAGGCCAAAAGCGAAAGAGGAGCGCGCAGAGTCTATCGTTTTGTGTATCCTTCAACAAACCGCTCAAACCGAATCCCCTTCATGAAACCATGATCCAGCCAATGGAGACGGCCATGACTCGAATATCCGCCGTCATTTCCGCCGAGACTCAAGCGCAAGTAGACGCCTATGTCAAGCATCTCCGCATCTGGAAAGCGGTGCTGATCGAGCAGGCGCTGCAATATCACTTGCAAGCGCTGCGCGAGATTCCCAGCGAGCTGATGATCCCACCCCGGCTCGTGTTGGACCGCGACTCCTTCGAACAGGTGGTTGGCCGATTGGAGCGGGATGAGCCGCCCACTCACGCCTTGCGAATCCTGATGAGATGAGCAACGGACGTCGGTTCACGATACGCCGGCTGGAACCCGGCGACGACCGCGGCGGACTGGACAGCGGCCAAGTCGAACTCGACCGTTTTTTCCAGCGCTTTGCCGGCTAGAACCCGTTTCGCCACCATCTGGGCGTCACTTATGTCGCCGTGATGGATGGCAAAATTGTTGGGTTTGTCACCGTTTCAGTGGGTGAGATAGCGGGCGAGAATGTGGCGGAACTGATCCATAAGCGGTTACCCGCCTATCCGCTCCCCATCCTGCGCATTGCCCGTTTGGCCACTGACCGACGGTGTCGCGGCATGGGCATCGGTCGTGAACTACTTCGGTCCATGCTGGAACTGGCGTTGGAGATGCGTGATCGCGTGGGTTGTGTAGGCGTTGTCGTCGACGCCAAGCCCGAAGCCGTCGCGTTTTATCAGCCCCTGGGCTTTCAACCTTTACGCGCGATCAGCGGCGCCTTGGGCGATCATCCCGAACCGATACCGATGTTTTTACCCGTTCAAGCGATCGCCAAAGCCAGGGAGGGTGACTCTTGACGTTGCTGGCGTGGTTACCCTTCAGCCAACGCAACCGTTCAGGGTGATGTCGACCGCGACACCCTGGGCCTGAGTCCGGATGCCCTGCGGCGCTTTCTCGGCCGGCACGTCGAACGCGGCCATGGTCAGGCCCGCCACAAAGCCAGTGGGCGGCGGCTGGCGGCCTGCGTCCCCATGCACACCTTTGGCCTGCCCTGCCGGATCGAGGAGATTGTTGCACTTTGCGATGACTACGGGTGGTCGAAGACGCCGCCGAATCGCTGGGCAGCTTCGTCGGCGACCGCCACACCGGCGGCGGCATGATCCTCACCGGTGCCGCCGATCTCGCTACCCGCGCCAAGCACCTCACCGCTACCGCCAAGATTCCGCACCCCTACGAGTTCGCCCATGATGAGGTCGGTTACAATTACCGGCTGCCCAACCTCAACGCGGCGCTGGGCTGCGCGCAGATGGAGCGCCTGTCGGAAATGCTGGCGATCAAGGCCAACATCGTCGTCCGCTACGCCGACCGGTTTGCTGAACTCGGCGTCCCCTTCATCCAGGCGCCGCCGGGGACCGTCTCAAACTACTGGCTCAACGCCATCGTGCTGGGCTCGCTAGCCGAGCGTGACGCCTTCCTGGAATATAGCAATAGCCGAGGGGTGATGACGCGGCCAATTTGGCGATTGATGCACCGACTCGACATGTTCCGGGATTGCCCGCATGATGGGCTGGAAAACTCGCTGTGGCTGGAGGAACGGGTGGTGAATATTCCGTCGAGCGTACCGGACGGCGCGCTCGGAAAAGGGGAATGGCTAAAGCATCAGGGGACCGATTATTGGCTTTCCACCTTGGAACTGGACAGAATTTAACCTCAAGCCTTTGTTTATGAATTTAAAACTTAAAACTCCCCATGAACATCCTGCAACTGATCGGCCGCGACCGGCCGCTGTTTGACGCTGATATTGCCCGCTGCGAGACCGAACTGTTGGAACGGGTGGCGGCCAGCCGCTTTCTGGTCATCGGCGGCGCCGGCTACGGCTGGCCGGGCTTCCAGCGCATGAACCTGTGGCGGCAGGACAAAGGGCAGAAAGCCTGCGCGGCGGCGTTCGTGCAAGCGGTGCAACAGGGCGGCCCCGCGCCGATTCCGCTCGATGAAATTCTCGAAGTGAGCCGCATCGCCATTGAGTTGGCCTGATGGTCAACCCATGAAGTTATCACGCTATTTCCACACCCTGCGCCACTTGCGCCCGGTGCAGTTCTACGGCCGCCTCTGGTTTCGGCTGTACCGGCCGCGTCCCGATTGCCGCCCGGCCCCGCCGTTACGTCCCGTGGCTGGCCGGTGGATCACGCCCTCGACTGGCGAACCTTGCCTGCTGGGTCCGGCCACCTTCCATTTCCTTAACCAAACCCGGACCGTTGGGGAACCCGGCGACTGGAATGCGCCGGGCGTCGACAAACTCTGGCTGTACAACCTGCATTACTTCGACGACCTCAATGCGGCCGGCGCGGCAGAACGTCAGGCATGGCACCACGCCCTGATCGAGCGCTGGATCGCCGGGAATCCCCCCGGTCACGGCAACGGCTGGGAACCGTATCCGCTGTCACTGCGCATCGTCAACTGGCTGCAATGGGCGCAGGCTGGAAATGCCCTGAAACCGGACGCCCTGCACAGCCTGGCGATCCAGACCCGCTATCTGGCGGGGCGACTGGAGCATCACCTGCTCGGCAATCACCTGTTCGCCAACGCCAAGGCCCTGGTCTACGCCGGTCTGTTCTTTGATGGCGCTGAAGCGGAGCGCTGGTTGCAGACCGGGCGGCGCCTGCTGGACCGCGAACTGGCCGAGCAAATCCTCCCGGACGGCGGCCACTTTGAACGCAGCCCGATGTACCACGCCATTCTCCTGAAGGATCTGCTGGATCTGCTGAATCTGGCGCGGGTTTACCCCAACGGCGCGCCCACCTCTCAAACGACGCAGTGGCGGGCGACCGCGCAACAGATGCTGGACTGGATGGCGGTGATGACCCACCCCGACGGCGACATCGCTTTCTTCAACGACGCCGCCCTGGGCATCGCTCCACCGCTGGCGCAATTGGCGGATTACGCCGCAAGGCTGGGCCTCCCCGCAGCCCCCTCACCCCCAACCCCTCTCCCACCAAGGGAGAGGGGAGCGCAGACGCCTTCACGCCTCACGCCTCTCCCGGCCAGCGGCTACCTGCGCCTGGCAGCCGGGCCTGTCGTACTGATCATCGACGCCGCGCCAATCGGTCCCAATTACCTGCCCGGCCACGCCCATGCCGACACCCTCAGCTTCGAACTGTCCCTGCACGGTCAACGGATTTTCGTTAATTCCGGTACGTCCTGCTATGGAACCGGCCCCGAACGCCAGCGCCAGCGCGGCACGGCGGCGCACAATACCGTAACCATCGACAGCCAGGATTCCTCCGAAGTCTGGGGCGGCTTCCGGGTCGCCCGGCGCGCGCGACCGATCGGGTTACGCTGGGGCGAAACGACCGACAGCCTCTGGGCCGAAGGCAGCCACGATGGCTACCAGCGGTTGCCGGGACGAGTCACCCACGGACGGCGCTGGACACTGAGTCCGACCCACCTGCGCATTCAGGATCGATTGGACGGCCACTATCAGCGCGCCATCGCCCGGTTGTACCTGCATCCAGCGATCCGCGCTGGCCTGGACAGTGACACGACAGGCTGGCTGGAACTGCCGAATCGCCAGCGTCTGCACTGGATGATTGAAAACGGCCAAGCCCGGCTGATTCCTGCGACCTGGCATCCTCGCTTCGGCGTCAGCGAAGCAAACCACTGCCTGGAAATCTCCTGCAACGACCTCGAAACACAATTATTCCTTCAATGGTGAAATTTCTCATTTTTGGCGCTCGCTGCATTAGACCCTGGATTCTGCTACGCTCCATCCAGGCTATCGGGCTTTAATCTTTCGCCTTTGGCCTTTAACCTTTCGCCTCGAAAAACCATGCGCATCCTGTTCCTGACCGACAATTTCCCGCCCGAAGTTAACGCCCCCGCTTCGCGCACTTTCGAGCACTGCCGCGAGTGGGTGCGTACCGGACATCCGGTCACCGTGATCACCGGCGCGCCTAACTTCCCCAAAGGGAAACTTTTTCCGGGATACCGCAACCGGTTGTGGCAGCGCGAGACCCTGGAGGGTATTGAGGTCGTCCGGGTGTGGACCTACATCGCCGCCAACCAGGGTTTCGCCAAGCGCACTCTGGATTACCTGTCGTTCATGGTGGCCAGCTTTCTGGCCGGCTTGTTCCAGCGCCGGCCCGACGTGATCATCGGCACCTCGCCCCAGTTCTTCACCAATTGCGCCGCCTGGATGTTGTCGGTATTTCGCTGGCGGCCGTTCGTGTTCGAACTGCGCGATCTGTGGCCGGAATCGATCAAGACCGTGGGGGCGATGCGCGACTCGGCGGCGATCCGGCTGTTGGAGCGCTTGGAGCTGTTTCTGTACCGTCGAGCCAAGGTTGTGGTCGCGGTGACCGAATCCTTCCGGCGCAACCTCACCGCACGCGGCATCGATCCGCAGAAGATCGCCGTGATCACTAATGGGGTGGATCTCAGCCGCTTCCAGCCGCAGGCGCGCGATCCGGAATTGGCGGAGCGCTTCGGGCTGACGGGCCAGTTTGTGCTGGGCTATATCGGCACCCACGGCATGGCCCATGCGCTGGAGACGCTTCTGGACGCCGCTGCGCGAATCCAGGCGCTGCCGGAGGGCGCAAGGATCCGATTTGTGTTGCTCGGGGATGAGGCGCGCAAGCAGGCTTTAAAGGCCAGGGCTGAGCAGATGGGATTGGACAACGTCCTGTTCCTGGATACGGTGCCCAAAGCGGAGGTGCCGCGCTACTGGTCGTTGCTGGATGTTTCGATCATTCATTTGCGCAAGGCGGACAACTTTACTCAGGTGATTCCCTCCAAGCTGTTCGAATGTATGGGTATGGGCATTCCGGTGCTGCATGGCGTAACCGGCGAGTCCGCCGGGATTGTGGAGCGCGAAGGGGTGGGGTTGGTGTTCGAGCCGGAAAATGTGGATGCCTTGTGCAACGGCATACTCCGCCTGGCGCGGGATCGCAACCTTTACGAGCGCCTGCGAACACAATGTCTTGAAGCCGCCCCCCGGTACGATCGGATCGCCCGGGCGCAGGAGATGCTTGTGTTGTTGGAGCGCGTCGCTGCGACAACCTGATCGTTCCTTACGCCCTCCTGTTACGTCGCCCGATGACGGGTTTGCACTTCCCAGAGTGCCCCGCGCTCAATCGCTTCAAGCAATGGAGTCGCTGCCGCATCGCCACCGGCCGTCAAACCCGTCCCATCGCTGGCGACGTTGGCCATTCCTTGCTAAGCTTCAGTCGTCACCTGCGGACGCGCCCCGCCTCAGCCAGGGCGGGGGGGGTCGGCTTCGGCGCGGCTAAGATCAGAGCGGAGTTTGATATGGACGGGATCACCCTGATACAAAGCATGAGCCTCTTTCTCTTGGTCCTCCTAGGCGCGGTGGGCTATTTGCTCTGCGTCGCCAGCGGCAGAACCAGCGAAAGCGAAGCGTGCGTGGCGGAAATCCTCCGTAATGCTAGAAATCACCCCTCACCCCTGACCCGACGACGGTAAAGCTTAGGGTTCATCCCAACAAAGGTACGTAACCCACCACAGGATTTCAGTGAACCAGTTGATATGGCAAGCTAATCCCAAGGTTCTTAACTCCTGAATTTGTGGTCATTTCAAGCGGCCGATTTCGGGGGAAGCA
>Ga0209573_1003435_pt1 | contig 17433 bp, 13 predicted proteins | sample TNRBio252014_DNA_FD_185870 | JGI IMG/M metagenome (GOLD analysis project Ga0209573, IMG submission 185870) | Wastewater treatment Type I Accumulibacter community from EBPR Bioreactor in Madison, WI, USA - TNR Reactor_6/25/2014_ DNA (SPAdes)... | ecosystem: Engineered > Bioreactor > EBPR >...
CAAGAGCATCTGAATGGCCTGCGCATAGAACAGCTGGAAAAACCCTTTGTCTGCGTCGCAACCGAGATACATACCGGTCATGAAATCTGGCTGACCAGCGGTTCGATCATCAACGCTATGCGCGCATCCTACGCGCTACCAGGCGTATTCGAGCCTGTCGGCTGCAATGGGCGCGTGTTGGTCGACGGGGCTTTGGTCAATCCCGTCCCGGTTTCGGTCTTGCGGGCCTATGAGCAGCGCGCCGTCATTGCTGTGAACCTGCATTTTGAATTGTTCGGCCGCTCAGCTGTCATCAAACACAGCGCCGGTACGCTGAACAAGGCGACCCTTGCTGACAGTGACGACCAGGGCACTGCGGCTCCAACTCGAGATACGAGACTCGGCGTGACCGGCGTGATGGTTGAAGCGTTCAATATCATCCAGGACCGCATAGCGCGCGCACGACTGGCCGGGGACCCGCCTGACATTTCCCTGACGCCGCGATTGAGCCATATCGGGCTCTCCGAGTTTCATCGCGCCGACGAGGCAATCGCAATAGGCTATGAATCGACGAAGAACCGCATCGAAGAATTGCAGAACCTACAGCAGGTCCTGACGTAGCGCGTGTGGCGTCAATTTAAAGCCTCGGCCGCATCGATGAGGCGCAACTGAACGGATTTGACACCGTTCCAGTGATTGACGGACAAGGTCCCCGCCGCATGGATCGTCTTGCCAACGCTTCGCAGCAGGAACTGGCCAAGCTCGGTATCCGCCGAACGATAGCTGATCGCGGCAATGCGCGCGCCCGACATCGCCTCCAGATCCAGCCGCACGTGAGCTGCTCCGACCTGCCGCGCAATAGCGATGCGGTGGCGAGGCAATGCAAAGATCGGCGCCGCGTGTCCTGCCCCATATGGCCCGGCGCTTTCGACCTGATCTAGCAGGTTCAGCGTCGCGCCATCGGCGCTCACCGCCGCATCAATACGCATTGTCTCCTGTTGCTGCAGTTGCATCACCGCGTCATGCGCCCGCACCTCGAAAAACGCGCGAAGCGCACCGAGCTTAGCGCGTTCGATCGTGATGCCGGCCGCCATGGCGTGGCCGCCCCCTTTGACCAACAGACCATCATCAACCGCAGCCCGGACAAGGCGACCGAGATCAAAACCCGGTATGGAACGCCCCGAACCCGAGCCAACACCGTTCGCGTTAAAATGAATGGCGAAGGCTGGCCGCCTTGCATACTCCTTGAGACGTGCTGCGATCAGGCCGACCAGCCCGGGATGCCATTTGTCGCTCGCGGTGACGATCACGCCCGGCCCGTCGCCGCCGGCGAGTTCCGCGTCAGCCTCGGAGCGCGCTTCGGCCAGCATGGCCTGTTCCATTGCCTGGCGCTCCTGGTTCAACCGGTCGAGCGTTGCGGCAATCTTCTGCGCCTCGACCGGATTGTCACTGGCCAGCAACCTGCTGCCAAGAGCGGCGTCGCCAATGCGACCGCCGGCATTGATGCGGGGGCCGAGAATGAAGCCAAGATGGAATGGTCGCACCGGCTCACCAATGCGCGCGGCGCTGACAAGCGCTGCCAGCCCGACATTGTCCATGTGCCGGATTGCAACCAGCCCCTTCTGGACGAAGGCGCGATTGACGCCAACGAGCGGCACGACATCGCAAATTGTCGCCAGCGCAACCAGATCCAGTGAGCGCAAAAGGTCAGGCGGTTTCAGGTCCGGTCGATCCTCGCGCAGCACGCGCGCAGTCTGGACCAGAGCAAGGAAAACAACGCCGGCGGCGCATAAATGCCCTTGGCCGGACAAATCGTCTTCCCTGTTCGGATTGACGACTGCGTGGGCAAGCGGCAATTCGTGTCCGACCTGATGGTGATCCAGCACGACAACGTCGGCGCCAGCCGCACGCGCGGCGAGGATCGCCTCGCCGCTGTTTGACCCGCAATCGACGGTCACAATCAGGCTGGCGCGCGAAGCCAGCTCGCGCATCGCTTCGGGATTGGGTCCGTATCCTTCAAACACCCGGTCGGGAATATAGATTTCACTTTGGATGCCGAAATGCGTGAGAAAGCGTTGCATCAGCGCAGATGAAGCGGCCCCATCGACGTCGTAGTCGCCAAAAATAGCGATCCGTTCGCCTTGCGAGATTGCCCGTGCAATGCGCCGGGCGGCCTTGTCCATATCGGTCAGCGTTGCGGGGTCCGGCAGAAGGGTGCGGATCGTCGGATCGAGAAACTGCGCAACGTCCCCAGGCGCAACTCCCCTGCCCGCCAGAACGCGCGCAACAATGTCGGGTACGCCGGCCGTCTGCGCAATCTGCAACGCGATCTGCTCGTCACGGACCGACAAGCGATGCTCCCAAGCAAGCCCGGTGACCGATTGGCTGACGCCGAGAAAGAACCGCTGTTCTGTATTCACCGGGCACCCTGGCCGGTCGATCACAGTCGATCCGGCCCCTGTGAGATGGCGTCCGGCTCAGAACTTGTCCAGATCCTGATGCCGAGCCTTGATTTCGCGCACCGTACGCGACGACGAACGTAGTACGAGCGTGTCGGTCGTGATCGAATCGCGGCCGAACTTGACGCCCGCCAACAGATTGCCGTCAGTGACGCCTGTCGCCGCAAAAACCACGTCGCCGCGCGCCATGTCGTTGACTGAATACACCCGCTTTGGATCAGTGATGCCCATCTTGGCGGCGCGCGCTACTTTCTCGGGTGTGTCGAGGATCAGACGGCCTTGCATCTGACCGCCGATGCAGCGCAGCGCAGCCGCAGCCAGAACGCCCTCAGGCGCGCCGCCACTGCCCAGATATATATCGATGCCAGTTTCTTCCGGGTCGGTCGTGTGGATGACGCCTGCAACGTCGCCGTCGCCAATCAGCCGAATTGCAACGCCGGTCGCGCGCACTGCCTCGATCAGTTTGGCATGCCGCGGCCGATCCAGAATACAGGCGGTGATTTCAGAGATCGGCACGCGCTTTGCGTCGGCCAGCGCCTGGATGTTGTGCCTTGGCGAGGCGTCAATGTCGATCAGGCCCTCCGGATAACCCGGCCCAATGGCGATCTTTTCCATGTAGACGTCTGGCGCAAACAGCAGGGTACCCTTCTCGGCTACGGCGATCACCGCAAGCGCGTTCGGAAGGTTTTTGGCGCAAATCGTTGTGCCTTCCAGTGGGTCGAGCGCGATATCGACTTCCGGCCCCAAACCGTCACCAACTTCCTCTCCGATGTAGAGCATAGGCGCTTCATCGCGTTCGCCTTCGCCAATCACCACGGTTCCCTTGATGGGCAGGCGGTTGAGCTCGGCGCGCATGGCGTCGACGGCGACCTGATCAGCTGCCTTCTCGTCGCCACGGCCACGCAAACGCGCCGCCGCCACGGCAGCGCGTTCGGTCACCCGCACGATCTCCATCGTCAGGAGGCGGTCCAGCCCCGTAATCGCGTCCTTCAATTTATGTCGGCTTTCTTGCAAGTTCCTCACCCATCTTTTGCATAACGATGTTGATCGCCTTCAAAGGCCTGATCATCACCTTGAATTCACATATCTTTCCGTCATCGTTCCAGCGAACAAAATCCGCGCCGTCTATGGTGACGCCTTCAACCTCCGCGGTAAAGCCGAGAACGGCCGAATTTGGCGCAGTCCACTCGCCCACATATCGAAATGAACCGTTGTTGAGCACCTTGTTTGCGGCGGCCAGATATTTCACCGTGATGGCCTTGCCTTCCTGCGGCGTGAACACCACAGGCGAATGAAACACAGCATCCGCCGCCACGATTTCATCGAGCAGGGCTGAATTCTTCTCGGCGATCACACGGTGCCAGGTCTGGAGCGGCGTCGACATTCGCATCCTTTTTGCAGGCGAAATCTTCTTTAGCCCGCGCGCTCAATCCGGATGACCTGCGGCTTGTCGATCAGGATGCCGTTTTTGGTGATGCCTTCGACAGCCTTGCGCACTGCGGATTCGGTTGTCTCGTGGGTGACCAGAATGATCGTTTTTTGTGTTTCGTCATTGCCACCGTCCGCGCGTTGAACAATCGATTCGAGCGAAATATCGTTGTCCGCCATACGCTTGGCGACCGAAGCAAAAACCCCTGCGCGGTCATGCACCGTCAACCGGATGAAATAGCCGCCAGCATGCGAGCGCATCTTGGCTCGTTTATAAGGGCGCAATTCCTTCGCCGGGCGACCGAATACCGGGCCGTGCTGGAAACCGGGCCGGCTCTTGGCGATATCGGCGATATCGCCGACCACAGCCGAAGCGGTGGCGTTGCCGCCGGCGCCGGGCCCCGACATCAGAAGTTCGCCCAGAATGTCGGTTTCAACCGAAACGGCGTTGGTGACGCCATGCACCTGCGCAATAACCGACGCGGTTGGCACCATCGTGGGATGGACCCGCTGCTCGATGCCGCTTTCGGTGCGCAGAGACACCCCCAGCAGCTTGATGCGGTAGCCGAGTTCGGCTGCGGCACGGATATCGGCCTGCGTTATGTTTGAAATGCCTTCAAGATATATATCGTCAGCCGAGATTTTGCAGCCGAATGCGAGGCTGGTGAGGATCGCCAGTTTGTGGGCGGTGTCGTTGCCTTCAATATCAAATGTCGGGTCAGCCTCGGCGTAACCAAGCCGCTGGGCATCAGCCAGACACGCCTCAAACGTCAGGCCCTCAGCTTCCATGCGCGTCAAAATGTAGTTGCAGGTGCCGTTGAGAATGCCGAAGACCCGGTTGACGCTGTTGCCGGCCATGGCTTCGCGCATCGTCTTAATGATCGGTATGCCGCCCGCGACCGCCGCCTCGTAGTTCAAAAGTACGCCGCGTTTCTCGGCAATTTCGGCCAGTGCGACGCCATGCTTGGCCAGCAGCGCCTTATTGGCGGTGACGACGTGACGGCCCGATTCAAGCGCCGCTTTGACCGATGCCTGAGCGGTCCCTTCATCGCCGCCGACCAGTTCGACGAAGACATCGATAGGTGCGTTTTTCGCCATCTCGACAGGATCGTCGAACCATTGAGCTGCGCCGAAAGACACGCCACGATCCTTGGCGCGACTGCGTGCTGAAACAGCGGCCACCACGATTTGGCGACCGCATTGCCGGGTTAGTTCAGCGTTCTTTTCGGTCAATACGCGCACGACCGAAGCCCCGACCGTACCTAATCCTGCGATACCAACGCGAAGTGCTTCAGCCATGCGGGGGCCTGTTATTCCTGATATTTTGGAGATGATGCGTCACCGGCGCGCGGACAACGGCACCACATTGTTGGGCTGTTTGGCCGAGGCCTGGAGAAATTTCTTGATAGAACGCGCCGCCTGGCGAATACGGTGTTCGTTCTCGACGAAAGCGAGACGAACAAAGTCATCGCCATGTTCGCCGAAGCCGATGCCAGGCGCCACAGCGACATCGGCGTGCTCGATAAGCAGTTTAGAATATTCCAGTGAGCCTAAATGACGAAATTGCTGGGGAATCGGCGCCCATGCGAACATCGACGCGGCCGGTGGCGGAATCTCCCAACCGGCCTTGCCGAATGATTCGATCATGACGTCCCGGCGCTTGTGGTAAACGCTGCGCACTTCTGCGATATCGGAACCATCGCCGTTAAGCGCATGCGCCGCCGCCACCTGTATCGGGGTGAACGCGCCGTAGTCGAGATATGACTTGACCCGGGTCAGCGCTGAAATCAGGCGCTCATTGCCGACCGCAAAACCCATTCGCCAGCCAGGCATCGAAAACGATTTCGACATGGACGTAAATTCAACCGCCACGTCCATTGCGCCCGGCGCCTGCAGAACGGAAGGCGGCGGATTTCCGTCAAAATAAATCTCTGAATAGGCAAGATCAGACAGGATGACGATGTCATTCTTGCGGGCAAAAGCAACGACGTCCTTGTAAAAATCCAGACTGGCGACCAGCGCGGTTGGGTTGGACGGATAGTTCAGGATCAGCGCGATCGGCTTGGGGATCGAATGGCGCACCCCACGCTCCAGAGCCGGAATGAATCCATCATCGGGTTCAACCTGCAGCGAGCGGATAACGCCGCCAGACATAATAAAACCGAAAGCGTGAATCGGATAGGTCGGATTCGGGCACAGAATCACATCACCAGGCGCGGTGATCGCCTGCGCCATGTTGGCGAAACCCTCTTTTGACCCCAGGGTAGCGACAATCTGCGTGTCGGGATTCAGCTTCACGCCAAACCGGCGGGCGTAGTAGTTCGCCTGTGCGCGGCGCAGACCGGGAATGCCTCGCGAAGCGGAATAACGGTGCGTGCGCGGATCGCGGACAACCTCGACCAGCTTGTCGACAATCGATTTGGGCGTCGGCAGATCAGGGTTGCCCATGCCCAGGTCGATAATATCGGCCCCGCGTGACCGGGCGCTGGCTTTGAGCCGGTTTACCTGCTCAAACACATATGGCGGCAAACGCCTGACTTTGTGAAACTCTTCCATCGCCTGTCCCATGCCGGGGTCGTCGCGATGCCGTCAAGCCATCGCATGCGCGGGCTATATACGCCCTGCGGAAATTCTCAAGGCTGCTCGCAAGCCGGATCGGTTCCGGGCGGACAATCGCCCTGAATTTCACGCAAGGCATCCTTGTCATGCGTGGCTGCGATGCGACGCAAATAGGCCTCATCATTTGGCGCTGCGCCATTGGCGCTCGCATTGGAGCGACCGGCCGAACGCAACTCATTGGTCTTGGCGATCCGGTTGCCTTCAGAAATCTGGTTTGCAGCAACGCCCGGCTTCAGGTTCAGATTGGGATAGGCGCCGGTGTCGACAGCTCCCGAGGTCGACGGATCATTGATCGGCTGGGCGCAAGCCCCGAGACAAAGGGCAGCCGCCAGCAAAGCAGCGCGCGAAGCGCCCGCAAGTCCACTATTGTGCAAGACTAAAACCCGCTTCCCGAACCGAATGTTTGGACCCTTACAGCCTTGTCATGATAATATGTCAAGAAATGGCTTTGAGGGGGGATCAATGACAAAATCCGGCAATGGCCCGACACAACCGGCAAATGGCGAAAATCCAGCGGAACAATATGTCGTAAAAGACCCGGAAGGTTTTGCCCTCAATCTCGCCCGGATGGTTGAGCAGGCGGGCCAGGCGGCGGCGGCATGGGCTGCGCCGCGCGAACGCGGCGAGGTTCAGGACAGCGTCGCCGAGCCGGTCGCCGATATGGTCAAGACATTCTCCAAAGTGACGCAATACTGGCTTTCCGACCCAGGCCGGGCGCTTGAGGCGCAGACCCGGTTGTTTTCCGGCTACATGAACGTCTGGGCCCGCTCGATCCAGAAACTCAATACTGAAGAGCCGGTCGAAGCTGCAATTGCGCCCGAGCGCGGCGACAAGCGTTTTCAGGATCCCGAATGGGGCAAGAACGCTTTTTTTGATTTTCTGAAACAAGCCTATCTGGTCACGTCAAAATGGGCGGGCGACCTGGTCGAGCATGCCGACGGGTTGGACCCGCATACGCGCCACAAGGCCGGATTCTACGTCAAACAGATCTCCTACGCGGTCTCGCCATCAAACTTCATTTTGACCAATCCAGAGCTTTTTCGCGAAACCGTCGCCAATAACGGGGCCAATCTGGTCAAGGGCATGAAAATGCTCGCGGAGGATATCGCCGCAGGCAAGGGTGACCTGAAACTACGCCAGGCCGACTATTCCAGGTTCGAGATCGGCCGCAATATCGCCGTCACGCCGGGCAAAGTGATTGCCCGCAGCGACGTCGCGGAAATCATTCAATACAACCCAACGACCGAAAATGTGCTGAAACGCCCGCTGCTGATCTGCCCACCGTGGATCAACAAGTTTTATATTCTCGACCTGAACGCTGAAAAGTCGTTCATCCGCTGGGCTGTTGAACAGGGTCATACGGTTTTTGTCATCTCCTGGGTCAACCCGGACGAACGGCACGGAGCGAAGGGCTGGGAAGCCTATATTCGCGAAGGGCTGCAATTCGCACTCGACACGGTCCAGGAGGCCACCGGGGAGAAAGAGGTCAATTCAATCGGCTATTGCGTAGGCGGAACGCTTCTGGCCGCCGCGCTGGCGCTGATGGCGCAGGAAGGCGACCATCGTATTCAATCCGTCACCTTCTTCACCACGCAGGTGGATTTCACTTATGGCGGCGATCTGAAAGTTTTCGTGGACGAGGATCAGGTTGCCGCAGTCGAGCGCTCGATGAAGACCAAAGGCTATCTCGACGGCACCAAGATGGCGACAGCTTTCAACATGTTGCGCTCGGGCGATTTGATTTGGCCCTATGTCATCAACAACTATATGCGCGGGAAGGATCCAATGCCATTCGACCTGCTCTACTGGAATTCCGACTCCACGCGCATGGCGGCGGCCAACCATTCCTTCTACCTACGCAACTGCTATCTTGAGAACAATCTGTCCGAGGGGCGGATGGAGGTCGCCGGCCGCACACTTTCACTGGCCGACATCGTCATACCAGTCTACAACCTGTCCACCAAAGAAGACCACATCGCCCCGGCCCGATCAGTTTTTTACGGCTGCCAGTTCTTCGGCGGGCCTGTTGATTTTGTCATGGCGGGATCTGGCCACATCGCGGGCGTCGTCAATCCGCCTTCACTCAAAAAATATATGTATTGGACCGGCGGCAAACCGGTGGGCGATTTTGAGGCATGGTTCGCCGCCGCGAAGGAGAACCCCGGCAGTTGGTGGCCTCATTGGCATGAGTGGATCAAGGGCCATGACTCAACTACAGTCCCCGCTCGCATCCCGGGCGAGCGCACCAAGACTCTTGAAGACGCCCCCGGTAGTTACGTTAAGGTAAGAGTTTGATGCGTATTCACGCCGCGACTCGCGCCAGCCTGTGTGTGCGGGTTGCCTTCGTGGCGCGAAGCAGGCAAGAACAGGGCGACAAACCATGGTGTCGCCCCAATTCGCCGGTAACCGGCGAATGAACATGCCTGATTATTGAGGCGTATCGGCTGGCAGTCCTCCCGTCGGGGCTCTGGCAAACAGCAGAAGCGTCCTGCCGGGTAAGTGGAAGGGATATTTTTTGAGCGATCGATTGCCGCGACTCGCAAGTGTTGCACGCCGCACCATTGTCGTGGCGGCTTCGATTGCGTTTCTGGCTTCGTGCACAACACAGGGGCCCGGCTCCGACATTCAGGCGGACATGCCCGGCTACAACGCATCTGTGGCTATGACAGACGCCAACGGCGCACTGGCTCCGGCCGCATCGGTGGATGGCGGCGCCACGGCATCTCAGGTCAACGGCGATCCAGCCCAGGCAGCTTCAGAGGTCGCCAGTTCAGGTGAGGCGGCGCAAACTGCTATGGTCGCCGAACCCGCTACAGCAAGCGCTTCGTCAACGGACGATGCTGTGGCCGTCCAGACTGCGCTCGCGCCAAGTCCACCAACGCCGTCCCCGAGCGGCGTCCTGGCCTCAGAATCGCCGGCGCTCCCCCAGACGGAGACTGCCGCAGCTATTCCTGCCCCGAGGCCAGCAACTCCCATTCAAACGACTGCTGCTGCGGCCAACCCTGCTCCAGTCGATCCGGCGACTGCAGGTGACGGCTCTGTTGTGACTGCCGCTGAACCGCCACCTGCAAAACCCAAGAAGAAAGGCTTCCTGGCGTCCTTCTTTGGATCAAATCAGCCGCCGAAAGAAAAATCGGCAGGTCTGCAACTCGCCTCAGTGACACCCAAACCGCAAAAGCAGCAAAAGGCGGTGCGCGTAACCCTTCCCGTTGACGAGGCTGGCTCGGGCAGTGTTTCGGCCGCGACTTCGAGTGATGGCGGTCTGCCCGGCGTGCGGCAGAGTGCGTTATTCGAGATCAAGCGCCGCTCGGGCGTTGACGACACTGCCGATGTTGACATCTACGAAGAAAACGATGGCCCGGTGCGCATAGCCTCGGCTGGAAGCGCAATCGGAGCCGGTCTCAACGGCCTGTTGCGTCAAACCGAATCGGTCGACGTCGCCTGCCTGAAGCCCTCCCTGGTGCGTACGCTCAAGGCGATCGAACGGCGCTATGGCAAAAAGATGGTGGTCACATCGGGCTACCGTAACCCGTCCCATAACCGCCGGGCTCGTGGCGCGAAGAACTCGCTGCACATGTATTGCGCAGCCGCCGATGTGCAGATTCCAGGCGTCGGCAAGTGGGAACTGGCGGCTTTCGCCCGTTCGATGGCAGGTAGAGGCGGCGTTGGAACTTACTGTCACACAAATTCGGTCCACATTGACGTGGGCCCCGAACGGGATTGGAACTGGCGCTGCCGCGGTCGCCGCAAGTAACGACGACGCCGCAAACGTAAAATCTCGTGATCTGCAAACCTCAGGGGTTGCCCGTCAAATCGAAGCTGCTATAAGCGCCAAATCTGAGCGCGCCCATCGTCTAGCGGTCAGGACACCGCCCTTTCACGGCGGTAACAGGGGTTCGATTCCCCTTGGGCGTACCAGTATCTCCTCAAACGCTACTCAGTCGCTCGGACCACCTCGTCTTGACTGCTATTTTGCAGACTCCGGCACAGCTACGTGTCTCCCAAGCGGCTACTGGTCTTGAACAGGCGGCTTGCAGGTGGCAAATGACAGCTTTCGCGCATTTTGCAGGCAGCGCGGCCAACGAACCGGCTGAACGAACATGGTTACATATCTCGACGCATCATCTGCGCCCCTACGCAACACCGGCCAGATCAGGCTGTACGGCGCAGACGGCTTTGAGGGCATGCGGCGCGCCTGCCAGTTGACCGCCCGCTGCCTTGATGAACTGGCCGCGATGGTGCAACCGGGCGTCACGACCAACGAAATTGACAGGTTCGTCTTTGAGTTCGGCATGGACAATGGCGCGCTGCCGGCCACACTCAACTATCGCGGTTATACAAAATCTTCCTGTACTTCGATCAATCACGTCGTGTGCCATGGCATCCCCGACGACAAGCCACTGCGCGAAGGTGAAATCGTCAATATCGATGTGACCTATGTGCTGGATGGCTGGCATGGCGATTCCAGCCGGATGTATCCGGTTGGCGAGATCAAACGCGCCGCAGAGCGGCTGATGGAAGTGACACATGAATGCCTGATGCTAGGTGTGGCTGCTGTGCGACCCGGCGCGCGCACAGGCGCAATCGGCGCTGCAATCCAGCATTTCGCCGAAAAGGAGCGCTGCTCCGTGGTCCGGGATTTTTGTGGCCACGGCGTCGGGCTTCTGTTTCACGACGCCCCCAATATTTTGCATTATGGTAGCCCCAATGAAGGCGTGGAAATGCGCGAGGGCATGATCTTTACGATCGAGCCGATGATCAATCTTGGCCGCCCGCACGTAAAGGTGCTCTCTGACGGCTGGACAGCCGTAACCCGCGACCGCTCCCTGTCAGCCCAATACGAGCACACTGTGGGCGTCACCGCTTCGGGCTGCGAGATATTCACGCTGTCCCCGAAAGGTCTCGACCGGCCAGGCCTGCCCGGTTAGACTTGCCCTGGCAAGCGATGCCAGCGGGGTCGAGCATGGCGACAAGCGAGGACGAGCGCGTTTTCTTTGGTGAAAAGCCATTTGCGGAAATTGCGCCACCATCGAAGGTGGGTGGCCGCAACGCCGTCCGCCGGGCCGCAGAACCGCCAACCCACCATGGCCATCGCGAAAGGCTGCGGGAACGTTTCCGGGCTGCGTCAGACGCCCTGCCCGACTACGAAATTCTGGAGATGCTGCTTTTTCGCAGCATACGGCGCGCCGACACCAAACAAATGGCCAAGTCGCTGATCAAAAGATTTGGCTCGCTGGCTGAGGTTTTGAATGCGCCGGAGCCGCTTCTGAAGGAGACACCCGGTGTTGGCGACCTGGCGGCTCTTGACCTGAACCTCATCGCAGCGGCCGCGCAACGCATGGCTCGCGGCCAGATCAACCAACGCGAAATCCTCTCCACGTGGGAAGCAGTCCTCGCGTATTGCCGCACCGCGATGGCTTTTGAGGCGCGCGAGCAGTTTCGCGTGCTTTTTCTGGACAAGAAGAACGGGCTCATCGCCGATGAAGTGCAGCAAACCGGAACCGTCGATCACACGCCAGTCTACCCCCGTGAGGTCATCAGGCGGACGCTTGAGCTATCGGCAAGCGCCATCATTCTCGTGCACAATCACCCATCTGGCGACCCCACGCCTTCACATGCAGACATAGAGATGACCAGAACGATTGTCGCAACGGCCAAACCGCTCGGCATCTCCGTTCAGGATCACCTGATTATTGGCAAGCAGGGTTTTGCCTCGATGAAGGGCCTTCTGCTGATTTGAGTTCAATCAGCCACCGTGTTGATTGTGATCTGGTTTCTTGGCCATCGACTCGACCTTGAATTCAACTTCAATCACGCCGGCTTTCTCAAAGGTCAGGGCGCCCTTGAACGTCTCACCTTCCTTCAGCGGCGTTTTGATCGCCATGAACATCAAATGATAGCCGGCGCCGCCGTCTCCCGGCTCCAGCGCGACTTGCCCACCGGCGGGCACTTCAAGACCGCCCTCGACCGCGCGCATCGTCATCACGCCATTATCCATAACCATCCGATGAATCTCGGTCTTTGGAGCGATCTCCGCCGTTGCTGAGAGAAGTTTGTCCGGCGCGGAGCCCTTATTGACTATCGTGAGATAGCCGCCCGCCACCTTGGCCGCTGGCACAGTTGCACGCGACCACGGGTGCTGGATTACCAGATCACCGGACTTCATTTCGTGGGCGGACGACATAGCGCCGAGCGCCAACAGCGCTGCGCCTGCCACGAGAATACGGCGAGATAACAATTTGGGGAGGTGCACTGACATACGAAGCCTGCTCCGATTGGTGGCGAGCAAGCAGCTAGCATGTTTCCGCAGGCGGCAAAACCGGCGGACGCCAACTGCGACATACCGCCATGGTGCGGGCGGGCTTGTGCTTCAACTGTCGATCAGAGCGCCGGAGCGGACGCCTTGGGCAGTCTTTCAGGCGCTGCAATGCGCACGATCGGCTGCGGATCCAGTTCGATCTGGCCAACCGCCTCGCCCGCCTCAAAGGTCAGTTTTGCGTTGAAGCGGCGCGCCAGCTTCTTCATCGCTTCGTTTTGTGGGTGTGTCGAGACCAGCAGGCGTTCGTAGCCGAACCCGCGCGCGCTCTCGATCAGCCGCTCAAACAGACGTGCGCCTATGCCGCCATGCTGAAAATCCTCTTCAACGCTGAAGGCAATTTCGCCCGTAGGTTCAGATAGATCCGGCCTTTCGTGCAACTCGGCCGCTCCACGCACATTGCCATCGACGACATAACCCACAACCGTCGTGCCGTCGTGAAAGCAACGGCTCGAATAGCTGATAAGAAAATCATCATCAATGACGCCATTGAACCGGTCACGGCGGCTGTCATGGCTCAGGGAAAGCAGGTGATTGCGGAAAAGTAGCTCTTCTGACGGTCGTAGCTGGCGGATGACGCCTGTCTGAATAGTTTGCTCGGTCATTGTCGCACCTCGTGGGTCCTCCCCGAGTCAACGACTCTCACAGCGGAATATTGTGCAGTGCAGCACAAAAATCAAGTTAATAGAAAGTCGAGCCAGGACGACGTTGCGTCAACCCGGCCCGCCCTTGTCTTGAGCGGAACTTAGCCGCCTGCCCAGACGTCGAGCGCATATCGGCCCTCGACCCCCATGCGCTCCATCCAGGCGTCTGCCTCGGCCGGATCGACGTCCTTCTCCTCGGCATAAATGCGTGTGAGGGCGCGCTTCACATCCGGTTCCATGCGGCTGCCATCGCCGCAGATATAGATGCGAGCACCTGCTTCGATCAGTTCCCAGACTTTCTTGCGTTCCTTCAGGATCAGATCCTGGACATAATCCTTCTTGCCGTCATGACGCGAGAAAGCGACGTGCAGGTCGGCGATTCCCTCCTTGTCCATGGCCTCCAATTCCTTGCGGTAGAGGAAGTCCTGGTCCGGGTGGCGACAGCCGAAAAACAAGATGGCTGGTCCAAGGTCGCCACCTGCTCCTTTTTGCATCACGCGTTCCTGCAGAAATGCGCGGAATGGCGCCAAACCGGTGCCTGGCCCGATCATGATGACCGGTACAGAAGGGTCGTCCGGCAGCCGGAATCCGGCTTTGGTCTCCTTGATTGAGGCAAAGACGGTGTCGCCCGGCTCCTTGTCGGCCAGATAAGTCGAACAGACGCCTCGATAGTCGCCCTTGCCGGAACGCGCCGCGCCTTCGACCACGCCTACTGTGACTGAGCATTCGCCCGGCATGATGTTTGGCGATGACGAGATCGAATAATAGCGCGGCCCCATGACGGGAAGCATTTCCAGATAGGCGGGGAAGGTCAGCTCGCAGGCCAGGTTTTCCTCAAGAAGGTCCAGTACTGAGCGGCGTTTGAGCAACACTTCGGCGCGGTAGAGATCGACGCCGTCCTTTGCGTCGGCGCCTAGCGCCTCCAGCTTGGGTTTGGTCATCGGGCAGCGGGTGGCTGCGGCCATTGCCTGCACTTGCTTGCGGGTCGCCGGCGCCTGGAGCTCCATATAGTCAGTCAGGACGCGGCGGACGCTAACTGGTCCTTCGATCGGGAATGGCGCTTGCCGCCCACCCGTCGTTCGCAATCGCACGCGGGCGCCGGGTGCAAAGCCAAACCGCTTCTCAACACGCTCCACCAAATCGAGCCGGTTGCGCGGCACAACGCACAAATGATCGCCCGGGCGGTAGCTGACGCCTTTGGGAAGCGACACCTCGATGTGGCGTGTCGAGCGGCCCGATTTCTTGACGTTCTGAAGTTCACTGTTGGACGAAATTGTAACCGGCTTCGCACCCGACAGCGTGATGGCCGGATTGGTGGCGGCCTCCGAGATGATCTCCATCTCATAAAGCGGCTCCGCCACCCCCTGGTCGGAAAAATCAATATCCAGGCCGAGACCTTTTCCAACGCCTGGCCAAAGCGTCGCGAACCAGTCCTGAAACTGGCCGTCGAGATCTTCCTTGGCGTCGCCTTCTCCACGCGGCAGCAGGCGGTTTGCGCCCAATGCTTCAAGACGTTCGTCAATCAGCCGCGGCTGCGCCTGGTAGGTCGACGACCAGTCGCGGTTGCCGCAGCCGAACACAACATAATTGACGCCCTTGGCGGCGCCTGGGGCGGCATCGCCCAGCCACTTGATAAAGCGCGCGGCATTGTCCGGCGGCGCCCCGTTGTAAGAGGCGCTGGCGATGATCACCACGCCCTCTGTCGGCAGCCCATCGGCGCCGGTGTCGAGATCGTCCATCCTGGCGTCAAACCCATTGAGCTCGGCAGAGTTTGCGATGTCGCGCGCAATCTCCTCAGTTGTGCCGAGATTGGAACCAAACAGCACGGTGGCCTTCGTTCCATGCTTCGGACGTTTGGCGACCTTTGGCGCAGCCTCAGGTTGGGCGGCGGCAGCCGCGCCGGGAGTGGCCGCGCTACGCGTCAAGCCCGGGCGCATCTTCACCTTGAGCGTGAAGCCATCGGGTTTGATCGACAGCGATTCCTTGATCTTGAGCTGGTACTTCTTGTGATCGAAAAACTGAAAGCGCTGCAAGAGCATGCCCATGACAAGCGTTGCTTCCTGCATGGCGAATTGGCGTCCGATACAGGCGCGCTGGCCATTGCCCCAAGGCTTAAAGGCGTTGACTGGACGTTTGGCTTCCGCCTCACGCGAGAAGTTCTCCGGGTTAAATTTTTCGGGCTCCGGACCCCAGACGCTGGGATCGCGATGCAGCATCAGGGTGAGCAGCGTGACGAACGTGTTCTTCTTCAGCTTGTATTTGCCGCCAATGATCTCGTCCTTGTAGGGATAAAGGCCAATGGCGGGGGCCGTTGGATAAAGCCGCAGCGACTCGTTCAGTATCTGCTGGACGTAGATCAGGTGACTGACCTGCTGTGGCGTCGGCATGACCCCGATATCCCTGCCCAACACCCGATCGACTTCCTCATAGGCGCGCTCCAGCACTTCCGGGTTGTTAACCAGGAAGTAGAGCGTGAAAGACATCAGGCCCGACGTCGTCTCGTGGCCGGCGATCAGGAACGTAATGATCTGGTAGCGGATATTTTCATCCGAAAGGCTCTCGCCGGTCTGCTTGTCGACACCGGCCAGCATGAAGTTCAGCAGATCCTTTTGCGCCTGCTCTGCGCCGCCCCGCCGGCGCTCGCGCACAATGTCGTCGACCAGCTTCGACATGAAGGCGACGTCTTCCTTGAGCTGATCAAGCCGCTTTCGCAAAACAACCTTCTCGAACGGTAGACCGCGCTGGACCATGCAGGTTTCCAGCGTGCGAGTCAGGGCGTCAATAAAGGGATGATAGTCGCGCCGGTAGAATGAGTTGAAACGGTAGTCGAAACCGCAAACGCCGATGGTGTCGAGCGCCAGAGCTGTCATGTCGTGCACGATATCGATTTCATCTTCCGCGTTCAGGCGCTCCCACTTGTTACAAAGCTGCTGGCCGATGTCGTACATCAGCGGCAAATAGCCGGAGATTGCGCGCTGGGCGAAAGTCGGCAAGAGGATGTGGTGCGCCTTGTCCCAGTTCGGCTCTTGCGTATCGGCGGTGAAAAGCCCGTCGCCAGCAACGGCGCGGATGCGGCGCAGCGACCCGCGCACCGCCTTGTCAAAGCGGGTTTCATCACAGATTTCTTCGACCATACTGGCGCCGGAAACCACCACGAGCGGCGTGCCCATCATGTCGAGCCGGAAGATCGGCCCAAGCTCACGGGTCAGTTGCATGAGGCTCTGGAGCGGTGCGTCGGAATCCACCGACAACATGTTGCCGACGATGAGCTTCTTGGGCGGTGTAGGAATGTATTCGATGGTCTGGCCGTCTGCCATAACGTCCTCCGCGCCGCCAGAACGTCTGGCCGCTTTTATCCTGGATATTCGACAGTTTGGCGCGAAAGGCAAGCCAACCGGACAGCCGTCGAGCCCCGCTCAGACTTGACGTGAGGGAACCTCGGACGCCAAAACCTGAGACTCGTATTCATCTCTGATTGCATTCAAGTCTGGAACAGTTCTAGAACTGTAGAAGGCTTCCGCCACAGGACTTTGAGATGAGACTTACCCGACAGACCAATTACGCAATTCGCATTCTCATGTATTGCGCGGCCAATGACGGCAGGCTGAGCCGTATTCCTGAAATTGCTGAAGCCTATTCGGTTTCGGAGCTCTTTCTCTTCAAGATCCTGCAGCCGCTGGTCAGCGCCAATCTGGTCGAGACCGTGCGTGGCCGTAACGGCGGCGTGCGACTTGGTCGTCCAGCCAGTGAGATTTCACTGTTCGATGTAGTTCGAGTTACCGAAGAAAACTTCGCAATGGCTGAATGCTTTGAAAACGATGCATCTGAATGCCCCCTGATTGACAATTGTGGTCTCAATAGCGCCCTGCGGGAGGCGCTGAACGCGTTTTTTGACGTTCTGGCGCGCCGCACTATCGCCGATGTCGCCAAAGAGCGCTTCAATGTCCGCCACCTGCTCAAAATCGATGAGTTGGAGCCCCGCGTCCTC
>Ga0209573_1003436_pt1 | contig 17431 bp, 11 predicted proteins | sample TNRBio252014_DNA_FD_185870 | JGI IMG/M metagenome (GOLD analysis project Ga0209573, IMG submission 185870) | Wastewater treatment Type I Accumulibacter community from EBPR Bioreactor in Madison, WI, USA - TNR Reactor_6/25/2014_ DNA (SPAdes)... | ecosystem: Engineered > Bioreactor > EBPR >...
TTTTCTGTCCGGTCTGCGCCTGCAATAAACGTATTCTGGATTGGATAACCAGGGTCATAGCGCCGCAGAACTTTTCCATTAAAGTCAATTTCAACCACAGCTTCCCGAATTTCGGTATCTTTATTGTAGGCATACCCCCAGATGGTCTTGTGGGCGGAAAAGCTATGGAGGATAAAATAGCGAAGGCTTAATTGACGTGCCTCAAACCCTTTTCCAGGGGTGTAAATAAATAACTGACCCTTGATGGTGGAAAAGAAAATCCGGCCGTCGGCAGCAGCAGCAAAACTGAAAATATGGTGGATTGGAAATGGTGCCGATTTTTCAAATTTTTTCTCAAAAGAAACAACCTCGCCTGTTGTGGGGTCAAAAATGTCAATGCTCAGCGGTGTTTGAAATATCCGGTTGGTCGTATTAAAAAGCCACATCAACCCATCCCCGTCTGCAACGATATGATTGATGGTATTGGATTGCAATCCATGCTTTTCTTTTGTGAACCATTTAAATTGGTATCCATCGAAACGGTTCAGCCCATAATTGGTACCCAACCAGATGAACCCCTGTTGATCCTGATGGATACACTGCACGTCCCGGTGGGAGAGTCCGTCTTCAATGCTAAAAAACTGGGTGTTAAGGATATGCTTTTGTGCCTGTGCTTCGGGCAGTATTTGCCAAAACAGGTATACAATTAGTAGGATAGATTGCCAGGTGTACACGAGACTTACGTTCTTGATCAAATCGAAGGCTGAAAACAGGGTAGATGGGCAAAAGTAGCGATTCCGTTGGTATTGCCAAAAAATGTTCCCTCCCAGCGCCCTGCCTTTTTGTCACCACCCCTTACCTTTCTGTCAGTTTTCCATTCCGTCCACTGCTGATTTTGACAAAAACCGGCTAAGCCGACCGTGTTGATCACACTTGGCACATCAATTGATGACCCATAAGCATTCATAGAACAAAACAAAACTGCATAAAATGGGTAAAATTATCGGTATTGATTTAGGAACAACCAACTCGTGTGTGGCGGTGATGGAAGGCAATGAACCAATTGTGATTGCCAACGATGAAGGCAGACGTACGACCCCGTCGGTCGTTGCGTTTATGGACAACGGCGAGCGCAAAATTGGCGATCCGGCCAAACGTCAGGCCATTACGAACCCCACAAGAACCATTTCTTCGATCAAGCGTTTCATGGGCACCCGCTTCAGCGAGCGCACGGACGAAGCTGGCCGTTCTACGTATAAAGTCGTAAAAGGCGACAACGATACCATCCGCGTGGACATTGACGGGCGCCATTATACGCCCCAGGAAATTTCGGCGATGGTGCTCCAGAAAATGAAGAAAGTAGCGGAAGATTTCCTCGGCTACGAAGTAACAGAAGCCGTTGTAACGGTTCCGGCCTACTTCAACGACTCGCAGCGCCAGGCTACCAAAGAAGCCGGTGAGGTAGCGGGCTTAAAAATCAAGCGCATCATCAACGAGCCAACAGCTGCCGCTTTGGCTTATGGCCTCGACAAGCGCAACCGCGATATGACCATCGCCGTGTATGACCTCGGTGGCGGTACGTTCGATATTTCGGTGCTCGAACTGGGCGACGGCGTTTTTGAAGTAAAATCAACCAATGGCGATACACACTTGGGTGGCGACGACTTCGACCACGTCATCATTGACTGGTTAGCCGATGCGTTCAAATCACAGGAAAATATTGACCTCCGCAAAGACCCGATGGCGCTTCAGCGCTTGAAAGACGCTGCGGAAAAAGCAAAAATCGAATTGTCTGCTTCCAGCGAAACGGAAGTAAACCTGCCTTATATCACGGCAGTAGACGGCGTGCCCAAGCACTTGGTGCAAAAGCTGACCCGCGCAAAATTTGAGCAATTGGCTGACAGCTTAGTGCAACGCACCTTAGAGCCTTGCCGCTTAGCGCTGAAAGACGCCGGGTTGACGAATGCTGACATTGACGAGGTGATCCTTGTAGGCGGTTCTACGCGCATCCCACGCATCCAGCAGGCGGTCGAAGAGTTCTTCGGCAAAAAGCCAAACCGCGGCGTAAACCCGGACGAAGTAGTTGCCATTGGCGCAGCTATTCAGGGCGGCGTACTCAGCGGCGATGTTCAGGATGTCTTGTTGTTGGATGTTACCCCGCTTTCGATGGGCATCGAAACAATGGGCAATATCTTCGACGTGGTGATCGAGGCAAACTCGACCATTCCGATCAAGAAGTCGAAAATATACTCGACTGCTTCGGACAATCAACCTTCGGTAGAAATTCATATTCTGCAGGGCGAACGCCCAATGGCGCGCGACAACCGTCCGGTTGGTCGGTTTATCCTCGACGGGATTCCGCCGGCGCCGCGTGGTTTGCCACAGATCGAAGTGACTTTTGACATGGACGCCAATGGTATCCTCAATGTGTCAGCGCGCGATAAAGGCACCGGCAAGGAACAGAAAATCCGCATTGAAGCGTCTACTGGCTTGTCGAAGGAAGAAATCGAGCGCATGAAGGCTGACGCCCAGGTGAACGCCGAAGCGGATCGCAAAACCCGCGAGCGCGTGGAAAAACTGAACGCTGCAGACGGCTTGGTCTTCCAGTCGGAAAAACAGTTGAAAGAATACGGCGACAAAATCCCTGCTGACAAGCGCGGCGCCATCGAATCGGCCATCGAAAACCTGAAAGCCGCCCATAAAGCGGAAGATTTGGACGGTATTGATACGGCTACCGCAGCGCTCAATACGGCATGGCAGGCAGCCAGCCAGGAAATGTATCAGGCCGCTCAGGACGGCGGCAGCGGTGGCGACTATGCAGGCGGCGACGCAGCAGAAACCGGCGGCAGCAAAACTGCAACCGAAGACGTGACCGATGTGGAATTTGAAGAAGTGAACGAAAGCGATAAGAAATAACGAAACGAATCGTCGTGTTGAAAAGCCTTCTCCTCTTTTGAGGGGGAGGCTTTTTTGTTGCCCCAATTATCACAGCGGTTTAAAAACGGTTTCTTACATTTGCGCCTTATCCGCATGACCAACCAGGCTTCACGATACGAAGTCTCATAAAATAGTTTCTTATATGAACCTTCACGAATACCAGGGCAAGGAACTCTTGCAAAGCTACGGGGTAGCGATTCAACGCGGCATTGTGGTGCAGTCAGCAGAAGAGGCGGTTGCCGCCTGGCAGCAATTGCGCGAGCAAACCGGAACAGAATTTGTTGTGGTGAAAGCCCAGATTCATGCCGGTGGCCGCGGAAAAGGCGGCGGCGTCAAATTGGCCAAAAACTTGGATGACCTGAAATTGTACGCGGGCAACATCATCGGTATGATGCTGAAAACCCCGCAAACGCCCGGCGGCTTAGACGGTCCCGGCAAATTGGTGCGCAAGGTGTTGATCGCCGAAGACTCTTACGCGCCGGATTTCAGCGCCTGCAAAGAATACTACGTGTCCATCCTGATGGACCGCCAAAGCAAGCGCAACGTCATCATTTACTCCACTGAAGGCGGGATGGACATCGAAACGGTGGCTGAAGAAACGCCGCACTTAGTCCAGAAGGAGTTCATTGATCCGACGCTGGGTCTCCAGGCGTTCCAGGCGCGCAAAATTGCGTTCAACCTTGGCATGAGCGGCCCGGCCATTAAAGAAATGGTCAACTTCATCACTAAATTATACGCAGCTTTCGTTGGCTCCGACGCTTCGATGTTCGAGATCAACCCCTGCCTGAAAACGGGTGATGACCGCATCATCGCGGTAGATTGCAAAGTGACGCTCGACGAAAACGCGCTGTTCCGCCACCCAAATCTGGAAGCGATGCGCGATACGGACGAAGAAGACCCCACCGACGTGGAAGCGAAAAGCTACGGGCTGAATTTCGTCAACCTCGACGGCAACGTCGGCTGCATGGTGAATGGCGCTGGTCTGGCCATGGCAACCATGGACATCATCAAACTCTCCGGCGGTGAACCGGCCAACTTCCTTGATGTAGGCGGCACGGCAGATGCCAAGCGCGTGGAAAATGCATTCCGCATCATTTTGCGCGACCCGCAGGTGAAAGCCATTCTGATCAATATTTTCGGTGGCATTGTGCGTTGCGACCGCGTGGCGCAGGGTGTTGTAGATGCTTACCGCAACATCGGCGACATCAAAGTGCCGATCATCGTGCGCCTGCAAGGCACCAACGCTGATTTAGCCAAACAAATCATTGACGAGTCGGGCCTGAAGGTGTATTCTGCGATTCTGTTGCAGGAAGCAGCGGATTTGGTGAAGAAGGTGTTGGCGGAGGGTTGAGAAGTGAAGGTTAAAGGAAAAAGGTTAAAGTAGAAAGGCCTGCCCCACATCACGGGATAAAGCGCGCAAAGGACGGGAAAACTGTTTTTTGCGCGCTTTGTGTTTTATTCGGACCCAGTGGGAGCGGGTTGCAAAGTTTCAAAAAAATCTGTATTTTTGTTTTTACAATTTACCTTTTCGCTATGACGGATCAATTCATCTTATTGCAATTGCAGCAAATGCCGGACAACCTCAAACAAGAGGTACTGGATTTCATTGGATATCTGTCGGTTAAGCATAAGCTACCTGCGCCGCCGCCGCGCAAGGAAAAGCGCTTTAGCAAGTACCGCGGAAGCCTCAAAACAGGTTTGTCGCTTGATGAAATAGATGCTCAACTTCAACAGCTGCGTGGCGAATGGGAACGACCTATCTCTTAGATACGAATGTGGTTATCTATTTTCTTGACTCACTGCTCCCGGAAAAATCTTTGGATTTCATAGAGAATGCACTTAATGAAACCGGGAGTTTCATTTCTGTCATCACCAAAATAGAGTTGCTGGGTTGGCAAGCCCCTTCAGCGGGGGCAATTCTCCAGGTAGAAAAATTTGTAGGAGATAGCTTTGTGATTCCCTTGACGGATAGCATTGTAGATAAAGCTATAGAAATCAGGCGTTTTCAGAAGATAAAACTGCCGGATGCTGTAATTGCGGCCACAGCATTGGTATATGATTATACTTTGGTTTCACGTAATGACGCTGATTTTCGAAGAATTTCTGATTTGAAATATCTCAATCCGTTTACGGATATATGAAAAGTTTTGGTAGAGCCCCGATCCAACGGGGTAAGAATAAGCTACAATAGTTATGGACATTCAGCCGAAGCTCGAAAGAGCAATGGAATATATAATTGATGGACGTATAAGTGATGCTTTACAGATACTTTTAGAGGCATCAAGAACTTGCTCAACCTCAGTTTTTGAGCAGGTTGTTGTCTTGAATAGCGAGCTAAAAAGACATCAGGATGACGTTAAATTGGGTGTCCTAAATCAAGACGGTACAATTATAAACAGAATAACCAAAACTGCGATCGGGATAATTTCAAGCATTGGAGACGAAATTCCGGCATTTGTAGAACTTGCGTCTAAAGAGGTCATGGAGTATCCACACATTCCCAAAGCTGTTTTTTTTAATAGGAGTAATGTTTTTTTAAGAGGAAAAAATGGGCGACTTTTTTTATGGGCTGCTGGAAGTGATTTTTTTGCAGATATGGTAATTTCAAATGAGGAAAATCATGCCATTATTACGATTAATATACTTGTCTTTAATTACCAACCATCTCCTTTCACGGTAATGAATTTTTCTAAATCAGAAATCCAAATCCTTAGGTTTGATGCAAAAAAAGCCATGTTTAAATCAATCTTTAATATTTTTGCTGATGAATGTGATAGTTATATTTACGACCCAGTAGTAGTCTCGGTAAATAATGATAAAGTTGAAAATGATAATTCTCACTACTTCACCATACCACCTTATGGCTTTATAGTAATTAGAAATTCTTATGATGTAACACCTTCAAAAGAAGATGTTGATAAGCTCAACTTTCGTAATCTTAATTTATTTAATAGTGTAGCAGAAATTTTAAATTTATCGATAAATCTTACCAACTATATAGATGATGAAATAATATTGGAACCATTTGAGTAGTCAGGTGTAACCTTCTTATATAATTATAATTTCTTAATTTTGTTCACATCAAAATTCTACCAATTCATAGTTCGTGCTGCGCCCACCCTGTTGTTCTTGTCGTAAAATTCCTTTTTCCATCAAGTCTTTTATGTCCCGCAATGCCGTATCGGGGGAGCATTTGGCGATTTTTGCCCACTTTGAAGATTTTAATTTGCCGTCAAAGCCGTCTAATAGTTTGTTCAACATCAAGCGTTGCCGTTCATTGATGGGCGTATTTTCGTGTATTTTCCAGAACGCAGCTTTATGGAACATCGTAATAATAACTTCCCCATTTGGGCAGCGGCTTTTCCCATCGGACTTCGTTGCTTCGTCGGTCGTGTAGCTTAGGCTATGCTCTCTCCTCGCGCCTTGTCCGCTGAAAAAATCCTCGTGCCGAAAAGAGGAACTTATTATTGCGATGTTCCTATATAAAATCTTTTGTAACGTATTTTCTGTTTCCAGCAAAGCTTTTTTCAGACAATGAAAAAACCAGTCTAACCATTCAGTAATATCGCCGCTGCTGTGCTGCACCTGCTGCAACACGTCATAATACCGTTTCCGTTCTACCACGATTTGACTTGACATGCTATAAAACCGCTCAGCACTTCCTTCAGAACGGGCAAGTAATAAATCTGAAAGTGCTCGTGCAATCCTGCCGTTACCGTCATCAAAAGGGTGAATGATGATGAACCAAAAGTGGGCAATAGCAGCTTTCAATACAAGGTCTATATAAGCGTAGTAAGTGTGGCTTCGGCCTTCACGGAAAAACCAAGTGCATTCATCTGACCGGCGATTTTTCCCTGTAAGTTTCGAACTTCACCAAATACGGCGTTGATCGTTCCATCTTGCCAGGTGAAATTTGTCCAGTCGTTATGTTGATAGATATATTTTGCCATCGCTTCACTTGTGTTGCGGCAAATATATGGATTATTCACCGCATTTTTGCGGTGAATAATCGAGACTTTCGCCGCAAGCCAGCTTATTGCTCGTGTTTTCTACGGATAACGGCATAATGACAACGGAAAATAGATGCTCCCTCGTTGTGAGCGTTGTGCCGTTGTGTGAAACCTGGCGTCATGCGGGGGTGTGGAAACCGGTGGGTAGAACCTGAAAAAGTACATGTGAGGTGAAATCGGGCAGAGCCCGATGAATAGGACACGCGAGGCGGAGCCATCGCGCGAGCGTTGTGACGTACAAGCCTACCGCATAAACTCCCATGCCGTTTGGTAAGCGCCTTCATGCTCACAGTACTGCAAAAAATCTTCATAAAAAGCATGGCCGCCAATGGTAGCGCTGTCGCCGACGACGATGAGTTGGAGGCGTGCGCGCGTCATAGCCACGTTCATGCGGCGATAATCGCTGAGGAACCCGATTTCACCTTTCATATTCGAGCGCACCAGCGACAGGTAAACAACGTCGCGTTCCTGACCCTGAAAGGCGTCTATCGTGTTCACTTCCAAAGGAATATTCGCTAAACGCGCATCGGAGGCAATGCTCTGTTGCATCCAGTTCACCTGCTCGCGGTAAGGGGAAATGACGGCGATTTCCGGCAAAGGATGGTCGCCGTGGGCTTCGATGAGCTGGTAAAGGTGTTCGCAAAGGATTTGGAACTCCTCGGGATTAAAACGGCTCTGGTACGCTTCGTGGAGTTGCTCTTCAAACCCGCAACCGGCCGTGTCTAAAAACACCAGCGGAACATTGGCTTCGATGGGCAATTGCCGCCGGGCCACCGAGGGATGTGCAATCAGGGCGTTGTTGTAAAATTTATGATTGGAAAAGCCCATAATCACCGCATTCATGCGGTATTGCACATTGAGCAGGCTGGAGCGGTCGAAACGGGGCAGGCATTTTTCGAGCATGGTCACGTCAAATCCCTGCCGCCGCGCGGTTTCTGATTTCACGGTGGGAGGCAACTGAAACGGGTCGCCGGTGAGGACTACTTTTGAGGCTTTGAGGATGGGAATCCAGGTCGCCGGTTCCAATGCCTGCGCCGCTTCGTCAATGACCACGGTTCGGAATTTTCGTTTCTCCAGCACCTTATTGGCCGCGCCTACCAACGTGCAGGTAATCACATCCGCCCCGTCTAAAATCTGATCCAGCAGGCGATCTTCCATTTGGTTTGCCCACGCCATCAACTCGCCGGCTTCCTGAAAAAGCCGCTTGCGGTCGTCGTGATCTTCGCGGCCAAATTTGCGCCGGAACCGCTTCGCTTCGCGCCGCAGCGCATTGGCTTCAATTTTTACTTTTTTGATGTGTTTGCTGTCGGGATGCTGGGCAATTTGGACCTCCAGCGTATGCCGCAACATGTCTTCATCTACCCGCGAAATATTGCCGATGCGCACCACGGACAGGCCTTCTGCTGCGATGCGTTCGGTGAGCAGGTCGGCAGCGGCATTGCTGGGCGCGGTCACCAGCACGGTATTTTCTGTTTTGCACAACAATTTGACGGCCTGAACGAGGGTGGTGGTCTTTCCGGTACCCGGCGGGCCATGGATCAGGGCAATGTCCTGGGCAGCAAGCACTTCCCGCACCGCTGCGCACTGGGAGTCGTTCAGGGAAGGAATTTCGAGGACGGAATTGAACTCCGAAAACCGGGCGGGATATTTGCCCAGAATGACGTCGCGCAGATCAGCCAAACGATCATTTTTGGCATTGATGACCATGCGCAGGGCACGTTCCATTTCTATATATGTGCGCTCATCAAACAGCAAATCTACGCCCACCTGGCCGAGCGTGGCCCATTCTGGTACGTATTCCGCATTCAGGATGATGTGCATTTTATTTTTATCCACAAAATGGATGACGCCGTTGATTTCAGGCCTTTTTGCCCCGGCCTGCTGGGTGAAAAGGCTGACCGTTTTCCCGGCCCGAAACTGGTGTTCCTTGACTTTGTCGGGTTTTTCCACCACTACAAAAGCCCGGTCGCCCACAGAAAAACCGGTGCGTACCACAGCAACCGGATACCAGCAATAGCCTTTTGCAACGCGCTCTGCCAGTGGCAGGCTTTGAACAAACTGGCGGTGTTGTTCAAAATCTTCCTCTTTTTCGATTTTTAGCAGGGCAAGCAGTTGCTCCAATTCACTCAAGACTTCTGACGACATACAGGCTGAACTATCTGTTGATACGGAATATGCCCGCGAAGGTACAACGCGGCCTCCTACTTTCGGGTGATTTCTGCACAACAACTGCCGAATCGTACTTTCGGGTGATGAAAATGCGCCTTTGCCGGCCCCATCTTTGGGTCATTCTTTTACATCAATACAAAATCAATAAACATGAAAAAGATCGTTCGGAATTACGGATTATTGGCTGGCGGCATCTTGGCAGTTGTGATGCTCATTTCAACACCGCTCTGGAGTAGTGGCAAAATGAGCATGGAAGCCGGCGGGTGGGTAGGCTACATCTCTATGATCGTGGCGCTTTCTGCTGTTTTTTTTGGCGTACGTACCTACCGGGACAAAGAAGCCGGGGGCGTAATCAGCTTTGGAAAAGCTTTCCAGTTGGGACTGTACATCACCTTAGTTGCTTCGGCCATCTATGTAGGGGTATGGATGCTGTACGTCAATTTTGGCGGCGGCGGCGACTTCATGGAGCAATACTATCAATACAGCGTGGAACAATTGAGACAAAGTGGCAAGCCTGCAGCGGACATTGAACAGGAAATTGCGAAAATGGCGGAATTTAAAGAAATGTACAAAAGCCCGCTGGTGCAAATTGGCATCACCTTTCTGGAGATATTTCCGGTGGGTTTGATTATCTCCCTGTTGAGCGCCGCTTTATTGAGAAAAGGCGGAAGTCGCGGGACGCAGGTTTTAGATGCCTGAGCCAATCACAAAACAAAGGCGGGGTACAGTTTGCAGACTGCGACCCCGCCTGATATGTGATATGTTCTATTCTTAATCGAAACGGATTGTATGTGATGTAGTTTCAATTAGGTGAACATGTGATTTATGATTTGTCTGATTCGTTTTAACCCATTTCTGCCACAACTTCCTGTACTTCAGGCACCATGCGTTTCAGCATCCCTTCGATTCCGGACTTTAAAGTAACCGTGGAAGAAGGGCAGCCACTACAGGAACCCTGCAAAGTTACAGTAACTATTCCTTTTTCAAAAGCTTTAAACTCAATATTTCCACCATCCATTTCAACAGCGGGTTTGACATAGGTATCAATCAAGTCCCTGATCTTTTGAACCAGCACTGCATCGTCTTCAGAATAAACGATGTCTGAGCCGCGTTCGGCCTCTAATTTGGCCATTTCTTCGGCAAACCCCTCGTTCAGAATAACCCCGCCTTCCTCAATGAAGTTTTTGATAAACTCCTTCAGTTTCAGCATGATGTCGGCCCATTCGTAGTTGAATTCTTTGGTTACTGTTACGAAATTGCTGCTGATGTAAACGCCTTTTACATAAGGCAGATTAAACAGTGCAGCCCCCAACGGCGACCAGTCTTTCGCCAGATCCGCTTCTTTAAAATCGGCAGTACCCCGATACAGCATCCGGTTGGTAACGAACTTGAGCGACTCCGGATTGGGCGTTTGTTCGGTATAAAGCATCACCGCGCTTTTGGCAACGATATTTTCCATTGTTCTTATTTAGAATGATTCGATAAAGGTAACACGCAATTGTTATCAGTGGTTTTATTTTTTCGATGGATTTTTTGCAACCACGAATTATCTTACCTGTCATTTTTGAATAAGTCATTCAAAAACAGACAAAAACACCCGATTATGAAAAAAAATCTGATGGGGAAAACATTCCCGGTTATCCGGAGGATTTTGTAGAGTAAATCAACGCACCCGAAAAACCTGAACGGGCAAATTGTTTCTCGCTGTGATGACTAAGGGCCGGCCGTTGGCATCTTTAATCATCTCCAACCCGCGGCCTTCGCCACCGCTAACAAAACCGCTTTTTTGCAGGCTGATTGCTTCAAAGCCTCCATTAGTTTTTTGTTTCAAAAAATGCCCCCAACTGGCGTCGTAACGCCCGAAGGAAGGATGGGCATTGTAGAAATTTCCGGTCGCCAGCACCTCGGTTTTCCCATCGCCGTCTGCATCAAGCACCGCGAAGGCAAAAATGGGGGCAACTTGTGCCGAAGCAGGCAGCGCTTGCAGGTTAAAAGTGCCATCTCCCTGGTTTTTTGCATACGCCGAAGCAAAAGTAAAGGCATCCAACCGCAGCGCACGAGCCAGTTCATTTTTATCGAATACCTGGTCAAAAGTGCTTCTCGCAAAAGTGGTATACTGAGTAAATTTTTTCCGGAGGATGGGCATCTGTCCGGACAAGTCATCCAAAGATACGTAGCTATGAGGCTGATTTTGTTTGTAATACGCAAGAACTGGATCGGTAAAAAAATTGCGGTCAAAATCATGCACATACAGCGATACGGGTTCTTCCGCGGTGGCTCTTAAATCGGAATTCAGCCCTAAATTGCCCAGCAGCAATTCGGCGTTGCCATCGCCGTCGAAATCATGTGCCAGCACCGTATTCCACCAGCCGCCGGAGTTTGGCGTTTCTACTTTTTTCCAGCCTTCAGTGATGTTGAAGGCCGTCACCGGCATCCATTCCCCTACAATGACCAACCAGGGTTTTCCGGCAATATTCGCCAATGTAGCATCGGTGACCATCCCCGCTTTTGACAGGGAAGGCGCAATGGCAGCCGTTCGGTCTGTAAACCGTCCTTTGCCGTCATTTTGCAGCAATACGGAAGCCGGCGAAAGGCCATAACTACCTGGAATAGAGCGGGCGCCAACAAAAACATCAAGTGCGCCGTCCCCATTAAAATCAAGTGGTAGCACGCAACTGCCGTTGGCGTATACAGGTGGCAGTGCACCTTCTGAAAGCGTAAAGTTTCCCTGCCCATCGTTCAGGTACAGGCGGTCGAGCAGTACATCCGCTTCCCCGATCGCCTCCCCGCCGCCGCTAACGACGTATAAATCCAGATCGCCGTCTCCATCGGCATCAAAAAACGCAGCATCTGTATCTTCCTTAGCGGCGTCATTTTCCAGCGCAGGCTGTTGTCGCTGTTTAAATTTACCGGCTTGGCCGGATTGAAGAAAAATCGCACCCGGTTGCCCTTTGGCGCCGCACACGAAGATATCGTCCAAGCCATCCCCGTTTAGGTCGCCACGCGCTAACCGGGGGCCTTGCGTAGACAACGCATGGGGGATCAGCGGTTCCTGGTCGAAATCCGTAAAATCATTTTCGAGGTGTGGAAAGCTCAGGCCGGATTGTGCAGTAATGTCTTCCAATATGGTTTCTACGGCTTCTGCTTTATGGGGTGGATACTCCTGCGTTTTTTCATGAGCAATTTTCAGCGTCTGATTTGCCGGAACCTTCAACAGTTGCTGTACATGACCATCCGGCCACCGAATGGCCAGTTGGTCAACTTCCGTAGCGGTGCCCAGCCCAAACGTCAGCACCGGCTCCACAGAAGACTGAAACCCACGAGTGGTTTGCAGTTCCTGCATTTGCTGGTTGCCCCCCGATTCGATGGTCACACGGGCGCCAAGGCCAAACGCATTCCCGTCTTTGCCTTGCAGCGCGATGCGGAGGTAGTTATTTTTCAACAGTTCCCGCGAGCGGTTTTCAAAAATAGCAGCGGGCGCATTCAGGTTATTGGTCACCAGATCGAGGTCGCCATCGCCGTCCAGGTCAGCGTAAGCCGCACCATTGGAAGACCCTGAAATATCAAGTCCCCAGGATGCAGCAACCGACTCGAAAGTCAGGTCGCCTTTGTTCCGAAAGGCGTAATTGGGAACCAATCCCCCCGGCATTTTGGCAGCAATATCGAGGTCGGCATTGGATTGCTGAACCTGGCTGTTGGCCGTATATTTGAGGTAATCGAGGTCGTTGGGCCGGCGCAGGATGCCGTTACCAATAAAAATATCTTTCCAGCCATCGCCGTCTAAGTCGCAAAAAAGCGCCGACCAGCTCCAGTCTGTTGCATCTACGCCCGCCAACTGCCCGATTTCTGCAAATTGTATTTCTTTTTCCCCTTTGAGTTGCCCAAGGTTCAATTGCAACATATTGCGCGGGTACTGATAGTGGTACCCAAAACTGAGTTTGAACTTGTAAATATTGTAAGGATCGGCGCCGACTGAGCTTTTTAGCACAAAGGCATCTTCGGGTCTCATGTCTGAAGTCAGCAGGTCGAGCCGCCCGTCGTTGTTGAAATCCGCGGCGTCGCTTCCCATCGAAAACGTGCTGGTATGTCCGATAGAAGCGGTGATCGCTTCCCTAAAAGTACCATCGCAATTGTTGAAGTACAGGTAATCGTTTTCGTGGAAGTCGTTGGAAATGTAGAGATCGGGGCATCCGTCGTCGTTGAAGTCGCCCACGGCCACGCCCAGACCGTATCCGATCCGGCTGCCATAAATGCCCGCTTTTTCACTAACGTCGGTGAATCTACCCCCTTCATTGCGATAGAGCCGGTCGCCGGAAAGCGGTTCGCGGCGCTGACGGATGCCGGCATCGCTATAATTTTCGGACGCATGAACGGAGTGGTTGAGCAGGTATAAGTCGAGGTCGCCATCGGCGTCGTAGTCAAAAAACGCGGATTGGGTGGAAAAGCCCTGAAAATCAACCCCATAAGCTGCCGCACTTTCTGTAAAAGTCAAATCGCCATTGTTGATGAATAATTCATTACGCCCTTTGATGCTTTTGTAATCGCCTACCTGGCAAACGTAAATATCCAGCCAGCCATCGCCGTTCACATCGGCCATGGCCACGCCGGTTTTCCACATCCCTTTGCCGGCCACGCCTGCTTTTTCCGTAATGTCTTCAAATTGGAGGTTGCCTTTGTTGAGGTACAATTTGTTCGGCAATTGATTGGCGGTGAAATACAAATCGGGCAGGCCATCGTTGTTGAGGTCACCCGCTGCTACGCCGCCGCCATTATAGTAATAGAGGTATTGAATGATGTTAAAAGATTCGTTCTCATTGAGTTGGTTGATGAAATCAACTTTTGTGGTGGAAGGAGCAAGTTGAAGAAAGAGACTTTGACTTACAACCTTGTCTTCTTTATTTGAACACGCAAACATTAGACTAAGTAACAAGAAACTCATCCCAATTCCCACATTTCCTAATGCTGTGCACTTCATCACGTTTTCGTTTATTGCTATCGTTATTTCTTAGCGAAGCAATTTAGCTTAAGACAACAATATTTAATTTATTGTTCAGGAAAATTCAGTTTTCGGCCTTCCTTTCGACGTTTTTTGGATACCCAACCCCAGTCTAAACAATTCTGCCATATAGTAGTTGCCTTCATGGCTGTGAAGGACTCCTTTGTCAATCAAAAGAGAAATATCTTCTGCACTGAGGTCATTAACAGATTCGAAAGGCACTTTTAATTTTGACCCTAATGCTTCAAGCTTTTCTAATAATTCGTAAAAAGCAGTGCTTTGATTTTCCTCCTTTAATTCTTCGATTTTACGTCTTCCGACTTCGGGTAAAGCATCAGTTATTGCTTTAGGATTTAATATTCTGTCTTTATAGTCTTTGTAATTAGACGATTGTCCTCCAGCTATCTCCTGTTTTATAGCTTCAGCTAAAAACCTGATTAAATCCCTGGCTTGAACTTCCTGCTTAAAGTTGGATAATTTCTCAAGTATACTTTTTGCAGAACGAGCTTCCCGTGAATTATTGGCACCTAACTTTCTACCCCAAAGTGGGTATAATGCCTCAGCAAGAACATCCTCCGAAGACTTATGAATTGCTTCGATTTGCAGGGGGAATTCCACTATAATCTGGTAAGAAGATAGCACCCATGCAACTAATCTAAGCGCTTCTACCTTATCCCACTTCAATTCATAATCTTTATATCTGTCTATAAATTGCCCCAGATTTTGTTTAAAAACATGATCTACAATATCTCTTCTTATAAAAACAATCATGCCTAAAGGCGAATTAGGAGTGACACTAATGTAGGCTTGTACGTCATTTAATAATGCACGCAACGCCAACTGCTGTTGTTCAACTTGAAAATATTTAGGGAATAAGTCTTCCAAACCATCAAAAAGAAAAATTATTTGCACTTGGTCTTGTTCCAATTCCTTAATAAAAGCATCTCCTACATTTTCTTCGCCTATTTTATATCCATAGCTCCAAGCCATAACATCTATCCATGTCCTGCGCCAGGCGTTAAGATTTTTTTCCTTACCGAGGGAATCCTCTAAATAAGGTTTTACCTTTTTTATCCAAATCGCCGCTTCATCATTAGGTTGAATCTGAGCTGGAATAGTAACTTGTATTACTTTAACTTCAGCCATCTGCCCATAACCATTCTCACCAAGCACTTTTGCTAAAAATTTCCCCCAGTTCCCGCTTTGTAAAATTTGACGAAAAAGAAAGGTTTTTCCAGCTCCTTTAGCCCCCATGATTGAAAGGTTTGGCAATCGAGTCTTGTGGCGATTGGCCAATTGTCTGATAGGCGAATTTTTATAAAAATCAGGAGATAAGTGTTTTTCAGCATAAACTAAATCAGGCACATATTTTTCCATTTTCTTCCGGGCTTCTATAATTTTATTTTCAGGAAGAACAGGTTCAGAGGGGACAATTTGATATTGAGAAGTAAGCGATTGAATATTGTCAACCAATCCACTGCTCTTCATTAGTTTCTGAATATTACTCCAATCATTTGATAAAGCGAGGAGACTATCATAAAGAGGACTGATCGTCATAGAAGCGTAGTTGTCGTCAAAACCTATATCAGATAAGTAGGTTGAGAATCCATTACGTAAACGATTAATATTTTTGTCTGCTGTCCCTGAACCTGCTTCCTCTTCCCAATTCCAAATCCCCTTTAACGTATCAACTTGGTCAATGTTAACCTGAGATATAATTATTGCCGGCATGTCTTTAGGCATAAGTTGCTCATGCTGTTGATGTTTTGCCAGTAAGTTTAAAACAATCAAAGTTCCTTCTACCGATTGACTATTTAAAGTTGTCACAAAAACATTCGCCACCCGGGGATCAAGCAGCCAATTGGCTGAAAGTTCAGAAATACCGGCTCTCAAATCAATAATAGCATAATCTACATTTAATTCTTGAGCAAGTTTGGCCGTAAAATCTGAGATAATAAAAGGGTTGTCTGCAAACCGAAAGATATGTTCAGGTTTAATTTCAAGGGATCGAAGTTGATTATCATTACGGAAAGCGGGTAAAAAATAAATATTCCCAAAGCGTTGGTTGTCAATATCTCTTGCAACCGTCGGGATAACAGCATATGGATCAGCGCTACTATGTATCAAGTTAAGAACATCAACAAAGGCAATTTCAGGATTTGAGATTAACCAGGTTATTCCCGGTGCTTCAAAATCAGCATCTATAAGAAGTATTCGATTGTTTATATCTCGGCCTTCCAATGCAGAAGCTAATGCCAAAGCATGTAACGTTCTCCCAACGCCGCCTTTAAAAGAGTGCGTAGCAATAATAACAGGTTTCACATTATCGGGACGCTCAGGAATCTCAACTGTACCTGTTTCAAACACCTTTGGTCTTGAGAATGTAGGAATAAAAGGCAATCCAGTGAGATCCTCTTCTACTTCCTCCCATTGTATAGGTAAGGACCGCTGTCCATTCCCCATAGATACCAGCAATAGCCTATCTGATTCTATGGCATTAGGGAATTTTTCAATAAGCCAATCTGTAATAACTTTTCTGGATAATGGCCGTTGATGATAAATATATACCCCACTTCTATGAACTTCTACCTTTACGCCCTCCAGCCAATGATTTTCTTCCAGTATCGCAAGAAACTGGTCCTGAACATCAACCCAAGTGTATAGTTTTGTATTTTGGCCAATCATCGCAGCAAGTGTTTTTTTATTAAACTGTATAGGCTTCTTAGATAAGCAATATGTTCAGTCTTCGTCTCAACACCGTATCGAAGCTTTTCATGCACCTTAACAATAGGATCATTTTCATTATCTGCAAAGGGTATTACAAAATCAGGAATTTTCATTTCATCTATCCAACTTATCAAATCATGCCCATGCCCATATTTTTCAGATGATTTTCCAACCTTCCCCGCAAAATCGCCCGTATCATCCAAGTTGTTATCTTTCATAAAAAGAGCTTTTAAGCCACACTCATTAGCATAAAATTTAAGCAGATGGTGAGAAGGCCTTTCTCCTTCTTCCGAAATTTTACCATGATTCTTAAAAGCCCCTTTTAACTGCATGTATGTCGCTTTGACTTCTTTTTTTGCCATGTATAAGATTTATTTACCAGTTTAGTCTTCTTTACGTGAACGTGCAGGCTGGAAAGATAGCGATTATTCCCAACATCGAATCGTTAACTTGCCTTTGCTCAAAATGTCGCATTCATCCCGAGAACCCATGTTCTAACAGGCCAATGGGTTGTCCGCGCGTCAATGCCGGGTACCAAATAAGTGGATTCCATCGGTGTCAAACCACTCCTTCGAAAGCGCACCTCCGGCTCCGGTCCCTTGTAATCTGTTAT
>Ga0209573_1003437_pt1 | contig 17429 bp, 12 predicted proteins | sample TNRBio252014_DNA_FD_185870 | JGI IMG/M metagenome (GOLD analysis project Ga0209573, IMG submission 185870) | Wastewater treatment Type I Accumulibacter community from EBPR Bioreactor in Madison, WI, USA - TNR Reactor_6/25/2014_ DNA (SPAdes)... | ecosystem: Engineered > Bioreactor > EBPR >...
CTGTTGAGCGGAGCAAAACGCTGTGAACCTGAACCGGCGCCGCCTCGTCCGTCCGATACCCTGTAGGTACCGGCGCTGTGCCAGGCCATGCGGATGAAAAACGGTCCGTAATGACCATAATCAGCTGGCCACCAATCCTGTGAGTCTGTCATCAGTTCAAAAATATCTTTTTTTAGAGCATCCAGATCAAGGCTTTTAAAAGCTTCGGCATAATTGAATGTTTCGTCCATTGGATTGGACAGGCTGGAATGCTGGCGCAGGATGTTCAGGTTGAGCTGATTCGGCCACCAGTCACGGTTGCTCGTTCCGCCTGCGCCCTGCTTCACCATACCGCCGGTAAAGGGGCATTTCCCTGAGTTGTTCGATTCATGTTCCATAGTCAGATAGTTTTAAGTTTAATAATAAAAATAGTTAAAGGATCTATTTCCTGTAATACAATGACGCAGGGTTTTTGCCGGAATTCAGTTTTTGTATACCATGGGATATCATTTACTTATAGGCAAAATATATCAAGCTAAAGGCAAAGCCGTTTAGTCAAAAAGGTCGATAACAGAATAATATTTGCCTGAAAGCTAAATGTGCAATGCAGACATCTTGAAGCTATTCCACAGGCGGGCGACCCATAGCATTGCTTTTACTCCTTTCGATGGATTGCAAAGCCAGATAATTGTCCCCGAATTTCTTCATATTTTCCAGTTCATCCTCATACTGGTTCATATGACGCTCCTCATCCTCAACCAATGCTTCAAATACTTTTTTGGTGACAGCATCCGCATTGGCTGCACAAATATTTGCCCAGTTGTTATAGTCAATGGCGCTGCTGGTTTCCATGCTGACGCCCATTTCAAGCATTTCCCTGACGTCGTGGATTTTTTTAACATCTTCTCCTGCAACCATGTTCACTTCACCTTTGAGAAACAAGATCCGTTCGGCTAGTTTTTCCACATGAAGCATTTCCTCAATGGCTGTCCGTTTAAACAGGTTGGCCAGGAGGTCATATCCCTGATCATCGCAATGAAAATGAAAATACATGTACTGATGGACGGCAGACAACTCATCCGCTATGGCTTTGTTCAGCAGTTCAATACTTTTTTCCCTCATATCTATTGATTTTTACATTTATTAAAAGTGCCTTTAATCTCAAGTACGAATTCTTTGATCTCGAATCCTTCGATTTTTTTTGATTTGAAATAGTCCTGAAGCAGCGCATTGAGCTCTTCATCAATATAATCCTGTATGTCATTGCATTCCAGGCAGTACAAATGATGATGACTCTCCATGATCCCGTCATATCTCATGACATCTCTGTCAGTGGTGACCCGCTTGACCAATTGATGCTGAACAAGGGTGTCGAGTACGTGATATACCGTTCCTGAAGCGATGTTCGGGTGCGCTTTCCTGACAAAATCCGTTATCTGATCAGCCGTTGGGTGATTGCCAATTTTGTGAACTGCCTCGAGGATGGCCATGCGTTGCGGAGTCACCCTCAATCCTTGCTGGGAAAGTAGTTCACGAAATGGAGTTGTTTGAACTTTCATATATTTTATCTTAGATAAGAATTATTACTATTTAAGAGAAACACAAAATTATGCTAATTGTTTTAGATTGTCAATAGCGTAAAGTCTTTAATGGTGAAAACCAGGCAAAAATTATTTTACGGGAAAGAAATTGGCACTAAATTGATAAATGGAGGTAAAAATTTTGGAGGTCAGAAGTGTTTTATGATCAAAACCTATAGATGACGAAATCTATTTTATGACTAAAATTCCATGATCAATCATAATTTTTTTTTGTCATTAGGATCAATTTAGTGCCATTTTCAAACTCTAAATCGTTAAGCCGGATTCCCAAAAAATATTTAAATTCCTTTTTGGCTCAGGCATCAATGCGTCACAACATCATTATAAACAGAACCCAATCCGGAATCAGGATCATTCACTGAGTACCCGAAAGAGAACTTCTATTTTGATTTTTCCTTTTCCTCAATAAATTGACCGGTCAGTTCTTCATAAAACTTCTGGAGGACATAAAACGCCTTTTTCCGGTTGCCTGTCTGAGAGATCAACCCTTTTCGGTTCCAGCCTTCCTGATAGGGCGATAACATTCTTCTGGGAGATCTGAAATCAGCCAGGATCCACGGGCTGATGCCTGCCAGTTGTGGAATGGTTCTCAATGCAGGAAGTGTTTCCCGGTAAAGATATTCCTGGTATTCCTCGCTCCATCTGGTCAGACTGTCTGCATGATAACCCTGTAAAGCGCCCGCTCCGAATTCAGAAATGATCACAGGTTTATTGATGTCTATTTCCCAACGAAGATTTTTTAGGTTGGCAATTTCACCACCATACCAACCGTAATACTGGTTGAAACTTACGATGTCTACCATGTCAGAAAATGAATCTTCCACTACCGCCACATTTTTGACACCTTTTTTACCATGATTTTCCATCGCTGCACTGATCAGCCTGGTACCATCCATGGATCGGGTGGTGTTGACCAGTCTGGATAGAAAGGTATTCCTAGCCGGAGATTGGGGTGTTTCATTTGCCATGCTCCAGATGATAACGGAAGCCCGGTTTTTATCCCGGTGGATCACCTCTTTCAGTTGCTGCTCAGCTTTTTGGTAGGTTTCTTCGTTGCCCCATTGTATGGTCCAATATACCGGAATTTCTTCCCAAACCAGCATTCCAATTTCATCTGCCAGCCTGACCATGTTTTCATTGTGCGGATAATGTGCCAATCTCACAAAATTGCATCCCAGTTCCTTTGCCCACCCGAGCAACATCCTGGCATCTTCCATAGAATATGCCCGGCCACCTCTGACAGGATGCTCTTCATGAACGCAAATACCGCGCAAAAATATCTGCTCTCCATTGAGCAAGATCTTCGGTCCACTGGTTTTGATCTGGCGGAAACCTATGCGGTCTTTGATCGCATCTGTTTCGGTTTCGAGACGGATATCATACAATTTTGGATGTGTATCGCTCCAATAATCGATTTTTTTTGAAAGGATTTCAAATTCAACAGATCCATCATCATTCGTAAATAATTCTTTTTGGATACTGAGTTCAGGTATGCTGAATAACACTTTTTGACCAGCTTTATCTTTGCCGTTGAGCCGAATATTGCCCTTGATCAATTGCTTGTTTTCCTTATCCAATTGGATGTTGTAGTCATCGATAAATGTAGACTCGACAGCATAAATGGTCACATCTCTGGTAATACCGCCATAATTCCACCAGTCAGTGTTGAGCGTCGGAACTTCATCTGCCGCACGTTTATTGTCAACCCGAACGATGACGAAATTGTCTTTTTCGCGGACGATTCCGGTCATTTCATAATGAAATGGCGTAAACCCACCTTTGTGCATGCCCAGTTTTTGACCATTGACATATACATCAGCGCGGTAATTTACGGCGCCAAAATGTATGAAATATCGTTTTTCAGGATTGAAATCAGCCAGGTCAAATGATTTTTTGTACCAGATCGTGCCTTCATAATAGAAGAGTTTCTCGTGCTGTGAATTCCAGTCTCCCGGAACAAAAATTGTGGGAGACATATCAAAATTGAATTCAACCAGATCCGATTTAGATTTTGGCTTGCTGTTCAAAAAGAAAGCGCCGGCACCCGGATTTTCAATTTCGTCATATGGTGTCCATCTGTAATTGTAAAACCCGGATTCATATACATCTACAATATAATTCCACTGTCCGTTGAGACTGAATCCATTCCTCATATAATTGTTGTGTAAAACAGCGGATTGTGACTGTAATCCCGGGATAAAAGTGATGGCTAACAAAATTACATAAATGGGCTTTGACATGATCTTAGATTTTTATACCTTAAAGAAAAATCAATAAAATTGAATACTGTTACAAAAAACTTTCCCAACAAAAATAATCAATTTTGCCCAGTAATAAAATTCTGATATCAGGTTCAATGAATGCTGATTTTGAAACACTGCTTTACTACTTTAATTAGCCTGAAATCTTCTGTTTTTAATTCCGGAGGATACATTCAGATTTCCTTTTTTAGGGCAAAAATTAGTATGTATGTGTAACCAATTGCCCTGATTTACCCTTACCTTTGTTTTACTTCCGAGTATGGAAGGAGGCAAAAGGATATTATTGAAGGCAATTTCAGCAGGTTTTGCACTTAAGAAATATCAGACGGAGATGAAACCAACTGGAATGTAAGCTTTGTTTATAAGTAGTGCATATGGATGTTTTTAAAAAGATTATTTAGTATATCTTTGTATTTTAGTTGAATAAATATATATTGTTCTTTTAATATATTTTAATATGCAAAAAGGCTGGTTGAAAAGTGCTTTGGTGCAAAAAATATTGCTTTTTGTGGTAACATTGCTATTGTATGGCAATACACTGACGCATGAGTTTACTCAGGATGATGCGATCGTCATCTATGACAATATGTTTACTTCACAGGGAATCGAAGGTATACCCGGAATATTGAAGAACGATACTTTTTTCGGGTTTTTCAAGGTGGAAGGAAAAGATAAATTGGTGACCGGAGGCAGGTACAGGCCATTCACACTGGTGATGTTTGCCATTGAAAGAGAGCTTTTTGGAGAAAAACCGTTGGCGGGACACCTGATCAACGTGCTGATGTTCAGCTTACTCGTTGTGCTGATCTTCCAGACGATCAACACCCTATTAGCCAAATTTCCTGGCGTTAAAAACGCGGGCCTGATCGCTTTTATCGCTGCACTTTTGTTCGCAGTCCATCCCGTTCACACAGAAGTCGTTGCCAATATCAAAGGAAGGGATGAGATCATGAGCATGTTATTCAGTATGCTCACATTTTATCTGGTACTCAGGCATGCGGATAAAGGTCGGATCGGGTATTTGCTGTTGGCTACCATCAGCTTTTTCTTTGGTTTGTTGTCCAAAGAAAACACCATTACCTTCGTATTGATCATTCCTTTGGCATTGTTCCTTTTCCGCTCCGCAAAGGCAGCCTGGAAAATACCTATGCTTTTATCCATTTTACTCCCGACAATTATCTTCCTGATTATCAGAACCAGCATTCTGGGTTTTGATCTGGGTTCACAGTCTATGGAACTGATGAATAACCCGTTTTTAAAAATGGTAAATGGTCAATACATCGATTTCAATTTTGGTGAAAAAATGGCGACTATAATATTTACATTGGGTAAGTATCTTCAGTTGCTCGTTTTTCCGCACCCTTTGACCCACGATTATTACCCGAGGCACATCGATATCATGCATTTTACTGACTGGCAGGTGATACTCAGTTTGCTGATGTATGCTGGCTTGATTTGGATAGCAATCCGGTATTTCAGGAAAAACAAAGTCATCAGTTTTGGTATCCTGTTTTATCTGATCACGCTTTCCATTGTTTCCAACATCGTTTTTCCCATCGGAACCAATATGTCAGAAAGGTTTATTTTTATGCCTTCTGCGGGTTTTGCTCTTCTGGTGGCATATTTTTTTGAAAAATGGTTCAATCGGCAAAAAATTCTTGTTTTGATACCTTCACTACTGATATTTTTTGCCATGTCTGCCAAAACGATCGCTCGAAACACTGTTTGGAAAGATGATTTCACTCTTTTTACCACGGATGTGAAAACATCGGTCAACAGCGCCAAGGTGCTCAATGCAGCGGGCGGCAGCCTGATCGACCGGGCAAAAATTGAAGAAAACAATTATCTTAAAACAAAATATCTGGAAGAAGCAGCAGTTTATTTAACAAAAGCACTGGAAATTCATCCAACATACCAAAATGCCTACTTATTGCTCGGGAATGCATATTATTATCAAAAAAAGTATGAAAAAGCCGTAGAAGTATTCTCACAATTGACAAGAATAGCTCCTGATTTTGAACAGGGAAAGCAAAACCTGGCTGTTAGCTACCGGGAAGCAGGCAAATACTTTGGAGAGGAAAAAGGTGATCTGGCAAGTTCTTTGAAGTACCTTGAAATCGCGATTCAAATGCTGCCGGATGATTATGAAACCAACCGATTATATGGCATTGCCAATGCACTTTCAGGTAATCTGAAAGTTGCGTTAAAACATTTTCAAAAAAGCATAGAATTGGATCCTCAAAATGCAGGAGCTTATGTGAATCTGGGCAATACTTATTTTAATATGGGCGATGCAGCCAGCGGACAGGCAGCTCATAAAAAAGCGCTGGAACTGGATCCCAAAATATTGGGAAGTAATTAGTCTTTGCAAGAAAACGCCAAATACTGCGTTATGCTTATTTTTGAAACAGTCATTTACAATTAGTAAACTCCTTGTTTTCAAAAACTTCGCAAGCCTTGTCCTTGACGTTTTCTTATCAAAGACGAAAAAAACAAGAGCTTTCTTGCTGACACTAATTAACAAATGGAATTTTTTAAAACATGATATACAGGATCAGGATATTCATCACGTTGGTTTTAGTTTTTATCGGTGTGACCAGCCCTGAGTTGATCAATACACCTGTCAATGATATTGCCAGAACATGGGCAGGTACCAGGATGTACGGAATGACATTGGACGAAAAAATAGGCCAGTTGTTTATGATCCAGGCGTTCTCAGATAAGGGAGACCAACATACCAAAACCCTCCTTAGGTCAATTGAAAAGTACAAAATCGGTTCAGTAGCCTTTTTTAAAGGTACGCCCGAAAAGCAGGCAGAGATCACCGCTACCCTTCAAAAAAGCAGTCGGATACCATTGCTCATCGCCATGGATGCTGAATGGGGTCTCGGCATGAGGCTGGATAATTCCATCAGCTATCCCAAGGCAATGACTCTCGGGGCAATTCAGGATAACCAGTTGATTTACAATATGGGTAAGGAAATTGGCCGTCAACTGACCCGTTTGGGTGTTCACATCAATTTTGCGCCTGTAGCGGATTTGAATTCGATTCCGGACAACCCGATCATCCATGATCGGTCTTTCGGCGACGATAAAAGGGAAGTGTCCAGAAAAGCATTTGCTTACATGAAGGGTTTGCAGGATGCAGGATTGATCGCTTGTGTCAAACATTTTCCCGGCCATGGCTCCACCAAAAAAGACAGTCACAAAGCTTTGCCGGTTGTGTCAAAAAGTCTGACCGAAATGCATGATTATGAGATGTTTCCTTTCAAATACCTGCTCAACCGTGGAGTGAAATCAGTTATGGTCGGACATTTGCACATTCCTTCCATGGACAATCGGGCCAACAGACCGGCATCTCTTTCGGATAAGATCATTGAGGGAACACTCAGGAAAGAGTTTGGATACAATGGCCTGGTCATGACGGATGCACTCGATATGGCTGGTGTGACTGATCATTTCAGTCATGGCGATATTGAAGTGGAAGCTTTTTTGGCAGGGAATGATATTTTAACCGTATCACGCAATTTTGAACAAGCATTTAATTCCATAAAAAGCGCTGTCAATAAAGGGAAAATCACCCAGCAAAGATTGAACGCCAGCGTGAGCAGAATACTCATTGCCAAGTTTGAGGCAGGTCTGTTTTTTGCACCGGAAATCAAAACGGAAGGCATTCTTAAAGATATCAATACTAAAAAAGCCATTGCGCTTAAACAGGAATTATTTGCCAATGCACTCACTTATTTTCCGGGTAAAAAAATGCTGATCCCCATACAGGAACCTTGGACAAAAAAACTGGCAACGGTCTGTATCGGTTCAACCAACATAACTGCATTCCAGAAGAGATTCAGTGATTTTGGGGAAACAAAACATTTTAATTTTCCGGCATTTCCGGGTGCAGATGCTCAACAGAAATTAAAAAAACAGTTGGAGTCCTATGATCAGGTGGTCTTCCAGATTTTGAAAATGAATAAAGTGCAGGCTGGAAGTTTTGGTGTTTCCGCTGGCACTGTCAGGCTCATCCGGGAAGTTTCGGCAAAAACACCTGCCACCACCGTATTGTTTGGAACGCCCTACAGTCTCAAATCTTTCGTAAAGGATGATGACGTGTTATTGGCATTTGAAGCGGATACGTTGATGCAGGACATGGCTGCCCAGGCGGTTTTTGGCGCAGTACCTATATCGGGGAAATTACCGGTCTATGTGAATCCAACGTTTATAAGAGGCTCCGGTGAATCTATCCCGGAAATGAAAATTTTGAGTTACCGGATGCCTGAAAATGTGGGTTTATCGTCTGATACGCTGGCAAAGATCCGATTGCTTGCAGCAGATATGATCAGAGAAAAAGCTGCTCCAGGTTGCCAGATCATGGTCGTGAAAGACGGTGCGATCGTATTTGACGAAGTTTTTGGATATCATGATTATACAGGCAAACAACCTGTCACCAGAGATGATATTTTTGATCTGGCATCTGTTACCAAAGTGATGGCAACCACGCTTGGCTCGATGAAGCTTTTTGAAGAAGGCAAAATAGATCTGTTCGAGTCTGTAGGCCAATATGTCAAGATATATCCTGCTGAAAGCAAGATCAAAGATCTGCAATTGATCGATATATTAAGTCATCATGCAGGTTTGAAAGCCTGGATTCCCTTTTATCAGGCGACGTTGGATACATTGGAAAACAAAAAACTTATCCCTTCGAAAAAATATTACTCCACCGTTGAAAAGAAAGGTTTTAATGTGAAAGTTGCCGATAAACTTTTCATAAGGAACGACTACATCGATACGATCAGCTACCTGATCTATTCGAGTGAATTGGGGAAATCAGGCAATTATGTCTACAGCGATCTGGGTTTTTACATCATGAAGGATATCATTGAAAATTTGACTGGCTTAGGCCTGGAAAAATATGTAGAAAAGGAATTTTATAAGCCTCTTGGACTGAAACATACAGGTTTTAATCCTTTGGAAAGGTTTCCCGCTACACAAATGGCACCTACTGAAGAGGATGATTATTTCAGGATGCAAACTGTTCAGGGTTACGTTCATGATATGGGTGCTGCAATGCTTGGAGGCGTAAGCGGACATGCAGGCTTGTTTTCTTCATCCGGAGAACTGGCAGTTCTCATGCAAATGTTGCTGAATAATGGTGTTTATGGAAAAAAACGATATCTGAAACAACAAACAGTCTATAATTTTACCACCAGGTTCAACAAATCATCAAGAAGAGGCCTGGGCTTTGATATGAAAGAACTTGACCCGATGAAAAACAAGAATATGTCCATGCTCGCCTCGCCATCCACTTTTGGACATCTGGGATTTACCGGAACCTGCGTTTGGGCAGATCCTGAGAAGAGGCTTATTTACATATTCTTATCCAACCGCACTTTCCCTACCATGCATAATGACAAACTGGCAAAGAAAGATTACAGAGCAAGGATCCAATCTGTAATCTATAGATCAATTACCAATTGATCAGTAGGAAAATCTGACTCAAAATTGAGAAAAGTGAGTTGGTTTTTGTATAATTGCATCGCAATTAAATTTAATAGTTCAGGGTCAATAATATGACATTATGAAAATATTTTTTCAGCTGATTCAAATATTTTCAGGTGAATTTGACCTGGATAATTAAAGATTTTAGTAAATGGTGAAGACATTGGAAACAGAAGGCTAAAGTGTTCACTTATCTGGGAAAGATCTTTAAAAACAAAAATTGAAATATATGAAACGAATGGCTTTGATGTTTTTTGTGATGGCAGTGCTGGTAACAGCTTGCAAAAACAACGATACAAAGGAAAGCAGCACTGAAGAAGGAAAAGTACTCACATTGGATGAGTTTTATGCCAATCCTGCAGATTTTGTAGATAAAGAAATTGCCATCACAGGTTTGGTGGACCATGTCTGCAAACATGGCGGAAAAAGATTGTTGTTGGTTTCTGACAATTCAGATCTTCATGTCGATTCAGAAGAAGAAAGATTCACAGAAGAACTGGTAGGTAAAATGTTGGAAATCAAAGGGATTGTCAGGGAATTCAGAGTAGATGAAGCTTATTGTCTGAAAAAAGAAGAAGATAATATGCAGGCACATCGGGATAAAAAAACTGACGATGAAGCTTTTGAAGCGGAAAAAGAAAATATTCAGTATTACAGAGACTCCATGAAAGTAGCAGGTGTGGACTACCTTTCATACTGGTCAATAGATTACCTTTCTCATAAAGCATTGGAAGAATAATTACCTTTTTGAGGAAAGAACAGGTGTAGGCGATATTCTGCTTACACCTGTCCTGCACAAAATTGTTAAATAGATTCGATTAAAATTTTCCGGTTATTAAGCCGGAGCATTCTTTGTATTGGATATTAACTTTAATTATTGCCTGGATTTATTCAGGATTTTTACATCTGATGTCTTCCAGGATTACCATTCACCTATTCAATTAATTTTTTGAAATTCGATTAAAACTGATAATGATGAAATTTTTAAGAAAATGGAGCCGGATTTTGCACAGAGATCTTGGTTATTTTTTTATTGGTACGTCGTTGATTTACGGATTATCCGGGATAGCATTGAATCATCTGAAAGACTGGAATCCTAATTATTCCGTTTCACTAAAGGAATTCAATACGAAGATTGACCTGAAAAAAAGTCCTGATGTGAAGGAAAGAGTGAAGCAACTCGTCTCCGATATTGACGATGTGCATAATTATAGAAATCATTATTATCCGGATCAGCAGACGCTGAAAATTTTCCTTAAAGGAGGTTCATCTGTTTTTGTAGATGTGAGTACTGGCGACGGAACTATTGAGTTTCTTAGGAAAAGACCCGTTTTTTATCAGGTAAATTACCTGCATTATAACCCCAATAAATGGTGGATGTGGTTCTCCGATATATTCGCCGGCGGTTTGATCTTTTTAGCCCTCACATCTTTGTTCATGGTCAAAGGACATAAAGGCATTTGGGGACGAGGCGGAATCTACATGCTGTTTGGCATCATCATTCCCATACTTTTCCTGATCTTTTTCTGATCGATTGTAGCCTGGAAACGATAGATCTATTGTTTTTTTGGCTGAGGATCCAATTGCTTTAGCAGTTCTTCATTCGATTTGCCTATGTTTTCTAGCAAAAACTGGATCTGTCCTGTCAGATTATGATCCGGGTATTTCTCAATGAATTGCCTGTAGATCTCTTTTGCCTTATCCATATCTTTCAGGTCATTGTCCAGAATAAAACCTTTGGTTGCCAGGGCAACCGGCGCGTCATCTGTATCAGGATACTTATCCACTATCCAGTCATATAACCCGATAGTTTTGTCAAATTGCCTCATAGTAGTTGTTAGCTGCGCAGCATTAAAAAGCAATTTGGGGGCATTTTCCCTTTCAGGTAAAACCGTGGCATACGCTTTACAGGCTTCCACATATATGGTTGCCATCAATGTATTGATACCTGTAGTTCCAGGGCTTAATTTTACTTTTTTCCCCAGATCAACCATGATTGAATCCGTGGACATGTGCTGATCCTCAACTGTATTTTTGAGGGAATCTGCTTTCGGAGAATTGGGATAATTCTCCATAAAAGCATGTTTTAACACATTGGCAACCACACTTTTTCCTGCTTTCTCATGAATGGAGATCAGATCGAGCACTTTTTCTTCCCTGCCTTTATCTTTTGGGAAATCCAACAGAGATCTGGATGCAAATTCTATGATCCGATCATTGTTCCCGACATTTTTTGCAAATTCGTATGCTTTTTTGAGCATTTTTCTCCTTGAAGAAGCACTTTCATCCGAACTGTATACAAATTCAGAATAGGCATCCAGCAATTCGTTGGTTTGCTTTTGCCCGGAAGAAGCATCCACTGTTTTTTCCAGCCTGGCAATCTTTTCAGATAATGCTGTATCATTTGTTTGATCACAACCCCAAATGAATACAACCATTACAAAGGGTATTAACTTGTAAAATGGACTCATGGTATATTATTTTTCGCGTGCATGAAAACCGGGTATTAACCGGTTACCTTACAAATTCTTAATTTGATGTATTTCTGATAATGCATTTTATAAAACTGTTTTACCGTTTCCTGCAAAACTATTTTCAAAATCATTCATGAACCTTCGGATTGATCCACTTCATTTGCCAAAAGAAAACTGAACATCACACAGAAAATAAAGCATCATAAATAAACTAATTCCTGATAATTATGTATACAAAAAGCTTTAAGTTTTTCTATAAAACTAATATCAGGTATACTGTTCTCTAAAGACCTCAAAAACCAAAATGATACTCCAAATGATTCGTTTACTTCCTGAAATTGTGTTGAAAAGCCAGATTTTTTCTGTTTTCTGTCAATTCAAAACAAGCTGAACTACAAAGGTAGCCAAAAAAAAATATCCTGAAGTGCAAAATATGTTAAAATAGCACGTCAGGATATGCGTCCACATTTAATGTTGTGATTATCAGTCAGGTCTGGAAAGTATTTTTATCTGATCCAAATTAAGTAAACTATAAAGTAAAATTTTTGGATAGGACCTGAAATCAACAGAGAGCTTACTTCAATGCCGGATCGGTTTCGGGTTTGACATATTGACTGCTCTTGCCTCCGATCACTGACAGATTGAGGTATCTTCTTGGGTTAAGACGTATATCCTGCAAAAGGAAATTTAACTGATTTACAGTGTTTTGCAAGTCATTGTAAAGTGTGTCAGATCCCACGAGTTTGCCCAGTGAACCTTCACCCTGCTGCACCTGATGGATCATTTTATCCAGGTTGTTAAATGATTTATCCGCATTACCCAAAATGCTTTTTAGGTCAGCAACTGCCATCGTGATGGCCTGTATAGCAGTATCTGCCTTTCCTACAGTCTGATCAACATCTGCCTTCGCCAATTGTCCGGAAAACGCTTCCAGATTGTTGACCAGCGAGGTAAGCTGAGACTGATTTTGCTTTAATGTTCCGGTAAAAGACTGGATGTCTGATAAGCTTTTTTGAATGTGATTGTCTGATTTTTTGAGCAGTACATCCAAACTCTGGCTGATGGAAGCAAGGTTTTTCAATACCATTTTGGCCTGGTCAGCCGGATTTTCAGTTCCATTGCCGCCACCTAAACCTATGGAATCCATTAATCCTCCTATTTCAGTTTGTACGGCGCTTAAATACCGGTTGATATCATCTTCGGGCAACATGGAACTCAACAATCCCCGGGTTTCTCCTTTGATAAATGATTTATTCTCAAGGCAATCGTCTGTACAAAGGCTGTTGAATTCAAGCGATATGGCTTTGCCGCCTACGATACCAACATTGAACAGAACAGCAACCGTTTCTTTTGGTAGTGCAATATTGCCATCAACTTCAATAGTTACGATCAGTTCCTGCACATTTTCAGGGTTGAGTTTAATGTTCGTGACGGCACCCACTTTGAATCCTTTCATCATCACGGGAGAAGACACGGTAAGCTGATCCACATTGTCATAAGTAATATAATATGTATCTGACTGGTGAAAAAGATTTTTTCCTTTGAGGAACTTATAACCCCAGATCATTAAGAAAAGTACTCCTATAAATAATAAGCCGATTTTTAACTCTTTTGACATTACCATGATTTAAATATCTTTATAGGGAGAATTTATCCGGTATACGAACTCATCACCCGCAAATTGAACGATTTTATCCTCCATCTGTTGTTTTATTTTCCAATACATGATTGGAAAATACACACATACTTCTGAAAAAGAGTGCAAATGTAATTGATTTTCGATTTAAGCACGGATTTCGAAAGTTAATAAAAACCTAAGATTCATATCCACAACAAAATTTTGTTCTATTTTGAAATTTTAATGCGAATCAAGGGTTAAAGTTAATACTGCAGATAAGCAGGATTTTCTCACTTTTTTGCCTCGATCCTAAAGGATGAAAGCGAGAAAATCCTTTATCTTCCTTTAGGATTGAGGACAAATAAAGGATTTTCAGAGCTTTTTTTCAACCATTGATTCGCATTTTTAATTCAATTTTGATCCATCCTGAATTCATGCATTTGAATTAGGGGATGGTCTCAGAACTCCTTTGTTTGTACTAATTCGTATCTTTTGCATAATGAATTCATATATGGTAATGTAATTTCGTTATGGCTAAAAGGAATTTTAGCCAGGATCAGGTTTGTCAGGGAAAAAGCCATTTGCATTGAAAGAACATGGTAAATTTGGGGAAAATGCGTTTCACCTTTTAAGTGCGACAACATCCGGGTGTATTACTTTAAAATAGTTTTCTATCGAACGGGCAAGGGCAAGCGCCATTTGTTTCTGCCCTTCACGGGAACTGAGATATTTGGCATCGCCGTCATTTGATAAAAATCCGATTTCTGCGAGTATACTCGGCATACTGGCATTTTTCAGAACCACAAAACCTGCCTGTTTCACGCCTCTTGGAGCGATCGGTGTATAAATGCCTATCTGGTCACAGGCCATTTTGCCCAAATGAATGCTGTTGTCCAGATACAAATTCTGAAACATCGACATAATGATCTCTTCTTCAGCGCTGTTTGGAACATAACCCTCGTAGTCTGAGGTATAATCCGATTCCAGCAGAATGGAGGCATTTTCCCTTTTGGCAACTTCCAGATTCTGCTTTGCCGCATGTAATCCCAAAACATACATCTCGGCGCCATGAACATTTTTGTCCGAATACTGATTGGCGTGAATGGAAACAAAAAGATCCGCATTGAGCTCATTTGCAAATTGAATTCTTTTGCGAAGCGGAACAAAAACATCTGTGATCCTGGTATAATATACCTCTATTCCCGGATTATTGGCCTGAAGAATTTCTCCCAACTGAGTTCCGACAGACAAAACCAGTTCTTTTTCATCCAAATATTTACTTTTGCATCCCGGATCACGCCCGCCATGTCCGGGATCTATGACGATCCTGAATGTTTTTGAAGAAGGCCGCTCATTTTCATTCAAAATAAGCGGCTCATTTATATAAATTGGGGGAAATTTGTCGTTAGTATCAATAATAGCAGAGATATTTTTTTGCCCGGGACCTGTTAAACTTGCTCCCAATAAATATAATAAATACATAAGTGTACCTATGTTTGCAAACATATCTCTTAGTTTTCTATGAATGCAAATATATTACAATTTTTTATACTATATCACTAATTTGAAATTAATTTATTACATAGTAGTAATTTTTTTAATATGTTCTGTTGATGGCTTTGGGCAAATGCCTGATTCTATCAGCAGGAGGATATTTCCGCCGCAACAGGAAATGGGGGTTTTTTCTGATTCTCTGGCTATTGAGATCGACACGCTGATCTCGCCTCGCGGAGATAATAAGGATGTGATCATCTCACCTGATGCCATTGAAGAAGCGATCGACTGGGGAGCTGCTGACACCATGTGGTTTGATAAATCCGGTAGCAGAGTTCACCTGTATGGAGACGCCTTTGTCAAACTGGAAACCATGAATATGAAAGCCGGATATATTGTTTTTGATTTTGAAAGCAGTGAGGCATTGGCTTTACCTGCCATAGATGCGTCCGGGAAAGAGACTCAATTACCTTATTTTGAAGATGGTGACCAGAATTTCACGGCCAGAAAACTGCGATTCAACTTTAAGTCGAGTAAGGGAATGATCTATGATGCGGTCAAGAAAGAAGGAGAATTGTTCGTTCACGGTTCAGTCATCAAATACATCAGCAAGGAAGCTGACACTTTGAATCATGTGGAAACCATCTATGCCCGGCATGGAATGATCACCGGTTGCGATTGTGCAGAACCACACTATGGTATCCGGGCAAATAAATTAAAAGTTGTACCCAATAAACTGGCAGTTCTGGGTTTTTCTCACCTGGAAATCGCAGGCATTCCTACACCGGCCATTTTACCTTTTGGATTTTACCCGATGTTTTCTGAAGAGCGCTCCGGGCTGATCATACCCAAAAATTATTCTTTTCACGAAAGCCTTGGTTACGGTTTGGAAGGTCTGGGATACTATTTTCCCATCAACGATTATTATGACCTGACCGTTACGGGCAATATTTATACGCGTGGAACCTGGGGACTGAACGTCGCGAGCAATTATAAAAAGAGATATAAATATTCAGGCAACTTCAGAATTTCGTATTCCAATGTAAGAACTGAAGTCAATGGAAAGCTCGAAAGGAAAAATGACCACAAGTTTCAGTTTTCTCTTGCACATAACCAGGACCGGAAAGCTCACCCATATATGAATATCGGGGGAAACATAAGCCTCACTTTGAATGGGTACGACAAAACTTTTAATACAGATGCGCAAACCAGGCTGAACAATATCACTACATCCAACTTTACCTTCAGCCATGATATGCCAAACACCATTTTTTCCTTCAATGGTGGCCTTTCTCACTCTCAAAATAACCAATCCGGGGCTGTTTCCGTTGAATTTCCCAGAGCTACACTCAATATGAGGACTTATTATCCTTTTAAATTAAAAAAACCCAGAGGTTCTGAAAAGTGGTTCGAGAAGATCAACATCAATTACAACGCCAACCTAAAAAATGTATTCGAAGCCACCGATACGTCACTTTTTACGGCTGAAACATTCAAAAATGCAAAACTGGGCATGAAACACAGCGCTTCTTCCAGTGCCTCATATTCTGTGTTCAAATATTTTTCCCTGTCACCCAGCGTAAATTATTCAGAAACATACTTTTATAAATCCAGGCAGTTTGAACACGATCAGTCGATCATCCTGGATTCGATCGGCCTGGATGTCGATGGAAATACTATATATGATACCTTGTATGGACAGGTTCTGATAGATACCATCAACAACATCAAGCCATTCAGACAATTCAATACTTCGCTTAATCTGAGTACCAAGCAATATGGCAAATTGCAGTTCAACAAAGGATGGTTGCGGGGAATCAGACACGTGGTGAGTTATAATGTCGGGTTTAGTTATTCACCAAATACCAGAGACTTATATGAAGTAGAGATTGACAGAGATTTCAGAGATGAATATGTAGATATCCAGCGATACAATGTATTCATCAATGGACCTTTTGGTCAGGGCATCGGTTCGGACAAACAAATGGCGTTAACCTATTCAATTGGTAACAATGTGGAAGGCAAGTATTTTTCCAGGAAGGATTCGACCCTCAAAAAAATGACCCTGCTTCAGTCTTTCAACATAACGGGAAATTATAATTTTGCCGCCGATAGTCTGAAGTTCTCTACGATCAATATGTCAGCAAGTACGAGTCTTTTTAACAACCTGATCCAGTTGCGATATTATGGAACCCTTGATCCTTACATGAAGGAAAACAATAAACGGGTCAATACCTTGGTTTGGGACGAGCGTAAGCTGCCATTCCGTCACGAAAGGTCTTCTCTGACGATCACTACGGGTATGGGCATTGTAGAGATCATCGATCTGTTTTCGGGGAAAAAAGAGAAAGAGGGCAAAGACGCTGCGAAAAGTACCGAAACCGGCGCCCGGGATTTACTCAAATCCTTCCGCATCAGTTATGATCTGGGTATCAGTTGGGAGATCAACAGAGATAACCGCGATACAATCCTTATCAGTCGCCATGTGCTCAGCACCCAGGGGAAT
>Ga0209573_1003438_pt1 | contig 17427 bp, 16 predicted proteins | sample TNRBio252014_DNA_FD_185870 | JGI IMG/M metagenome (GOLD analysis project Ga0209573, IMG submission 185870) | Wastewater treatment Type I Accumulibacter community from EBPR Bioreactor in Madison, WI, USA - TNR Reactor_6/25/2014_ DNA (SPAdes)... | ecosystem: Engineered > Bioreactor > EBPR >...
GTGGTCCAGAAGCTGCCGCACGATCTCACGCCCCACGGTTCCGCATCCACCCGTGACGAGTATGGTCTTGTTGGCAAAAAACGACATGATGGGAATCCCGGTGAAAGGGGGCGTAGTTCAGAATGTTCGGGCCAGCATCAGCCCCACGATTAATTGGTCATTCGAGGCTCTGACAAAACCGGGACAGCGACCCTGCCCTCAGCAGATACGATTGCGGCTTCAGAAATGTCCGGGAGCCAGTCCCGGCTTTGTCAGGCGTCATTACACATTGGTCATTTGCCTTATGCTGCCCGATGTCGGTAAAGACCTGGTTCGATCACGCGGATCATCGCTTCTGAGTCGAGACAGTGATCCAGATGCCGGTTGATGTGTGAGATTGTCGAGTCGGGTCGGGACAACAATTCGTTGTAGCTGACGTTGATCAGCCTGAGATGAGGTTGAGTCGGCAGCCATGCGTAGAACTGCTTCAGCTCGCGTTCGAACAGCCGCTTCAGCAGATCGTCAGGAATCTCCGTTTCGATCCCGTTACGCTGCAGCATCGCTTTCTGAGACTGCAGAATTTCGTCGACATGCCGCCGCATGAAGACGACTCGGTATTCGCGGTCGGTCGGCAGATGTTTGAGCAGGCTGTAGACCATTTTGACAGCGTGCCCCGGAGCTCGGTCGATCCAGCGGTCGTAGTTTTCAATGCTCTTGACGTCTTCGAACTCGTAATAGCCATTCGGATTGTCGGCGTCCGGTGTTCGCAGTTCATCGCACAGCGCCGGGATGCCGCCAACGTTCAGCATCCGCATCATCAGAGAAGTCCCCGACCGCGGCAGGCCGGAAACGATCGTGATGAATCGCGGACTGTCGGACTCTGTCAGGTTCCCGCATGCCAACGACACATCTTCCGGCGAGCGGGATGCGTCAGCTTCCCGGTCTTCGCATGTTTCGGTCGGCCGAATTTCCGAAATCGCGGCGTCATGAGCCGAAGCTGTCTGCTCGCCCTGTTCGTGAGACGATTGCGGCGCGTCCTGATCCGCAACCGTGGGAATTGCCTCCTGAGCCTTCTTCAGCAATCCGGTCAGCTGGCCTTCCGTCAGCGCGCCGGTCTTACGGTCAACGGATTCGCCGCTGGCAAATGCGACGAACGTTGGGACGCCGCTGATCTGATACTTCTCCGCCAGAGCAGGGTTGCGGTCGATGTTGACGGAATACACGTCGGCCCAGTCGCTGACTTTCGTCGCCAGCTTGTCGATTACGGGCTGCATCATCTTGCAGGGCGGACACCAGGAAGCCCAGAAGTCAACCAGCACAGGCCGGTCTGACTTCAGTACCATCTCGTCAAAGTCTGATTCTCGAAGTTCCATGGCGGGGTAGGTTTTCAGTTTACGGTGTTCGGTTTTCGGTGAGTCGCAGGAACGCAGGGATTACCATAGAGGGCACGGAGGACACAGAGAGGAATCCCGAAGAACTGTCATTCTTCGGGGGCGGGAAATGAAAATCGTTGCTTCAAGTCGACACACCACCGCGCTTCAGCGGCCCCGGAAGACATTCAAGTTCGATATCCATCTCATTTGATCGTCCATGTTCCGGCGTCTTTCTGCGATTTCCTCCGTGTTCTCTGTGCCCTCTGTGGTGAACCCATGCGACTCATTGGCCATTTTGACATTCGTCATCTGGCCGCTATGCGGCTGGCTTCCAGGTTTCCAGGACGGCCAGTTTGCCGTGTTCCCCGGACCATTTGGTTTTTGGGAACAGAGTGTTTCGTTGAGCCAGAATACGATCGCGGTTTTCCGGCTGCATGAGCACACGAAACAGGTGCCGCACTTCGTCCGCGAATCCGGATTCGGACTCAAATCCAAAGCGATCACTCAGCTTTTCATGGATCACTTCGTACGGATGCTCTTCCGCTTCGACGCGTGGGTTTTCGATCCGCTGCACTTCCACTTCCAGATCAAATTCACGGCCAATGGAAGCCACCATCTTTGCGATCTGCAGAACGCTGAACACATCAGTCACCTGATTGACCACATCGTACTGCCCGGGCTCCGGAGGTGCGGCAATCAGGCGTGTGATGCACTGCATGGCATCCCGAAGAGTGATGTATCCCCGCATCTGATTGCCGCTGCCGTAGATGGTCAGTGGCATACCGATCACGGCCTGAGCGACGAAGCGGTTGACGACCGTGCCCCACCATTCATCGATATCGAAGCGAGTATTCAGGTCGGGATGAGCGGTCAGTTCTTCTGAGTAATTCCCGTAGATCACTCCCTGCATCACGTCATAGCTGCGCAACCACCAGTATTTGCAGGCTTCATACACGCTGAACGTGCCCTGAACCTTGCTGACGTGATAAAAGCTGACGGGGTCACGGGGAGTCAATTCGCCGCCCAGGCTCCATTCCTGACCGTTGTACTGCAGCACGGCATCACCCGGAAACAGGCCTTCAAACAGCGGCCGACCGGTCAGCGGGCTGCCGTATTCGCCCATCGTTCCAAGCTTGATGATTGAGGCATCAGGGGCGTGATCGCGGACACCAAACAGCAGGCCCAGCGTTCCGACCACGTTGTTCTGAATGGTGTTCACGGCCTTGTCCACATCGGCCATGCTGTACGGTGCGCTGGGGATTTCGGCGAACTGCACGATGGATTCCGGCTGCACCTCTTTGATGTAGGCAAACAGCGAGTCGCGATCCATCAGATCCATTTCGCGGAAGTCGATGTCGACGCCCAGGTGCTCACGGGCCGCCTGGATTCGCTCTTCCATGGGCTGAATCTCAGTGACGGACTGCGCGCCGCGCTCGGCCACCAGTTTCCGTCGCAGCATGTTGTCGATGCCGTAGACCTTGCAGCCCAGTTTTGCGAGCCGTAACGCCAGGGGCCAGCCGAGGTATCCGTCCATACCCAGAATCAGAACTCGCATGCCTTCCAGAAGGTAGCCCTGTTCGGTCTTCTTCCATTCGCTGCACGATTCGAATGTGATCGACATCGGATCGAAGTAACCAATCTCCGGTCGCCGCTTGCATTCGACAACCAGTTGCCCCTGAGCGGCCTTGCGAAACGCAGCCTGCCCACAGGCGCGGAAATCGACATGACCTTTGAACTCAACAGCGGGACAGCTCCAGCACGTGTGATTGGCGTTATGACAGGATTGATTCATGGGGCACCGGAGAGTTTCAACGCAGAGGTCGCGGAGGAACGCAGAGGAGTTTGCATGGCGGCAGTTCGCACCGTGCCAGACTATCGAATGGATTTACAGATTATTGACGATTCGGGAGATGCCATCTTTCATGTGCTCAACATTGAAGTTCAGAAGGAGTCCGAGTCGTTTTCGAGAGAGTCGAAGATATGAAAGCAACTGCGCTTTGTTTAAGGGGATGATTTCCGTGACAGACTTGATTTCGACAATGACTTCTCCTGCTACAAGCAGGTCGATTCGGTATCCGGCTTCAATTTCGATCCCATCGTAAATCACGGGTAAGGCGAGTTCCGTTTCGACTCGGAGGGCTCGTTTTCGAAGTTCATGGGCCAGACACTTCTGGTAGACAGATTCAAGAAGACCGGGCCCGAGTGTTGAATGAACCTTCATTGCAGAATCGACGACACTACCGCTGATATTGTTGAGTTCCATCGCGACACCCTCCGCGTTCCTCAGCGCCCTCTGCGTTGAAAATGCCGTTAGGCGGCTCGCTTCGCCTCCACACAAACTGGCATGATGACATCCAGTACGTTTTCGACTTTCATGTCAGTTGGGATCTGGCCGAGGTTTTCGCCGCGGACGAAGAATGTGGATTCCTCGTAAGTGTGCTTTCCGTTGATCGATGTGGGTTCCACCAGCTCCGTCAGATTCATGCGGCCGGACAGAGCGACGTCCTTCGCTGGCATGACAATCAGATCGGGGGCACGATGAGCGAATGGTCCACTGTAGACCTCGCGGCCGCGCAGCACTTCGGATGCGATGGGCTGGCCGTTAACCGTGGCATTCTGGAAGAAGGTCGTCAGTGACTGCATCAGGTCTTCGGCTTCGTCCGACGTGACCATTCCACCGGGATAACGTCCCTGACGATGCAGATAAATCCGGCCGGGATCCATCGCAAAGGCTTTCGTCTCCGGCAGCATGTCGATGTAGGACGGCCTGGTGGACTGTCGGAGCTGCAGGAATCCGCCTTCTGCCAGCAGACAGTTGACGTTCACACTTAGGCGTTGACGGGCGAAACCGTGGTCGGAAACGGCGGTCAGGATCGTGTGATCATCCAGTCGATCCAGAATGCGACCGATCTGTTGATCCACTACGTGGTAATAATCCAGAAATGTCTGATGGAATGGCGACGAAGTGTCTTCGTAGTCTTCCCAGAGATAGTGGTTCAGTCGGTCAGTGCCGGTGAAGACGAACATCACATTCTGCCACGGTTCGCGGTCCCAGTGATGATGCAGAGCCTGGCAGCGGGCCGACATGACGCGATGCAGTTCATCGACGAACGTCTGCTTGCCTTTTTCGATCAGAGACATATCTGCATCGACCGAATAATCGATGCTCTCCAGCCAGGCCAGCTGCTCGGCCGGATACACGGCTCGCTTCAGATCCAAAGCCACAAAGCCGGAGACCAGCATGCCATTCAGTGGCTGTGCCGGATAGGTTTGCGGCACATTCATGATCAGGCCTGGTCCTGCGCCGTCGCGAGCCCAGAACGGTTTGGCTCGGAAGGTTCTGGATGATGTGAAGCCCAGCGTGTAGCTGCCGTCCATCAGATCCGTGAAGCCAAAGACATTGTGGCCGCCGGAATTCTGTCCGGTGACGATGGACGCCCAGGCTGCGGACGACACTTCCGGCAGAGCGGATTTCATGGGGACCAGCGTGCCGGTCTTCAGCAGCTTCGCACTGTGAGGCATCACGCCGGAATCAGCAAACTGCTGCCACATCCAGCGAGGAAGTCCGTCGATGCCAAGGAGAAAGTGATTCATATCAGAGCCGCAGTTATTGATGATCTCAGTTTGATGGATTCAGCGAACATCCTGAGTGAAGAGTCAGGGCTGAAGCGTTCGATGACGGGTCTCGGATTTCGTCTGATTCCCCCCGGACCTCGTCGGAAAACCGTCGACTGATAACCTTCAAAGATATCCCAGTTGCCGCAATCGTTCGGCGACTGCTTCGGCGTCTTCTTCATCCATGAACGCGTCTTCATCGCACGCATTGATCAGCATGCAATGAACATGAGCGATCTGCCGTGTGGCCAGTTCGCTCAGGACGGGTTCCGCGTCGCCGGAGTGCTCGTCTGACACCACCACGATCCGACTGATGTCAAAACCGAGCTGGTTCAGCGATGCAGCCAGACGAGAATGCCACGACACGGATGAGGGATAGGGCACGCACCTGAAAGCATCGCCTTCGATCGTCAGGAAGTGCGTTCCTCCGATGGCATTCAGAGGCTGCTGAGTGAGATTCAGAACAGCGTCACCGGCCAGCAGGACTTCGGTGATGGAATTCGCTGTACTTGAGCACTGCGTGGTCATAGTCACCATCCCTGGTTACTTCACGCCACGGCCAGGGACATCCCGAGCCTGGCGACACTGATTCCGGCCATTCGATCCCTGAATAGACCTGCAGCAGGCTGGTTACGCAGCCGCCGCTCCTCGGGCACTTTAGCACTCCGGCGAAATCGACACAACAGGGGTTTCTTCAGCAGAATTTGCCGATGCAGAGATCGTCTCCGGGTTTCCCAGGCCTGACCACTCTGAATCCGGAAGATGCGATTGGTCCGGTCGCCGCGTTAGCTCATTTGATTCCGTCAACTGTGGCGAGCGGGTCCACGAAAATTTTTCGCGCGGATCTGACAGATCAGCGCCGTTTGAAAAAATCGCTCTTTTCACAGACTTCTCCAGAAGTCAGAATCATTCCGGGGATGGCAGCCCGATAAAGAAGACTGATGAGGATGCAGTTCCCTGGAAACAGGAACCCACAAAACGGAAATTACCGGACAATGTGTCCGTTACTTTTTTAGACGCTGTGAAAGGCTTTTGTACCTCGAGTGCACTCATGCCAAAAGAATTCCCTGTGCCCGATGAAATGCGACAGTTGATGGAAAAGCGAGGCGGCAGCAAAGACCGCCGCAGAAAGACCCAGGGCCGAATTTCAGACGACGATGACAATGCCGTCCGTCGTCCCGGCGAAAAAGGTCGAACACAGATCAATATCCGCGACCTGCTGAACTACGACGACGACGATGAGTAAAATCACCCGGGATGAGCATCTCTGACGACGATGACGTCGCCCAGGGAGCAGTCCCCGGTCGAAACTCTGCTGACTCTGCACCACGTCCCCTGAAGCGGTTTCTGCTTCAGGCGGCGGCGGGTGTTTGTTTGGTACTGGCAGCAATCGGCGCCGTACTTCCGGTGCTGCCGGCAACTCCGTTTGTGCTGCTGGCCAGCGCGTTGCTGCTCCGCAGTTCTCCCGCTTTGTATCAGCGCATGAAGAAATCCCGGCTGTTCGGCCGTCTGCTGACAGACTGGGAAGAACATCAGGGCATTCGTCTGAAAGACCGACTGCGAGCGATCGCAATCGTTGTGGGCGGAGCCTCCATCACTCTGATCTTCGGCAATCTGCCCACTTGGATGCTGATCACCGCCCTGGTGTTTGTCGCGATCGGTGTGCTGGTCATCATGAGTCTGCCCAGCGCGAAACTTTGATGCAGACTCGCATTGCGCACGACACCTGGAGCAAATGGAACTGGCTCCGATTGAAGTTCAGTCTTCAATGTAAGTGATAGCCAACGAGATCGGTGCCTGTCTCATGTGCAATGTGTGCACTCGACAAAACGGGAAAGGCACGTCGGAACGTGCCACACCATCAGTTCCACATGAAGGAGACACTGACGAGCGAGTCCCGTTTTGAGTCAGTCGCATTCGTCCTTCGTTAAGTCACGATCATCCACACACCTTTGAAATATTCGGTTTCGGGACAACTGGAGATCACGGGGTGATCGGGTGCCGCGCCGGACTTGCCGATGATCTGCAGTGTCCGAGCTTTTGAGGAACCCGGCGGCGCATTGGCGGGTTCCAGATCTTCGCCGGTGGCTCGTGATGCTCCAATCAGCAGATGCACAAACTCGGCTTCAGACAGCAGTCCTGCGCACGAACAACTGAGCAGCAGTCCGCCGGGTTTGACCAGTCGCATGGCCAGTCGGTTCAGAGCGAAGTGTTTGCGAGTTCCCTCTTCGATCTCCATCCGGGATCGGATCAGTTTGGGAGGATCCAGAACCACCACATCGAACTGTCGACCATTGCGGATCATCTCCCGCATGTAGCCAAACGCATCCGCCTGAACGAAGCGAATGCGCGCCTGATTCAGATTGGCATTTTCCCGAGCGACTTCAAGAGGTTCTTCATCCAGATCGACTCCGATGACTTCGTCGGCCTTCCCCAGCGTCTTCGCCTGAACTGAGAATCCTCCGGTGTAGCAGCACAGATCCAGGACGGACTTCCCTTCGCAGAACTCCGCCAGTTTCCGACGATTGTCCCGCTGATCGCAGAAGAACCCGGTCTTATGTCCGCCCTCAAAGCGGACTCGAAACCGCGTGCCATGCTCCTGAATCACCACCTGTGAAGGACAGCCGTCTGACGTCAGCACAGGTGGATCGCAGCCTTCCTGTGACAGAAACTGAGGACTGGTGCGCACGATCCAGTGTTTCGTGCCCATGATTTCGGACAGCATCGGCATCAATACGCTGGCCCGCTGGTACATGCCCAGCCCAAAGGCTTCTGCAGACAGCACATCGGCGAATCGATCCACGACCAGCCCTGAAAGCCCATCGGACTCCGCATGGATCACTCGCCAGGCATTCGACACGGAATCGAGTTTCAAAGTCCCGCGACGCAGGCGAACGGCATCGGTCAGCTTACGAGCCCACGCGGCGTCATCCGGAAGTTCCGGCGACTGCCACAGCACTCGCACGGTCATCTCGCTGCGGGGATTGAACAGACCATAGCCAAAGGGCTTTTGCTGATCTTCCGCATAAACTGCGACCAGGTCACCGGGTTTCGCGTTCTCAATTCTTGCCAGGCGTTTGCGAAACAGAATGGGATGCCAGGAGCGACTTTTGGCAACCACGATCGGGATTGGCTCTGAAGATTTCGGACCCAGTCGAGTTCGCTGTGTCACCATCTGCGAAGACTGATCACGATTGGTTTGTGCGTTCGGACCACCTTCTGGTCTGTCCTTGCGATCCGATGTCTGATCGCGATCAGGACGCGAAGGTCGTGAAGACTTATGACGATCGGGTTTCCGGTTCATGAATCAGTGTCTTGCGAGCGAAGTGAGAACTTTGTGGCAAGATACCCCGGCTGGGATTGATCCACAAACCGATACAAATTGCAGGAATTTCGATCGAACGAACGCTCAACTTCAATAATGCCGGCACTGAGTGTTCGCTATCGGGACAGATGGCGAACGGCAGCTGCAACGCCGCGGGTCACGTCGGCCATGCGCTGGTAGTCCAGGGTGTCCGGCGTGTCGGACATGCGATGATAATGCGGGTTTCTCAGAAAGCTGGTATCCGTCAGCATGAGCGCCGGGAATCCATTCACCCAGAACGCGCTTTGATCGGACAGATGAATTTCCGGAATGCGTTCCGGCAGCACGATGGAGAAAAGCGGAAAACGAGTACCACTGCGAAATCCCCGGCGAAACTTCCAGCATAGCCACCACGATCGAGGATTCCCGACGGCTGCCAGAAAATTGCCACGAGACGGGAACAGCCACCGCAGCCAGCGAGGAATTTTCGGGGGCAGACGCTGCGATTCGGGCTGATCGACGTAATACCCCACCATCTCCAGACACAGCATGCCGCGCACCGATTCGCCGCGCGTTCGACAGCCCTGAGCGTGGACCAGGCTGCCCATTTCGAGCGAATGGAAATAGGGCGCTTCTTCACAGGCAAAAGCAATCAGGCGGACAGTGCAGCCGGGCTGAAAACCGGCCAGCTCACGAGCCGTTTCAATCAGCACCGCGACGGCCGAAGCATTGTCGTCTGCCCCGGGAGTTGTGGGAGTTGAATCGTAATGAGCCCCCAAAATCACCACGTCCGATGATCGGCTTCCCGGAATCGTTGCAATGACATTTTCCACACGCTGGCCACCCGCAAGGAAGCTTTCCCGGGAAATCGTCAGCCCGAGGTTTTCCAGTTCCCGGTGAATATAGGTGGCCGTCGCCGCCATAGTGCCGGACTTGCCCGGGTGCCGAATGCCAATCACCGAAGCCAGCATGTCCACATGGCGAAACAACCGTCCAGACAGATCGTCGGCAGCATTCGGTTTCGACAAGGCTTGTGACTCCTGGAAAGCATCCGTCGCTCTGGGCATCCGGAGAGACGCACGCGGAATGTACTCGGAAAGCTGCTAAGGGCGAATTCGCGATGGTCCGTCCAAAGATGAGCCGGAATGCGCGAACCCGGACGTTTCGCTCGGTGTTTTGCTACAGTACACCCATCCGTTGCTTAGGAACGTGCTGAAAAAGGTGTCTGGAACTTTGGAGGAATCAGAAAACCTCGCACAACCTGATGCCGGAGTGTTCCAGACACCTTTTTCAACGACCTGTTAGCCGGTCCATGGTCAAAGAGTTGTTGAATCTCGTTCGCTGGCTGTCGGGTATCTGCCGTGTCCGCTGGCCATCACAATCGGATGGGCAAAGCCGTATCGACGCCGCTGCAGGAATTTTCCGTATGACACAAACCCCCGGAAGTCCTTTGACCATCGTTCGGGGAGCCTGTGGCCATGACTGCCCGGATACGTGCTCGTGGAAGGTCGAGGTCCGGGATGGCAAGGCGGAAAAACTCTACGGAGATCCCGATCACCCGTTCACTCGCGGAACACTCTGCGCCAAGGTCAACCATTATCTGGAGCGCGTGTACCATCCGGACCGACTGCTGTATCCACTAAAACGAATCGGCCGCAAAGGCGAAGGACGGTTTACCCGCGTTTCGTGGGATGAAGCGTTGTCGGACATCGCGGTTCGCTGGAAGGCCATCATCGCCGAATCCGGTGCGGAAGCCATTCTGCCGTACAGCCTGGCGGGCAATCAGGGAATGATCCAGACGGCATCCCTGGATCGACGCCTGTTTGGTCTGCTGGGATGTTCGAAGCTGGAACGCAATCTCTGTGGCGAAGTCCCCGGCGCGGGTCTGAAGGTCACACAGGGCACGGGTTTTGGAGTTGACCCGGAAGAACTTGTGCACAGCCGCTTCATCGTGCTGTGGGGCACCAACACAATTGTCACCAATCTGCATCTGTGGCCCGTGATTCTGGAAGCCCGCGCACGCGGCGCGAAGATCGTTGTGATCGATCCCGTCAGGACTCGGACGGCTGAGCAGGCAGACTGGCATCTGGCCGTTCGCCCCGGCAGTGATGCCACTCTGGCACTGGCCATGATGCATGTCATCATTCGCGATGATCTCGTGGACCATGACTATGTCAATCGATACGCGATCGGATATGAGCAACTGGTGGAACGTGTGCGCGACTTCGCGCCGTCAAAGGTCGCTCAGGTCACTGGGCTCGACGCAGCCGAAATCGAACAATTCGCCCGCGAGTACGCGACTGCGAGACCATCACTCCTGCGGCCGCTGATTGGACTGGAGCATCATCACAATGGCGCGATGACGTTTCGCACGCTCGCCTGTCTGCCAGTGCTGACGGGGGCTTGGCGACATCGCGGTGGTGGTCTGTCGCGCTCGACCGGGGCCCTGCAGTATTCCACGCTGAACAACAGCGGCCTGCAGATGGCAGACAAAGATCAGCCGGGTGTTCGCACCCTCAACATGCGCGACCTGGGCAACGATCTGTGTTCGACGACGCTCAGTCCACCGATTCGCAGTTTGTGTGTGTACAACTGCAATCCGGTGGTCACTGTCCCCAATCAGCCGCGAATCATTGAAGGTCTGATGCGCGAAGATCTGCTGACGGTTGTCCACGACCTGGTTGTGACCGAGACGGCTCGGTATGCCGACTACGTGTTGCCAGCCACTAGTCAGATTGAATGTCTGGACATCGTTCCTGCCTGGGGTCATCACTATTTGTCGTTGAATCGCCCGGCCATTGAGCCATTGGGCGAATCTGTTTCCAACACGGAATTCTTCCGTCGACTCGCGGCAGCGATGGGACGTACCGAGCCCTGGCTGTATGACAGTGATGAGACATTGCTGCGGACTGCGTTGAACAGTGATCATCCGTGGCTGCAGGGCATCACTCTGGAACGGCTTTGGGAGGACGGATACGCCCGATTTCAGCATAATCGGGACTGGCGACCGTTTGCCGATGGTGGCTTCCCGACGCGTTCCGGCAAAGCCGAATTGTGGTCCGAGGCCATGCTGGAACAGGGTCTGGATCCGCTGCCGGGAAGCGGCGAAATTCGCCAGGGGAAGGACGACGAGCTGCAGTTAATTTCTGGCAAGACGCTGCACTTTCTGAACTCCAGCTACTCCCACATCGACCGCCATCGTCGTCGCGAAGGGCGGCTGTTCATCGAACTCAATCCAGCCGATGCAACTCGTCGAGGACTACAGCACGGAGACCTGGTGCAGGTCCACAATTCGCAGGGGCAACTCACCGCAGAGTGTCGCGTGTCAGATCGAGTGCGTTCCGGAGTCGCCTGGATGCCGTTCGGAGGCTTCCGCGATGCGGTCGGCTCAGCGTGTTCCGTGAATGTGCTGACACCGGAAGAGCCCACCGATTGGGGTGGCGGTAGTGGCTTTTATGACGCGTTTGTGAATGTTCGAAAAGTGCAGGCCAGTTGAAGACAGGAGATGCCCGTGCAGGGGCGAAACGCATCAGAACCGACGCATGCCACTCAGCGTCCCGCCAGTGATGAATCTTCAGGGTTCTACCACAAATACATTGATCAGGTTCCGGACGGAAATCTGCTTGAGATCCTGGAATCGCAACGAATGGAGATGCTGCGATTCTTTGGGGCCATGACGGAACAGCAGTCCCTGATTATTCATCCTCCTTACTCCTGGACGATTCGTCAGGTTGTGGGGCACCTGATCGATGTGGAACGAATCTTCGGCGACCGACTGCATCGCTTCGCCTCCGGAGATCCTCAGCCACAGCCCGGCATGGATCAGGATCTGTATGTGGCTCAAAACGATTACAATGCCACATTGCTGGCAACACTGGTCGAAGAATGGAATCTGTGTCGACGAGCACACCAGATGCTGCTTCGACGGATTCGTCCCGAAGTCTGGGAGAATCGTGGAGTGGCGTCGGACTACAGCGTGACCGTGCGAGCTCTCGCGTGGATGCTGGCCGGGCACGTGGCGTGGCACATGAAGATAATTCGGTCGCGGCTGCGAGGTTCCGAGTCGGCTGACGGTTTGATCGTTCTTGAGGCGCCGCGGCTTCGCCTGGAATTGCAGAGTCCCGCCGCCGTGCTGCGCTGGATTGAATCACTGCCGCCTGCCGTCAGGGCCGAAGTCTCTCCCGATTACGTTTTGCGCCTGCAGGCGGCCGATGGCCCGAGTCCCTGGACGTGCAGTTTTTCCATGGTGGATCGCGCGATGAACCAGGTGGTCGGGTCGTGTGCGTTCAAGGGACCTCCGGATGGCCATGGCATGGTGGAAGTGGCCTACGGAGTTGAAGAACCGTATCAGCGCGCCGGATACGCCACGGAAGCCACTCAGGCCCTGATCGGCTTCTGCATCAGCAACCCAGCCGTGCAGGGCGTCCGTGCGCATACAAAACCCGACAACCTGGCGTCAGAACGAGTCCTTCAGAAATCCGGGTTTGAACTGATCGGCGAGGTTCAGGACCCGGAAGATGGCCTTGTGAATCGCTGGGAGATCCGGTTGAACCGGCACGTGTCGGCTGTGCTCGCTTAACCGCCATCTGTTGGGTGTTCGACAGTCGCCGTCATTGATCTGTCGACTCGCTGATTCCCTGAGGTGCACCATCAAACTGCAGGAAATCCCGGACCGCGATCATTTGAAATTCGGGCATACCGTTTACGATGACTCGTTTCAGGGGCCAATTCAGTCACGGTGGCCTGTGGCGTAGTTGTCGTATCGCAAAAATCGCCCTGTGAGGATGTCGTCGCCCTGTTAGTTGGTCTGAGCGATGACGTTTGTCAGCGGCGGGAGTGTTAATCATGGCCAGTCGTGACATCACCAGTGAACAGCGTCACTGGCTTGTCAGTCAGATGGATCACTGGCAGTCGTCCGGAATTGTGTCGGCGGACCAGGCAAGCCGAATTCTGGAGCTCTACGAATCCCAGGAACAATTGACCGACCGCCAGCAGTCAGCCGCGCTGACGACACTGATGGGTGTGGCGGCGTTCCTGGTGGGACTCGGGGTGCTGCTGCTGATTGGCTACAACTGGGAGGTCATGCCCGATGCGCTGAAGCTGCTGATCATCTTTGGCGTGATCATCGGCACTCAGCTGACGGGCCTGCATCTGCATTTCCGACGTCAGGCGCGGTGGCTATCGGAAGTGACGTTCCTGCTGGGATGTCTGTTCTACGGTGCCGGCATCTTTCTGGTGGCTCAGATCTTTCACCTGAATGCGCATTACCCGGATGGTGTCTGGTGGTGGGCAATCGGAGTGCTGCCCTTCGCTCTGTGTCTGGAAACTCCTTTGCTGCACGCGCTGCTGGTGGCTCTGCTGGCACTGTGGTGCGGAATGGAGATCATCGGCTTCGGAAATCTGGGGATGTGGTTCTTCGGTCGCTGGGGACAACTTCCCAACAGTGCGCTGTCATTGCCACTGATGGCGATTCCCGGTCTGCTGCGAGCCTATCGACTTCGATCTGCAACAATCGTGGCGCTGTATGTGCCGCTGTTTGCCTGGTGGGTCATCCTGCAACCTGTCGCATGGGACCTTGAGGCCGAGATTCCTCATTTTGTCGGTGCCGTCGGTGGCCTGATGCTGATCCTGGCCGAATGTCATGCGGCAGGTTCACGGTTTGCCATTCCGTATCGACTGTACGGAGCACTGCTGGTGGCTGGTGTGCTGATGGTGCTGAGCTTCCATGACGTCAATGAAGAGATCGTGCGTCATGGTCCGGGACCCGCGAGTTTCCTGCCGGCGTTGTTCATCGTGCTGCTGTCGGCCGCGGCGATCGGCCTGACAACAGTCGTGCAGCAGTACCAGGCTCCGTCGCCCGTCGCTTTCATGCAGGCGCTGCAGACAAATCTGCGGAGGCACATCATCCCGCTGGGGATGGTGCTCACCATGGGAATCCTGTTGTTCTGGCAGATCGTGGTCAGTGAGCCAATGCTGCCAACCATCGTGGCCAACGTGGGCATGATGGCACTGGCTCTCTGGCTGATGAATGTCGGTCTGCGGGAAGATCGAGGTCAGCCGTTTGCTGCCGGTGTGCTGTATTTCCTGTTGTGGGCCGTCGTTCGATATTTCGATCTGTTTGGAGATTTCGGCGGCATGCCGGGTGCGGCCATGATGTTCTTCCTGTGCGGCGCCGCTCTGTTTGGAGTGGCGTTGTACTGGCGCAGACGAAAGCAGAGGAAGCATGGTCAATAACCCTGCCGAACTCCCAGGTACGCCAATTCCCGGGATCGAATGGCTGCAGAGTGGACTGGATTGGCTGAGCCGCCGGAAGAAGTTCATCCTGACTGCCGGTCTGATTTTTCAGATCGCGGTCCTGATCACCATGATCGTGAAACCGGCCACGACGATCATTTCGGGCGATACGCTGCTGTTACGAGTTGTCCCGGTGGATCCTCGTGATCTGTTCCGCGGGGACTATGTCATACTGAGCTATGAGTTCAGCCGGATTCCTCCCACGGGCGTTTCAGGGCTGGCCGCAACTGCAACGGAGCAGCAGGGTCAGATTGTTTATGTCACGCTCGTACCGGAAGCGGACGGCCGACACTGGCGAGCTGACCAGTTCAGCTCTGAACCACCGGCATCCGGCAAGTTCCTCCGCGGCCGGATCACAACCTGGGGTCGAGTCGAGTACGGGATTGAATCGTTCTTCGTGCAGGAAGGCACCGGCCTGCAGTACGAAGAGGCCGCTCGCTCCGGCACGTTGTCCGCCGAAGTTGTCGTGGACGACGATTCTGGTCATGCCGTGCTGAAACAACTGATGATCGAATAGCAGGACGTCGACGTGAAAGTTCGAGGAGTTCGCAGATGTGAGCGGCAAGGCGCTAGCCGCCGGTATAGCAGGGCAGTCTGTCACACAGGAAAGGCTATGGCGAGCACCATGTCGCCCACTGTTGCTGGCCTTATTTGCCACGTTCCATTCGGTCCTGGGCGTCGGTGATATACAGAATCACCTGGTCCCAATCGTTGTCCGAATCGATGATCTGTATATCTCCGCCCTTTGTCCAGGTCTTCTCATGAGTGACCGGATCCGAGAACTGGCGCAACACGCGTGTTGAGTTCGCTTTGAGCTGATCGCGGACGCTTTTGATAGACCTACCGGCGGCTAGTGCCTTGCCGCTCACGATCGGAACAACTGTCATGGCTACGTGTACGTGGTTCGAGCGGGCCGATACCGCCGCCAGTTCCCATCCGCGAATTATGGCATGCTCGCGGATGACTTTCTCGACGGCCCGTCGCTGCGGCAGGTTCAGAAACAGCGGCTGTTGTCTCATCTGTTCGCGGCACCAATCTTCCAGCAGAGGTTGTGGTTGTTGTTGACCGCTTTGCCACTTTCGCCAACCTCGACCGTCGCCTGGCAACCAGGTCCCGTACGTTGTCCATGTGAGGAACAGTCTGAGTGGATCGTCCGTGCTTTGGGAAGAACCGGCGGCTAGCGCCTTGCCGCTCACCTGGCTGTCGGTCATTGTGATCGCCCCCGATCAGACGTCCTTAAGTTGTCAGTAGGTCTCCACGTCTTCGCTCAGCGGTACATTCTCTTCACTCCTGAAGACGCGACTGGTAGCGTCATTCGTGAGCGGCAAGGCGTTAGCCGCCGGTGTTTTTGCTGACAACGTGACAAGCACGCACATTCGTCCGCGACGGGATTTTGACTGCGGCAACTCCAAACCGAGTCTCTGATCATCGCCGATCAGATGTTTCATCGCTTTCCTCTCGTGTCAAAGTAGGCTGCTGTCACAGCGGCTATGACGAAAATCCTGAAAATGATCGAGGATGTTCCTCCTTTCAAGGCTGCGACAACGGCAACAAAGATCATCGCTATACTGAGAAGTGCAACCGCAGTTGCTCGTCGCCATACTGAAATCGTATGCCTGGTCTCAGGCGTCCCCGATGGCTCGTCGCTTTCCGGTGCAGCGTAGGGATTTTCGCTCATCGTTCATCCCGTTAACGAAGGGGACATTGTGCTTTATTAGTAAAGTACAATGTCCCCTTTATCACGCGCGTTCGGTGCCGGCGATGAATTTTCGAGTGACCTCGTGAGTCGGTTGGTCAAATACTTGTTGGGGCGATCCTGATTCAATGATGCTTCCGGAATGCAGAATGTGCACTGTGTGGGCCACTGTTCTGGCAAACTGCATGCCGTGAGTGACCACGATCATGCCCTGTCCGGACTTCGCCAGGTCCTGCATCACGGCGACGACCTCGGCGGTTGTGTTTGGATCCAGCGCGCTGGTGGGTTCGTCAAACAGTATGGCTTCCGGTTGCATCGCCAGTGTCCGCGCAATGGCGACTCGCTGCTGCTGACCGCCGGACAGCGAACCCGGTTTGACATCGCTCTTGGGCAGCATACCGACTCGCTGCAGCAGTTCCCGGGCTTTTGCAATCGCCTGATCCCGTGGCTGCTTCAGCACATGCACGGGCGCTTCGATCACGTTATCCAGCACCGTGCGATGCGGAAACAGGTGGAACTGCTGAAAGACCATCCCCACCTTCTGCCGGATCTGCAGCAGAGCGGCTTCGCGAGCCGGTCCCTGGGCAGCCGGCAGTGAAATACCACTCACGTGGATCTCGCCTTCAGTGAATGTTTCCAGACCGTTGATCGTCCGCAGCAGAGTGCTTTTTCCGCCACCGGACGGACCGAGCAGCACGCAGACTTCGCCGCGAGCCACCGACATCGACACCCCACGGAGGACCTCCTGAGAACCATACCGCTTAACGACATTCCTCAGCTCAATCATGACGAGCCTCCTTTCCCAGACGGCGTTCCAGACGCCCTGCAAACAGGGACAGCGGATAACTCATCGCCAGATACAGAATTGCCGTCAGGATGCCCAGTTCCACAATCGCTCCGGTATTGCGGGCCTGGATGTAGTACTCCTTCGATAGTTCCACGACAGTGATCACGCTGCACACGGCCGTGTCCTTGAACAGCGCGATGAAGTCATTGGTGACCGGAGGAATGACAATGCGGGTCGCCTGAGGAATGATGATTCTCCGCAGCGCCAGATTTCGACTCATCCCCAGCGACTGCGCGGCTTCCATCTGGCCTTTCGGAATCGCTTGCAGCCCGGCGCGATAAATCTCGGCTTCGTAGGCCGAATAGTTGACAGCCAGCCC
>Ga0209573_1003439_pt1 | contig 17422 bp, 15 predicted proteins | sample TNRBio252014_DNA_FD_185870 | JGI IMG/M metagenome (GOLD analysis project Ga0209573, IMG submission 185870) | Wastewater treatment Type I Accumulibacter community from EBPR Bioreactor in Madison, WI, USA - TNR Reactor_6/25/2014_ DNA (SPAdes)... | ecosystem: Engineered > Bioreactor > EBPR >...
GCGGTGCAGCATGTTTTCGAACACGCGCTGTTTGGCGAGGCGCTCGGTCTCGATGCTGCGGTAAGTGTAGGAATAGACCTGTTTGAGTTTCTCACGGGTGTCCAGCAGCAGACGGACGGTCTTGCGGCTGCGCTGCAAGCTGGCCTCGTAGGTGCGCAGGCCAGCAAGGTCGTTCTTCGAGCGCAGCCAGCGGCGCACGCCGTCCTCGGCGTTGGCGGTGGCGAAGGCCTCGTTGAAGTCGGTGTCGCCGGAAATGAAGACCTTGGCGTGGGTCAGCTCGTGGAAGATGAGCTCGGCCAGTTCGTGGTCGCTGCGGTGCAGGAAGGTGTTCAGCACGGGGTCTTTGAAGTAGCCGAGCGTGGAGTAGGCCTCGACACCGCCGACGAAGACATCGAGCCCCTGCTGGCGCAGGCGCTGGCCTTCTTCCCGAGCGTCTTGTTCCGCGAAGAAGCCGCGATACTTCAAATTTCCGACGAAGGGATACCACCAGCGCTTTGCCTCGACGGAAAACTCTGGGGCGGCAAACACCACCCACACGACGTAGGGCCGTTTCAGGTCACAATACTTGCCGAAGCTCTTGGTGGGCAGCCGCAGATCACTGGCGGCAAAGGCCCGCAGTTCCTCGATGAGCCGCAGACGCTGCTTCACACGGTCATCCACACGGGAGTCAGCCAGCACTTGCTCATTGGGCCGTGATTTGCGCCAGATCTCCATCTGTCCGCCTGCGGCCTGGGAGTAAAACTTGAGGGTGCCGCACGAGCACACCAGCAGGGCCGGGAGGAGCGCGAACCAGTTGCGTGCGATCATCATCGCTCCAGTTTAGCGGGCCATTCCCAACCGCAAACCGCAATGTCCTTCATCCACGACGATTTCCTGCTCAGCACCAAGGCCGCCAGCCGCCTGTACCACACCTTTGCCAAAGACGAGCCGATCCTGGACTATCACAATCATCTGCCGCCGAAGGACATCGCGCAGAACCGCCAGTTCAAGAACCTGTTTGAGATCTGGCTCGAAGGCGACCACTACAAATGGCGTGCGCTGCGCTGCAACGGCGTGCCGGAGGAGTTCATCACCGGCAAAGCCAGTCCGCGTGACAAGTTCATGGCCTGGGCCAAGACGGTGCCGCACACCCTGCGCAATCCGCTTTACCACTGGACGCACCTCGAGCTGAAGCGTTATTTCGGCATCGACACGCTGCTCAACGAGGAGACCGCGCCCGCGATCTGGGAGCAGACCGAGGCCGCGCTGGCAAAGCCGGAGATGAGCACCCGAGGCATCCTGCGCACACAAAAGGTGAAGGCGCTCTGCACCACGGATGATCCCATCGACGATCTTGCGTGGCACAAGAAGTGCGCGACTGACGGCTTTGAAGTGGGTGTGTATCCGACCTTCCGCCCGGACAAGGCGCTGGCGGTGCATCAGCCCGAGGCCTGGAACGCGTGGTGTGACAAACTCAGCGCCGCCAGCGGCATCGAGGTGAAGAATTACGACTCGCTGCTGCGCGCGCTAGAGAAGCGGCATGACTACTTCCATGAAGTCGGCTGCCGACTTTCCGACCACGGACTCAACACCGCTCACAGCCGTTTCATTCCCGAAATCCGCGCGGACAACATCTTCAGCAAGGCTCGGCGCGGCAAGGCGGCCAGCGAGCAGGAGCACGACGAGTTTTCCAGCAACATCATGCTGCATGTCGGTCGCCTGAACGCCGCCAAAGGCTGGACGATGCAGCTCCACCTCGGCCCGGTGCGCAACAACAACAGCCGCCTGGCCCGTGAGATCGGCGCGGATGTGGGCTGTGACAGCATCGGCGACTGGCCGCAGGCGGAGCCGCTCTCCCGTTTTCTCGACCGTCTCGACACCGAGAACGCGCTGCCGAAAACCGTGCTCTACAACGTCAACCCGACCGCCAACTACGTCTTCGGCACCATGGCGGGGAATTTTGCCGACGGCACCACACCTGGGAAGGTGCAGTTCGGCTCCGGCTGGTGGTTTGTGGACCAGAAGGAAGGCATGGAGTGGCAGATCAACGCCCTCAGCAACCTCGGCCTCCTCAGCCGCTTCATTGGCATGCTCACCGACAGCCGCAGCTTCATGAGCTTCCCCCGCCACGAGTACTTCCGCCGCACGCTCTGCAACCTGCTCGGCAGCGACATCGAGGCGGGGCTCATCCCGAACGACGACGCGCTCGTGGGCAGCATGGTGAAGAACATCTGCTACGCGAACGCCAAGGCCTATCTGGGGCTCAAGGTTTCGTGATCGTGACCCCAGCTCTTCACGCGAAGGGTATTAAAAAAGGCATCCTCGGTCGAAAGTTTCGACCTGTGATGCCTTGAAGCGGAACAAGTTTGTGACGCTTACTTCCCTTTGACGGAATTGATCACCTTGCCGACGTCCTCACCGTGCTTTTCGAGAGCCTCAAGCGGCACGATGTTGAACAGCATGAAGAAGGTGTCGGCCTTCTTCGGGGCGAAGACACAGCAGTTCACGGCCATTTTCACGCCCTCCAGGGTGACATTCGCATTGAGAAAGGCGACGCTCATGCCGTTGAGCTCGCCTTTTTCGGCTTCTCCATCCCACTTGATGCCTTTCAGCTCCTCAGAGAGGGATTCCTTGGCCAGATCAAGCGCCTCACCAAGCGCATCGGCCTCCAGGGCGATGAGTTCCATGTTCACCAGCTCGTCGGCGGAGGAGGCGGACACCGAGTCGTCGCCAGTCTCCACCTTCCAGCCATCCGGGAAAGAGATGGAGAAGATGGGTTTGTCCTCGGGGTAGTTGATGGTCTGGTCGGCGCTGGCTGTGGCGGTGAGGGTGACAAGAAGCGTGGTGAGTAGCAGGAAGGGTTTCATGATGTTTTGTAGCGGGATGCTGCAAAACAGTGACTTTGCAGTGCCGCGATAGGACTCCGGGCCGCCCCAAAGTCAACCACCTCGCCGCAAAGATTCAGCCCTGCTTGGGCGCTGATTTTACCGGCTCCCGGAAGAAGATCATGAACAACACCAGCACCACCACGGCGATCCATGCCGGAGTGCTCCAGATGGCGGCCCAGTCGTGGGCGATGTCGCCTTTCGGAGTGGCGAGCTTGTGCATGTCCATGACACGTCCGGCCAGATAGGTGCCGACGAGTGAGCCGAAGCCCCACAGGATGATGGCGATCAGACCCTGGGCCGCGCCACGCATGCGTTCGTTCGCCTCGTCATCGACATAAAGCTGTCCGGCAATGAACAGGAAGTCATAGCAAACGCCGTGCAGCAGAATAGCACCAAAGATGAGTACGGTGCCGGTGCTGGCGGCGCTGGCGCTGAGCATGAAATATCGGGCGGCCCAGGCCAGGATGCCGAGGAAGATCGTTTTCTTGTAGCCGAGCTTCTTGAGCATCAGCGGCAGCAGGATCAGGAAGACGATGTCGGAGACCTGCGCCAGCGTCATCTTCTGCGCCATGTCCTCCCACTTCAACTGGGTGAGGTAGGTGCCCATGTTCACGAAGTAGAAGTACAGCGGGATGCAGATGAGGAACATGCACAGGATGAAGATGGCAAACGTGGGCTTCTTCAGCAGCGCCAGCGCATCCAGGCCGAGAACCTCGCTCAGCGGCACGTTCTGCCCCTTCTTCTTCGGTGGTGTGTGCGGCAGCGTGAGTGCGAAAAGGCCGAAGACCATCGAGGTGCCGCCTGCCAGGTAGTATTGCAGCGACGACTGCTCGCCCTTCAACTGGCTAAGCACCACACCACCGGCGATCCAGCCCACGGCGGAGAAAATCTTCACGAAAGGGAAATCCTTCTTCGCATCCGCCAGATGGGTCATGGAGATCGAATTGCCCAGGGCCAGCGTCGGCGCGTAGAGCGTGCAGTAGAGGATGAGCGTGGGATAGACGCTGCCGAAGGTCTTCAACTGCGGGATGAAGAGCATCACCAGTCCACCTGCGATGCCGAGCACGGCGATGATTTTCTCCGAGGCAAAGAAGCGATCCGCGATCAAGCCGACGATGAAGGGCGAGAGAATCGCACCCCAGGCGAAAGCGCCATACGACGCGCCGATTTCAGTGCCGGTGAAGTTCAGCGTGCCGAGGTACGCGCCCAGCGTCATGTACCAACTGCTCCAGATGAAATACTGGAGGAACATGAAAGTCGAGAGCTTGAACTTGAGCTGTGTTTGCATGGCGGTGTGTTTGAGGTGCGGTCTGGAGTCGGGAATCGTGCGGGGATCATTTCATGCCATCGGCGGCACCCCATGGTTCGAGGAGCCGGAGATTACGGGATTTTAAGCCGACGTAGCAATCGGGAAGATCGAAATGTTGCAGCACCTGCGGCAGCATGAAGGCGGTGGGCCACTGCTGGTCATCGTGAACGGCCAGCTCATGAAAGGAGGTGAGCGCATGCTTCAGCGTGACTTGTTGGACCTCGCGGCTGAGCAAAGCGGCAAAGGCGGCGGGCAGCGCACCCCAGCCTTGACCTGCGATGTGAATCTCCGTGTGACCGGCGGCGGCGAGAAGCTGGATGACACGCAGCACATCGAACGTGCGTTGGCCGAGCAATGGGCGGTCGAGCATCTGGCTGTAGGCGGCGTAGAAGTAGTGGCTGCCGTAGCGGCCGAGGAACTGGTTCGCGCCGCAGGTGTCGGGCTGTGAGTCACCGATGCCGCGCATGTCACAGGCAAAGAAAGCGGCGTCGGGCGAGGCGGTGATGAGTTCTCGCACGAACGGGTCATCGCGCAGTTCGGCATCAGCGGAGCGATGCGAGATGTAGAGCACGGCTTTGCTCTGGCCGCGTGGCAGGCGCGAGGTGAGTGCTTCCTCGCTCAAGCGTGTGACCAAGGCGTGAATCATCGGCTCCGTCTCAACGGCGTAGGTGCAGTAGCCTTTGGCTGGATACTTGCGTGAGCCGACGCCGCGGAGGATGCGATAGTCTGGCGGCGAATCCGCCAGCGCTGGCAGTTTCAAGGTTTCACGCACCACTTTCTGCAAGGCTTCACCCGTGAGGTGTTTGCGTTTGGCCGCCAGATCATCCGCTTTTTCCCGTGTGAACGACATCAGTGTGCGCGAACCAGATTCGGCCACCTGGCCGCGCGGCGTGCAGAGCAGATCCTCGTCTTTCTCGACGGTGATCGTGGGTTCGGTGGCGGCGGCAGGAATGCTGGTGACTTTGCCGAAGAAGCGATACATCGCCTCGCGATTCGACAGTGTGTAGCCGTGCGGATCAGGGCCGATGTGGAGCTGGATGTTCTCCGGCTTGCCGAGCAGTGTGTAGAGCTTCTTTAGGCGTTCGTACGTCTCCGTGGAGCCGCGCGCATCGAAGTAGTCCTTCTCCTGCGCCATGATGATGACCGGTTTCGGAGCCATGGCGGCGAGGAAGTCGCCATGATCGAGGTCGTGGGCCAAAACACGCGGAGGGCACTGCTCCATGTCCTGCGGTAGTTCGTTTTCGGCATCGCGGCGGAAGGTGGTGACGAAGCAGGACGGCGCACCCATCGTGAAACGCGGCTCCATGCCGCAGAGCCAGGTCGTTTGCGTGCCACCGCCGGAGTTTCCTGTGACACCGAGGTGGTGCGGATCGATTTCACTGCGGGTGAGCAGGTAATCGAGCGCCCGCATGGCATCCCACACGAACCAGGTGCCGAGAAATTCTCCGATCAACGCCTGAGGTCCGCCCATTTGATTGTGTTCCGACGTTCCGCCGCCGAGACGAGAGCCAAGCTTCTCATTCAAATACTGAAACCGCTCGCCCTGACCGGCGGGATCAATGATGAAGCAGGCCTGGCCTTGTCGGGCGAGTCCCTGCGCGAAGCTTTGATATGCCTCCGCCGCCTTGCCATTGAGCGAGTGGCCGCAGACGCCGATCACACCGGGAACGGGGCCTTTTCGGCCTGTGGGAAGGTAGAGATTGCCGGTGACGAGAAAGTTCGGACGGCTCTCAAAGACGATGTTCTCAATGCGGTAGCCGTCGCGCTCCAGGGTCTTCGTGACCTTCGCGTTCAGCGGCGTTTTTTCCGGCAGGGGGCCGAAACACTGGCGGATGCGCTCCTGCACGGACTTCACATAAGCCTCGGCGTCCGCTTTCGTTTTCAAGGCGTCGCGCCGGGCATTGCCGCGTTGCTCGGCGGTACGGACTTCGTCCACCAGCCAGTCCTGCATCATGCGCGGGAAGCGATTCAAAGCTGGAACGGTCACCGCAGGAACTGTGGCAGCGGTTTGAGCCAATGCGGTGCTCGTACCGCCGAAAAGAGACTGCATCACCGGCCAGCTCAGGAGGCCCAGGCCGGTGGTTTGAAGAAAGTCACGGCGGCAGGGCAGGGGGGAGGAATCCATGAGTGAGTGGCGTGAGTTGGAGTGTGATGAATATCGGAAACAAGCTGCGTTTCTTTCCCATGCACACGCCTGCAACACCGAATCGTCGTCAGTTTCTCCGCACCGCTGTTCCTTTCATCGTTTCCGCCGCCACCCTGGGCCGCGCGGGCGCGGTGTCGCCGAATGGAAAAATCCGCATCGCCTGCATCGGTGTCGGCGGCCAGGGCACGAGCAACCTGCGGGCGCTGATGGGCGATGAGCGCGTGCAGATCGTCGCCGTGTGCGATGTGGACTCCCAGCATGCCGAGGCGGCGGCGAAGCTTGCCGGATTGACGAAGGGCGATGTGTATCGCGATTTTCGCGAGGTGCTGGCCCGCAGCGATGTGGATGCGGTCATGAATGCCACGCCGGACCACTGGCACTCGAACGTGGCCATCGCGGCGGCGAAGGCGGGCAAGGATTTGTATTCCGAGAAGCCGCTGGGCGCGAGCATCGTCGAAGGCCGGGCGATCTGCCGTGCGGTGGAAGAAAACAAGCGCGTGCTGCAATGCGGCACCTGGCGGCGCTCCGGGATGAAGGTGCGCATGGCCTGCGAACGCGTGCGCAATGGCTACATCGGTGACTTGAAAGAGATCGAGATCGGCGTGCCGGGCAAATTTGCGATTCGCGGTGGTGTCACTGGCATGGAGGCGACTGAACCTGTGCCTGCGCACTTTGATTACGCCATGTGGCTCGGCCCGGCGGCGGAGAAGCCGTACACGGCGGCGCGTTGCCATTTCAACTTCCGCTGGATTGAAGAATACGCGCCCGGTTACATCACCGACTGGGGCGCGCATTTCCTGGATGTGGCACAATGGGGCGCGGGCATGGATGAAACGACGCCGACCGAAGTCAGCGCCACCGAGGTGAAACGTCGCGACGCAGGCATCTACGATGCTGCCGAGAGCTTCCGCATCGAATACCGCTACGCCAACGGCGTGCGCGTGGTGATGCTCAGCACCGACGATAAAACCAAGTGGGGCACGAAGTTCATCGGCAGCGAAGGCTGGATCTACACCGAGGCAGAAGTGCTCAAGGCCAGCTCGGACGACATCCTGCGTGTGAAGCTCAAGGACAGCGACGTGAAACTCTATGAGTCGAAGCATCATCATCGCAACTTCATCGACGCCGTGCTGTCACGCGGTCGCACCGCCGCCACGGCGGAGATCGCCCAGCGTGCCGCCACCACCTGCCACATTGGTGCGATTTCAGCCGTGCTGAAGCGTCCGCTGAAGTTCGATCCGAAAGCCGAGCGCTTCGAAGGTGACGAGCAGGCGAATCAGATGCTGCTACGGCCCATGCGCGAGGCGTGGAAGATCGCATGATCATAGCCACGGCTTGCTTCACGCAGCGGCCTGTTTCATAGGCAGGGCGTGAAATCCCATCTTCCAAATCATCCCACGCAGCTTTATTTCATTCGTCACGGCGAGGTGGAAGAGAAGTATCACAAGGTCTTCGGCGGATCGCGCATCGACATGGCGTTGTCACCTTTGGGACAGAAACAGGGCGAGGCGGTGGCGGCGTGGCTAAAGGACACGAAGATCGAGAAGATCTATGCGAGTCCGATGCTGCGGGTGCAGCAGACGCTGGCGCCGTCGGCGAAACAGCGCGGCCTGGAGCCGGAACTCATGGACGGGTTGCGTGAGATCGACTTTGGTGACTGGACCGGGCACCGCTGGGACGAGGTGCAGTCGAAATTTGGCATGAGTGCGTTTGACTGGCTCGAAATCATCGAGAGCAACGGCATTCCGAACGGTGAGAGTGTGGAAGGCATCCGCTCACGCGTGCAGGAGTGCCTGATCCGCATCGTACACGCTCATCCGCATCAAAAGGTGGCGGTGTTCTGCCACGGTGGCATCATTCGCGTGATGATCGCGCTGCTGCTTGGCTGGCCGCTGGCGCACATGGCGCATTTCAACATCGAGTACGGCAGCATCAGTGTGGTGGAACTGCTGCCGGAGCGGAAGCATGCGGTGGAGATCGAGCTGCTGAACTTCCAGCCGCCGGTCTGATTAACGCGGTGCGGAGAGGGCAGAGGATTGTTTGGGCAGGGGAATGTTCTGAAGGGCTTTTCGCTGCCAAAAAGCACCCGCTTAACGATATGCGAGTTACTGCGGGTCATCCTCCCGGCTGAACATGCGCTGGAGGAGGTTTTTCTTCTTGGGGGCGGGAGGGGGAGTGACGACTGGCACGACTTTCTGCGGAAAGCGCTGGGCGGACTCGGCTCCGACCCTGGTGCGCAGATCTTCATTCAAGGAGGTGTTGCGCACGGCCATGTCATCCGTGACGACCTGGGGCTGGATGAAGACGATGAGCTCCTTGCGGACGGTGCTGTCAGTGTCGGTGCGGAAAAGTTTCCCGAGGCCGGGGATTCTGCCGAGGATGGGCAGGCCCTGCTTGTCCTTGGTTTTTTCCTCGGAGATGAGACCGCCGAGGACGATGGTGTTGCGGTCAGGGACGGTGACGGTGGTGACGAGCTGCTCGGTGCCGATGATGGGCACCTCGTTGGGCTGCACAAGCTGGGTGCCGACGACGGTATCGTTGACCTGGGCGACGGTGAGCGTGACTTCGCCGTCGGAATTGATGAGGGGGACGACTTCGAGCTTCAGCACGACATCGCGATACTCGATGGTGGTGGTGGTGTTGCCCTGGGCACCTCCGTTGTTGGCAAAGGTGGTCTGTTGCGAGGGGACCGGAATCTGGCGGCCGGAGGTGATGACGGCTTTCTTGTTGTTCAAGGCGAAGACCGAGGGACGGGAGAGAATTTTAAAGTTGTTGTTGGTTTCGAGCGCGGTGACGAAGACCTCCAGACTGTCGCCGATGGCCCCGTAGAGATTGAGACCGCTGGCGGGGCCAAACGCGGTGGTGATGGCGTTGGTGCGGACGTCACTGATGGCGCGTGTGGTGGCGTTTCCTGTGAGCAGGTCGGTGCGGTTCGTGAAGCCGCTGGCGGTGAAGTTGGAGGCTTGGCCGTTGCGATTGCGAAGACCGGAGATGTAATCAACGCCGGAGGTCAAAGTGTCGCTGAGAGTCAACTGGCCGATGACGGTGGCGAGATAGACCTGCGCAGGCTTGCGGTCGAGCTTGTCGAGGAGGCTGGTGGCCTTGTCGATGGACTCCTTGGGGCCGATGACGAGAATGCAGTTGGCCATGGGATCGGCGATGACACGGGTCTTGCCGACGAGAACTGAGACGGGCGCGTTGTCCTCGCTGGGGCCGGAAATGACGTCGGCGCGTGAGCCGAGGCCGCTGCTGGCGGTCGTGGTGGCGGTGTCAGAGGAGGCTGCGCCAGCGGTGCTGCCGACGGTGCCGCCACGGGTGCCCTGGGTGTTGCGACCTCCCAGGAGCTGGCTGCTGTTCGTGGCGAGCGCCTGCTGGCGTTGTTGCTGGATGGTTCCACCTCCGGGGAGTTGGGTGGTGCCTGAGGCGGGATCTTGAAGCAGATCGACCACGGCGCTGAGCACGTCGATGGCGGCGGCGTATTTCAACCTGCGCTCGTAGGGTTCCGCGACCTCGACGGGCTTGTCGAACTCGGCGATGAGGCTGGCGATGTAGGTGTAATCCGCCGGGGAGGAAACGACGAGTACTTGGTTGAGACGAGTGTCGGCAACGACTTGGGCGCTGGGCTGAGGAGCCTGGGCGTTGGGATTGACCTGCACGCCGTTGATGAAGATCGGCTGCTGCGGCTGCGACGGGCGCTGCTGGCTGCTGCTGTTGTTATTGTTGTCGTTGCCACGGTTTTCGCGGCCGTCACTGGCGGCGCTGCCACGGATGGTGTTCACGCCTTTGGTCTCTTTTTCCTGCGCCTGCGCGGTGAGAGTGGCCTGGATGATCTGGGCGATGGTGGCCGCGTCCGCGTATTTGATGGGGATGAACTTGGTGACGAGTGAGGAGCCGGTGTCGCCAACGTCGATGGTGTCGCGAATGCTTATGAGCTGCTTCACGACGGTGGCGCTTTCAGTGATGAGCAGGCCCGGCGGCGTGGTGACAGCGGTGATGCGGCCATAGGCGCCGAGACCGACGTGGCCGGAGAACATGGTGGCTGCGTCCTCAGGGGCGAGGAAATCCAGCTTCATGAAGTAGGACACGATGCTCTCATTGTCCGGGATGTCCTTCGGGCTGGTGTAAAACGTCAGGCCATGAGAGAACTGCACGGCGTTGGCGCTTTGATTGCGCGCGGGGAGGATCTTGGCGCTTTTGCCGCCAGGTTCCTTGACGATGGCGTAGCCGTTGGTGAGGAGCGAGGCCTCGATGAGCTTGATGGCCTCGTCCTTGGCCACGGGCTTCGGCGTGACGAGGCTGATCTGGGCACCTTCGAAAATGTTGGTGTCCTTGATGAGCGTGAGGCCGGTGAGCTTTTCGTAGATGGCAAGGATGTCGGCCACCGGATTGGCGGCGAACTGCATCATGACCATGTCCCCGGTGATGGTGAAGGTTTCCCCTTCTCCAGGAGTCGTGCCCATGCCGCCCGCCTCGCCAAAGCCACGGCGCGTGCCGAAGCCTCCGCGTCCTCCGGGCGGGAACCCGCCACCGGGGCCGAATCCAGTGCCTGGCGCGCCTGGGGCCGAAGGTGCTGCCGATGTGGTGCCGTCTGCCGCAGGAGCGGTCGGGGCGGGGGCTGTCGGCGTCGCTGGCGCGGGAGCGTTCTGGCAGGGAGCCAGGTGCGGGATGAAGGAGGCAGTGAGGACGAGGGCAAAAAAGCGGCGATGCATGAACGGGTCGGGAAAAAGTGACGGGTGAGCTGGATGTTGAAGCGCGGCAGGTTAACGCCCGCCCTTGTCTTCCTTCTCAATTCTTTCGAAGACACTGCGAATGGCGGTGCGGCGGTCTTCTTCGGAGGCGTTGCGGAATTTTTCGTCGCTGAACTTCTGGCGCAGCTCGTCGCGGAACTTGTCCCTGGCTTTTTCAGAGAGGGACTCGTACTTTTTGCGGTCCTCCTCGCTTGGACCGCGATTGCTGCGGCTGAAACGATCCCCCCCACCTGGAGGCGGAGGCGGTCCGCCGGGCGGTCCTTTTTCACGCTTGTCGGGGCGCATGTCGTCCTTGCTCAAAGAGCTGTGGCGGATGCTGAAAGTTTCCCCGCCGATGGAGATCTGGGCCTGGGCGTAGTCGATTTTGTCCGAGGGCCTGGCTCCCACGAGCTTCCAGCCTTTGAGGTTCGGCTCGTCGGAAACGACGATGGACTGCTTGGCCTCCTTGTCGAAGATCGTCACGACCGGCTTGCCATCCACATAGGCCATGCCGGTGAGCACGAGCGAGTCGGAGATGCTGACAATCCGCGTGAAGGGCGAATTTTCGACGACGGCGGCGAGCGTGTTTGGGTCAAAGGGCTGCGGAAGATCAGGATCGACCGGCCCGGCTGGCACTACGGTGGTCGTGGCGGCCGGGAGCGTGGGGTCCAGGTCGTCTCCAGGCAGCGGCACGAGGTCCGCCGTGGTCAGCGGTGCGTCCCCCGAGACCGCCTGAGCGGTCAGGGGCGCAGTCGCGGCGAGAAAAAGCAGGAGCAACGTCGGTTTCATGGTCAGAGTCCGGTGTCTGGCTTGAACCAACGGGCGAGGACGAGGTTGCAAAGCACCTGCGGGGTCTTTTCCTTGGCCTTGGCGTCGATCTCGATCTCGAGTTGCTTGATGGCTTGAAATTTTTCCGGGGATTGCAGCGAGGCCAGCCAGCCTAGCACGGTGGGCTGATCCCCGCGCAGCCGCACCTCGATGGCGGCCTCGCGATAAACGGCGGCGTTGTCCTTGCTGTCCTTGGATTCCGGCAACAGCACGGGCTGCTTTTGAAACTGCAGCTCGTAGTCTAGCGCGACGTTTTGGATCTCTTCCAGCAACTGGGCCTGGGCGGTGCCGAGGCTTTCGGTGGCGGGCATGGTCTCGCGCAGCCAGCGGGCGCGCTTTTCCCAGAACTCGCGATCAGCCAGATAGCCATCGTTTTCCTGCTTTTCGGCCTCCAGGGCGGAGATCTTCGCCAGCGCGGCGGTGCGGCGGTCGAGGAACTGCTTCAAAACAATGAACGTGGCCATGAGCACCAGCGCGGCGATGCAGGCGCCGAGGAGGTTTTTTTCACGTTGGGTGAGGGCGAGGGCCATGAGAGGTGAATGACGAATACAGAATGACGGTCAAAGCAGCTTGCCCTGGGCACGGAAATTGGCGGTGGTGCCTTTGAGTTCGGGGCGCGGCGCGGTCCACTGGTAGCGGCTGAGGATTCGGTTCTTTTTGATGTCCTCGACGAACTGCACGGCGAGCTGCGCGTCCCGTGCCTCGCCACGGAGTTCGATTTCGTCGCCCTTCACTTCGAAGTCACGGATAACGATGCCACTGCCTGGCATGATGCGGTTGATCTCGGCCAGCAGGAACATGGGGTAGCGTTTCGGCTCGATGGCCGGCGCGAGTGCCTTCCAGCGCTGGGTGGCCTGACGAACGGCGGCGGCCGGTTCCTTGGTGAGCTCGACCTCCTCGGTCAGGCGCGCGGCACGCTGCTCCTGAAAATGCAGGTAAGCGAAAGCCAGGAAGGCGAGCGAGACGTACAGCATGCCGCCCAGAACGAGGGCACGGGTGATTTTCCCACGGCGCGTGCTGCTAATCTGTGCGTGGCGAATGTCGGCGGGGAGCATTTTGCCCCAGTCACGCGTGTCGAGCGCGGTGTTGGGCGCCAGATCGGCCACGATGCGCACCGGCAGTTCAAGCACCGAGCTGAGACGGGTGCAGATGGCACGCTCAAAATTGGCACCCACCAGCGCCACGCCGGTGATGCTGTCGATGCCGAGCTCAGACTCCAGCGTGAGCCTGGCCAGGGTGATTTCCAAGGCCAGCGCCTCCTCGGTGGCGGGAGTTTGGGCGAAAATATGACTGTGATACAGCTTGCCCTGATGGCTGGCGGCCAGAACGAGGTCTCCCTGCTCTTCAATGATGACGAGATGTCCCGTAGGAAGCTGCGCCAGCCGCAGCGCGGCGGTGTAATCACTCGCATGCTGCGCGGCGAGGGCGGTGGGAAACGGATCAGTCAGCAAATCGACGCTGACGATGCACTGGCCGCCCTGGGTGCCCAAAAGGTGCCAGCGGTAGTTTTTGCCCGCGCTGTCCTGCTCCAGCTTGAAACCCCGGCGCTCAAGCTGGGTGGCGATGATCTGCTCCAGCAGGTCGCTGTCCGTCTGCGGCAGAATGAGGCCGACGGTACGGCAGGCGGCGGCGGGCAGGCCGATGACGAGCAGTTTTCCCAGATGAGCGGCCTCCGCCGGGCTTTCCACCGCTTCCGTGGAGGTGCTCGCCCGTGGCTTCCACACACGCCAGGCGGCATCAGGGGCGGGGAGGAGCAGAGTGGCGGCAGAAAGGGACATTCGGGTGGTAGAGGCGGTTACAACGTGCGGGATGCAGGGAAGTTGCGAAGGGAAATGACGAATGTGGAATGACGAATGACGAGCCGACTGTCGAGCGATTTTTCGTCACTCGCTCATTCGGGAATTCGTTATTCCGCGAATGCGGCTACTCCTCCATGCGCCCCAGGTAAGTCAGCGCCCCGGTTTCCGCGTTGCGGCGGGTGACAACGATGATCTTGGCGCGTTTCGTGCCCACCCAGCCGATGCTGGTGATGCGACGCAGGCTGGTGTCATCGTCATTCACGATGCCACGGATGGCGTTCAACTTGTCGCCGCTGAGGCCGAGGAGCTGGTAGGCCTCCTCATCGCGGATGCGGCGGTCATCCTCGGTGCCGGGGATGCCGTCCGCGCCATCGCGCTCGGTGATGAAGCGGTTCACATCGCTTTCAGAGGCACCGGTCACGGCCAGCAGCACGTCTTTGAAGACCGTGCGCAGGTCGATCTGCCCTTCACCGTAGATGCTGAAATACTCGCGCCAGTCCGGCTTCCGGCGGTCCACGGCCTCCATGCCGCGCACCAGCAGCATCTCATCCACACGCACAAAGCCCTGGTTGCGCGGCGCGTCGTAAATGCCGAGCTGCTGGTAATAGTCGGCCTCCGCGCCGTTCGCGCGTGGAGATTTGTCATTGTCGATCCAGTCGGCCAGCGAGTCGGCGGCGATGGCGGCGGACTCGGCGTCGAGCTGCCAAAAGATGAATAGGTTGTAAATCGCCTCGCGTAGGCGTTCATCGGTGGCGTAATTGATCGGGATGCGGGCGCCTTCGTAATTGATCACGACATCAAAGCCGCTTTCCGGCCCGATTTGCTGCTTCAGCACCAGGTCACCACGCCGCGTGTTCGGGTGCATGCCCACCGCGAGGCCGCTTTCCGCCAGATGCAGGGCGCGAAACTCATACGCCGCCAGCTTGGCCTCCTCCGCGCTGGAGCGGACATATTCCACCACGCCCATGACGGTGATGGACATGAGCAGCACGGCCCAGATCATGAGCATGAGGGCTGAACCGCGTTTCCGGCGCGATTGGCTGAGATTCGCTGAATGGGATGAGTACGTTTTCATTGCTGGGGTCTGCCTCCTCCTTGTGGAGCGTCACCGCCTCCGCCGGGAGGGGCTCCACCTTGTCCACCGCGCCCGCCTCCATCACCACCACGTCCTCCGCCATCGCCGCCGCGACCTCCTCCGCCGGGTGCTCCTCCGCCGCCACCACCGCCTGTTGGCTGAGTGACGGTGGAAGAGGTTGATGTGCTGCTGCTCGTGGAAGACGCAGGACTCGGTGTCCTGCCGGGCGAGAGTGCGATCACCGGCGCGGTGTAAACCATGCGGATCGGCAGCGTGCGGTTTTTGAGCACCAACTGGCCTTCGATCAAATCAGGCCAGGCGGATTTGCTCCACTCCTCATACCACGTCTGCTCTTTCTCGACGTAAAACCGCCACTTGAAAGACACCACGTCCGGCAGCAGCGGCATCCAGTAGCGTCCTTCTTCGTCGGGCGCGTACAAACCAGTCGTCTCCTGCCGGATGCCGGTCTGTCTGTCGTCCGTCTGCGGGATCAAATCCTCGCGTGAGATGCTCAGGTAGTGAAGGGGCATGTTGTTGTCATCCACGAGGCCGTCAGGATGCGGGCGCAGCCTCAGAATGGTGTCTTTTAACGTGATGGGGTTCATCCCAAAGGGGAAACAATCGGGTGAGCCGGCCACCGTCAGCTCCTGGATGATCGGTTCGGTGTTCTGCACCAGTTTCAAGCTCAGCGTGGCCGTGGCAGGCAGCGAGGAGAATGTTTTGCGGCTGAGTTCGATGAAACGGTTCACCGAGTCGCTCTCTCGTTGCAGTTGTTCGATCTCGGAGGCCCCGCGCATCGAGCCACGGATGATCGCAAACAGCGTTGCCGTGATCATTGAGAGCAGCGTGATGCCGATCACGACCTCGATCAGGGTGAAGGCGGCGCGCCGTCTATTGCTGGGCGGGCTTGTAAACATAGACGCTCAGGGTGGCCTCCTCCGGCACGTCGTTGAAGCTCGACGTGGCTTTGATGGTCAGGTTGTAGATGTCAGTCAGATTGCTGCCGCTGGTGGTGCGCAGCGTCACCGGCTCCGTGCTACTGGTGTAGGTGACGCCATAGGTCGTGTCCATCGAGGTGGTGCTCATGTCCGCCAGCGGCTTGCGCCGGATCTCCTCCAAAAAATTGCGCATGCCGATGCGGATGATCTGATCACGCTTCAACAAATTCGCCGTCTCCAGCGCCTGATTCAGCGATTTCGCCAGTCCGAGCACCGCAATGGCGAAAATTCCCAGCGCGAGCACGAGCTCGAAGAGGATGTAGCCGGAGCGGCGATGGCGACGGGATGTTTTCATCGCAGATCGACGCTCTCCTTCACGATGTCCGCCGTCAGGGCCGCGAATTCGACATCGAACGTCGCGGATTCGCGCTCGACGTGGACTTTGAGCGGCTGGCAGATGCCGCTGGGCTGAAAGACCCACAGCTTCACCAGATCGCCCTCAAGAAAGACCGGTTCCGTGTCATACCAAAATTGCAGGGCGTACTGCATGTCCGCCGGCATCTCGTATTTCTCAGCCCAGTGCTCGTCATACTTCGGCGCGGGTGGTGCCATGGGCAGGTCCGTGGTCTTGGTGAGCTTGCCGCCGTTGTCGAGGTCGTTCGTTTCGAAGGGTTTTTCTTCTGCGGGCGGATTTTCCGCCGTGGCGATGAATTCCTCCAGTTCGGCGAGCTGGAGGTAGGGATTGAAGTAACGAGAAGCCGTGAAGCCCTTGCTGTGAAAAGCCACCTGATACGGCCGCTTCTCCGTCATGGCCCGCATGCGCACCTCACGCGCCAATTGTACCAACTTTGCCACTGGCTCGCGTGCTTGCCGCTCGTCCTGAAATCCCTTCAGCATCGGCACCGCCGCCGCCGCCAGCACGGCGACGATGGTCAGGGCGATGATGATCTCGATCAGTGTGAACGCCGGCATGAATGACGAATGACGCAGGGTGGGAAAGTCACCCGTGTCATGGCTGTCATTCGCGCTCAGGCATTTGAGTTTCATGGATGCTTACTTTGCCGCTGTCGGCTTCCAGTTTCCGATGTCGTCTTCCGTGCCGTCCTGGCCGTCGGCGCCCACCGTCCACACATCATAGTCGTCTTTCGATTTCTGGGGTGGGATGCGATACTTGTATTCCTGGCCCCAGGGGTCTTTGGGCACTTCCTTCATAAAGGAGCGATAGTTTTCAGGAATCGGTTCCATGGTGGGCTTTTCCACCAGCGCCTTCAATCCTTGCTCGGTTGTCGGCTTGCGCAGGGCGCGTGACTCGTAGGATTGCAGCGCGAGACCGATGGCCTGAAGGTCGCTGCCCACGCGCGTGTCCTTGGCGGAGTCGATCTGGCCTTTGAGCAGGTAAATCGAGCCGGAGGCCAGAATGGCGATGATTGTCAGCGTGATCACGATTTCGATGAGCGTGAAGGCGGCGGTGCGGCGAATGCGGGCTTTCGGAGTGCGGTGTTTCATGGTGGAGGGATTTGAACAGGGAAGGGAACGTGATGAACAGGAAGAAATAGCCTTGGTTTCGCCGCATCAGCCGCCGCCACGGATGCCGGTGACGCTTTGGGCGATGGCAGCGACGATGGAATAGGCCACGGTGCCGACCATTACGGCCATGATGACGAGGATGATCGGCGTGATCATGGCGGTCATGCGCTTGATGCGCTTGTCCAGCTCCTTGTCGTAGCGTGCGG
>Ga0209573_1003440_pt1 | contig 17420 bp, 11 predicted proteins | sample TNRBio252014_DNA_FD_185870 | JGI IMG/M metagenome (GOLD analysis project Ga0209573, IMG submission 185870) | Wastewater treatment Type I Accumulibacter community from EBPR Bioreactor in Madison, WI, USA - TNR Reactor_6/25/2014_ DNA (SPAdes)... | ecosystem: Engineered > Bioreactor > EBPR >...
ACCTTCATCTATCTGTACCCTGATGCGATTTTTTTCCAGTTGGGAAACCTTGCCGATTGTACCGTTCACGAATTGTTTGTCAGGGTCGTTCTTAATGAACATCACCTGGGCTCCGACTTTCAAACGTAAAAAGACATCAGTAGGAAGGAAGCCTTCATTGATTTCTCCTTTCGTATCTGCATTGAACTGGAATAACTCGGAATCTATTTCTTCCAACCTCTCTGAATTGATCTGCTGAACTGTCATATTTCTTGGTGAAAGTATTATGGAAAGATCTTGTTTTAAATCATCGCCGATACACCTGCTGTTTAATGCTTCAAGATCGTCAAAATCAAAACTGTTTGTCCTGATATTATCCAATAAACGGATAAAGCTTTTATCCGTTTGCCTGTGTACTTCATGCAGCTCAATCAGTTCAGGCATACACCCTTCAGCGAATATATCAGCTGAAAAAAAATAGGGGCTGGCATACCTGGAAGCCAGATATTCCCTTTCAAAGGGTGTTGAAATAACGGGTGGAAGTTGAAATAAATCTCCGATTAAAATCATCTGAACTCCGCCAAATGCTTCATCAATTCCCCTGTTTAATCTCAGGAAAACGTCGATGTGATCCATTACTTCCACTCTGACCATGGATACTTCATCTATAATGATCGCATCCAACTTTTGATATAATGATGCTCCCCGGATCCTTTTTAACGTATGGCTATCAATTAATTTTGGAGGAAATCTAAAAAATGAATGGATGGTCTGGCCTTTCACATGCAATGCAGCAATACCTGTTGGCGCCAATACAACAACTCGTTTTTTGGTTGTATTTCTGAACAGCTGCAATAGGGTGGATTTGCCTGTACCTGCTCTTCCTGTGATAAAAAAATGCTGATCGCTTCGTTCCAGGAGGTCAATTATTTTACTGAAACGTTGGTCTATAGTGATGATATTGCGAATGTCAATGATGCTATTCTTTTATAATGTGAATATAGCTGGGAAAGTGGTCACTGTATCCGCCCAAAAACTCACTTCCGGAAAAAGTCCTCAATGGATAACCTTTGAAATGGCCTTTTTTCTGCCGTAAAAACTGTTTGTTAAAAATATACGCCTTATGAAACGAATAAGTATTAGGTTTTTTTTCCAGAAACCCCTTGCTAATGATGATCTGATCGAATAAACTCCAACTGTCCTGATAAGCATTGGAACCAATGCCTCTGCGATAATAATGAGCTACCGTATTGTATAATCCTTTATTTGGTACATCACTGATCCTGGATTGGGCTCCTAATACTTTTGTAATACTGGGATCTTCCGGGTTGTCATTGAGGTCTCCCATGATCACGACTTTTGCATCCGCATGAATATTGGTGAGGCTATCAACCACCAACTTGTTGACTTTGGCGCCAGCTGCTCTCCATGGCGCAGTCTTGGCCTCTCCACCTCTGCGGGATGGCCAGTGATTTACCATAAAATGCATCTCTTCTCCATCCAGAAGCCCTTTAACATAGAGCACTTCTCTGGTGAAAATCTTATCCAGACCATCATAAATATCTATTGGGATGGTTTTAGCATCCAAGACCTTGAACCTGCCAGCCTGGTATATTAGTGCAACATCGATGCCTCTTCTGTCAGGAGAATCAAAGTGAACGATCCTGTATTTTTTATCAGCAATTTGAGGCATTTTTACCAAATCTTCCAACACCAACCTGTTTTCTACTTCCGCCAGCCCCAAAACTGCCACTCCTTCCTTGTCTGAATCAGTTCCAAGCAGTGAAATAACCTTGGCCAGGTTATTCTGCTTATGCCAGTATTTTTTGGAGGTCCAGTTATTTCTTCCTTCAACTGTGAATTCTTCATCCAATACATTAGGTGTATCTATCGTATCAAACAGATTTTCAACATTGTAGAAACCAATAGTAGCAATCTGAAACTTTTTTTGTGCGGATAAGGAACTGAACTCGACTAGGGATAGGATAACTAAAATTGCCGGAAGGAATGATTTATACATGTATTTTATATTTTCTTGGGTGTAAATATAAAAAGTAAAAGCCTCAAAAGCTGAGAATTTTGAAATCTATAGGAAAATTTTACCCGGAAACAGGCTAAAGTTTAAATTTCCCTGTCTTTTCAGCTTTTGAGGCTATAAAAAACAACGTTTTATTTACCAAGAATATATCTCACTGCGAACCCTCCAGTCACCCAGCTTGGATATATTCCTCCAATTAAATTGATTCCCGGAGCCCAGTCCAGACTTACATTAATAGGAAACTCATTAAAAGCATAATCCAAACCTATGTTAAGATTTACACCTGCATCAAACCATCCACTTCCCATGGAACCATATGCACCGGCACCATAATACCAATATAAATTTTCAATGCCAACATTAGGGATCTCCTTGTGTATTTGGTAAAGTCCGCCTACAACTAATCCTCCTCCATAATAAGCGCCTATACCTGCATAAGCTTCAATAGCATGAGTGTCTTTGATAAATTTTTTGTAAGATCCTGTCAAATAGTAACCTCCACGAACACCCACAGCAGAATTATAGCTCTGTGCAGACAATTCGCCCATTCCAAAAACAACCAATGCAAGCAGTGTAAACATCCATTTTTTCATAGTCAATTAGTTTTTGTTATTTAAAAAAATAATATACTTAATATACAAATGTATGGTTTTTGAAATGATATCAAAAAAAAATTTTTAATAATTATTGAAATACACTAAAAATTTTGTACCAATTTCTTGCTGTTAAAACTTTTGGAAATGTTGCCAGCATTGGTTTTTATAGGTTTATATCATTTTATTGTAAAAACACATAACTAATGATATTGGCGCCCATCCGGAGCGCTGCCAATCTTTTATCGTCAGGATCATTGTGCACACTCTGATCCTCCCAACCATCACCCAAATCTGATTCATAGCTGTAAAAACATACCAATCTTCCTTCCCAAAATATACCATATCCTCTCGGAGGCTTTCCATCATGTTCATGTATTTTGGGCAATCCATTTGGAAATTTAAACTTCTGGAGGTAGATCGGATGGTTGAAAGGCAATTCTACAAATTCCTTTTCGGGGAAAACTTTTTTCATAGCTACCCTGATATACGGATCCATCCCGTAATTGTCGTCTATATGCAGAAAGCCACCGGCAATAAGATATTGACGAAGATTGTCTGCTTCCTGGTCTGATAATACCACATTTCCATGACCGGTCATGTGAATAAAAGGATAATTGAAAACATCCAGCGAACCAACTTCTACTGTAGCTATTTTTCGTGTAAAACCTGTACCCAGCTGTGTATTACAAAATAGGGCAAGATTTGGAAGCGAAGTTGGATTGGCATACCAATCACCACCACCTCTGTATTTCATCAGGGCTAAACTAATACTACCTGACTGTTGTGCCTGAATACCAAAGGTAGATAGTGTTATAAGACTGAAAAAAAGAATTTTATTTATAAGCATGTCTATTTTTTAATTTCTTTTGCTGCATTTAAGGATATTCCTTGATGAAGCAGTAATGTAATGAATAAAGTACGTTGATCTGAATAAATTATTTTACAGAGAACTAAATTATTTACCAATGAAAACTGCTAACTGTTTGAACAACAGCTATTCCGGCGGTTTCAGTCCTTAACCTGTAATTTCCTAAATTAGCAAATTGCCAATTGCGCGATTTGAATGTCACCATTTCTTTTTCCGAAAAATCTCCTTCAGGACCGATGACAATTAAATATCCGGATGCTTTCGGTTCCAACATCTTTCCCAACTGGATATTATTTTCATCATAATGAGCCGCAATTTTGGTGTAATCTGAAGGTTGATCAATGAAATCCATGAATTTGATTTGGGTATGAAGGATGGGAATATGGGTATGCAGACTTTGTTTAACAGCTGAACGAATGATTTTTAATGCCCGTTCTGCCTGAATATGCTTTCTTTCTGAATGCTCACATATTAATGGTGTAACTTCATCGACTCCGATTTCCACAGCTTTTTCTAAAAACCATTCAAACCTACTGATGTTTTTAGTTGGTGCAATGGCAACATGGAGATGATATGGATGTTTTAGCCCTTGTTTACCATCCAATATTTGAATGGTGCATTTTTTCCCGGAAATGGATTTGATCCTGCCGGTGAACAATGTGCCTTTTCCATCAGTTATATGGATGTCATCTCCGGTCTGATATCTCAATACTCTGGTGCAGTGATTATATTCTTCTCCGGTTAAGAATGCTTCTTCCAGATTGATTGCTTCGGTTATGAACAGATTCATTATCAAACAATAATTTATAGAAGTTATGAGTTTCTTAGTGAAAAATCAAACAATGTACTTACTTTTGTGCGCTTTAATGCCTAAGACAGGGTTTGAATGACAATACCCGGCAAATATATTATCTTTATTAAAAACTGTAAATGGATACACTGATTATTGTGCTCCAGGTGATGCTGAGTTTAAGCATTCTGGTGATTCTTCATGAAGGCGGACATTATATTACCGCAAAATGGTTCAAAGCAAGGGTTGAAAAATTTTACCTGTTCTTCAATCCCTGGTTTTCACTGTTTAAATTCAAAAAAGGTGAAACCGAATATGGTATTGGGTGGTTGCCTTTGGGCGGCTATGTGAAAATCTCAGGTATGATCGATGAAAGTTTTGATAAGGATCAACTTCAGGGTGAAGTTCAGCCCTGGGAATTTCGTTCAAAACCAGCCTGGCAGCGATTGATCATCATGCTTGGTGGCATCATCGTCAATGTCATTTTGGGTATAACCATTTTTATTTTTATATTTTGGCTGAATGGATCCAGTTACATCACCAATGAATCCATTAAAGATGGAATTTATGTAGATAGCCTTGGTTATCAGATAGGTTTGAGGGATGGAGATAAAATTAAAAAAGTAGGGGAGACCGATTTTATTAAATTTGATAAAGGCGATCTCGTGAGAGCATTGGTCATAGACGGTGCTAAGACCATTACAGTAGAAAGATCTGGGAATGAACAGGTTTTGCAGGTTGAAACAACATTTGTTCAGGAATTATCCAAATACAAAAACAGAAAGTCTGAGATTTTCGGACCGAGATTACCTTTTGTGATCAACGAGGTTGCCAAAAATACGCCAGCCGAAAAAGCGGGAATGCAAGCTGGTGACAGGGTAATAGGCATGGATAGCGTACAAACACTTTTTACACATGAAGTGCTAAAAACATTGGATGGTGCTAAAAATAAGCGTGTTGATTTTAAAATATTGCGCGATGAAACTGATACAATCAACCTGGCTGCCTCAATAGGTGAGGACGGCGTTTTAGGTGTTACACGCGAATTTGAACAATTCATCCAATTGGAAACGGAGAAGTACGGTTTCCTCGAGTCAGTTCCTTTGGGTTTTAAAGAAAGCTATACCTTTTTAGCCGATCAGCTCAAAGCCTTTGGGAAGATGTTTACGGGTGAACTGAAAGCTAAGGACAGCCTGGGTAGTATTATTTCCATCGGTAAAATGTTCGGAACAGAATGGGATTGGTTGAGATTCTGGAATCTGACTGCGATGTTATCCATTTTGCTGGCTTTTCTTAATTTATTGCCAATTCCAGGACTGGACGGCGGTCACGTGGTTTTCGTACTATGGGAAATGATCACCGGGAAAAAAGCCAGTGATAAAGTGGTGGAATATGCAACATTGGTCGGATTTATTCTTTTGGTTGGACTAATGATCTTTGCATTTGGCCTGGATATACTGCGCCTTTTTGAATAAAATTGAATGGTTAAAAATTTTTGATTGCCTGACTTAATCAAATAAGCCGGCAATCTCTTTGAAGTATTGCTTTTCAAGCACTTCCCTCTTGATTTTCAAGGTTGGTGACAATTGTCCGGACTCAGGAGTCCATTGATCTGCAACAATATGCCATTTTCTGATTTGTTCATGTTTGCTGATAAGTGAATTGTATTTCTTTACTGTTTTCTCTATAAGTTTTTGTACTTCAGGATGTTGAAGTATTTCTGACTTAGTTCCGGGTACAATGTCATGCTTTTGACACCATGTAGCAAGATAAGAAAAATCAGGAGAAATGATGGCAGCAACATATTTCTTGTTTTCACCTACCACCAGCATGTTTTCGAATAGCGTTGATTCGGTGAATTTTGACTCAATCAGTTGTGGATTCACATATTTCCCATAGGATGTTTTGAAAATGCTTTTTAACCTGCCGGTAATGATCAATTGTCCATGTTTGGTGAATTTTCCGGTATCACCGGTGTGTAACCATCCTTCCTGATCAATCACCTGTGAGGTCAGTTCAGGATCCCTGTAATAGCCCATCATGACATTGTGACCGCGACATATGATCTCATTGAATTCCCCCAATTTAACTTCAACGCCGGGAAGCGGTAAACCAACCGTGCCGAATTTCCTGCCATAAGGAACTCTTTGACTGACAGCAATGACCGGAGATGCTTCACTCATTCCATATCCCTCAAAAACTGGCATGCCAATGGCTGAAAAGAATGACGCCATGTGGCTTTGGAGTGCTGAACCTCCCGAGACCACTATGTCGAAATTTCCGCCAATCGCAGCTCTCCATTTAGAATAAATCAATTTGTCTGCTATTTTAAGTTTCAACTTCAACCATGGACTCATCCCTTCAAGTTGAAATCTGGTGGCTGTCCTGAAAGCCCAAAAGTATATCGCTTTTTTGATGCCTTTTTGTTCAAGTCCGGCTAAATATAACTTGTCATATATTTTTTCCAACAGACGGGGAACACAGGTCATCATGGTAGGTTTGATCTCTTTGATATTTAATCCGATCATCTCAATACTTTCCGCATAATACACTGACATCCCCAAAAACTGATACAAATAAACCATCATTCGTTCATAGGCATGGCATAATGGAAGAAAACTCAGCGCTGTTTTACTCCATTTGGCTGGTGTCATGTGCAAACTGTACATCTGATTGACCAAATTGCTATGTGATAACATCACGCCTTTGGGATTGCCGGTGGTGCCGGAAGTATAAATTATGGTGGCAAGGTCTTTTGTTTTGATACCAGATCTGATGGATTCAAGATGATCGTGCATTGGATTTGTTCTGCCCGTTTGTATCAGATCGTCCAGACATCTGTATTCAGCAGAACCCGCATCGATCATAAAAACTTCCCGGAGTTTGGTAAACTCTGGCAATAATGGTCTGATCTTTGAAAAAATATCTTCCCCATCGATAAATATGATCTTCATTTCGGAGTGTTGCAGGATATGTCTGTATTCTTCCTGGCTGATGGTCGGGTAAATTGGGATGGAAACAAATCCGGCTTGCATGATGGCCATATCAAGAATATTCCATTCCGGCCTGTTTTTGCTGACAATGCCAATGTTGGAACCGGGTTCAAGTTTCAATTGCATCAACCCGTAACTGACTAAATCTACCAGTTCAATATATTCCCGGATACTGTATTTTTTCCAGTGCCCTTCTCTTTTACAGGCAAGTGCAGCCTCTTGTTCAGGATACTTCTCAATGTAATTTGCCAGAATATCAAAAATTCTTGTAACTGCCATGTTTTTGGTTTTTAATGGAGGTAAATGTACATAAAAATATATACCTGAAGTTAATTCTTTACATAAAAATCTTTCCAGTTTATTAATATAAATGATATTTCATCTGGAATTATGATGCATAGATAATATTATGGTTTGAGCGTCAAAAATTGATATATAAAGGCTTAGGGAATTTTACTTTTCAGGAGTATTTATTTTGCAAAAGTCAAAAATGGAAGAATTTTGGAATAATAAAATTGACTTAAAGTTAATATTATATGATGAATTAAATCAATAATTATTTTTTTTGTCTAATTTCTTGATTTTCTGTTTCGGAGATAAAAAAAGAGCCCTGGTATGAAACCTAAGGCTCTTTTTTTTGACCATGTCTTATGTTAATATAAAACACTGACCATTTTATTGACCACCTGATTTCCTTCAACCAGGCTTACGATAAATTGTCCCTGATGGGATGGGACCCAGTTGTATTGGTACCGTCCCTCATCCAAAGACTCGTTCATTAAAACTGATTCCAACAGTTTTCCTTCCATTGAATATATGTTGAGATTAACTGCTGTTTTTTTACTCAACTCAAAATCAATATATACCTGGTCTTGAGTAGGATTGGGATGTAAGTTCATGGAAGAAATATTTCCTATTATGTCCTTGGTAGGCACCATGTTACTGACAATCTTGAAATTATCCAAGAATAAACTGTTGCCATTGTCTGATTCCAGTTCGAATTTGAACATAAGGGTTTCATATGTAAGATCGTGCAAAATAATGGTATCAGTTTCCCACTGATCGGGTAAAGGAAAAAATCTGTCAGACATTGAATTCGTTGTTGCCAGATCGTTTCCTGATTTTTTATAGACAAGGATCCAGTTTTGACCACAGTCGTAAGAAACCCAGGCTTCCAGACCGTCATTGGATAGTGTGCCGGATTTGTCTCTTTGAGCATGAGCACGATCAAAAGTGATTTCTACACTGCTCACTGCTGATATATCCGCATTATCCAAAAACAATACACTTCCTTTTTTATTGAATGAGGCAATATTCCATTGTCTGAAATTGGCAAAAACAGACTTTTCTGAAGTCCCGTAACCACCGATTGGTGTTTCTATATTAGGAAACATATTCTTTTCTGAAATTCTGACAAACAGGTTGTTGTGACTTACCAGTTTTACCTGATCTGTTATGACTGATCCGGCTTTATCCTTCTCAAAACCGAGCTCAAAAGTCTCTATTGGTCTGATGGCAATAGCTGTAAAAGGGTCGTTAAAAACCAGGTTGTTGAGTAAATTTATTTCGCGAAGGGAATCGCCATTTATATTTTCTATGGAGTAAGCTATCTCCTGCGCGCCTGAAGGCAATATCGTAGGCTCAGAGTTCTCTATTAAAATAGTGTCGCCCGGATTTAAATTCATTTCAAAATCAAAACGGTGTGTTTCATTTCCGAAAGTGTAAACTGCTGTAGCTGAGTGAATGACCGTATTACCGGAATTTTTAACCTGCATTCCCAAAAGCGCCATTTTGCCACAATCATCACCGCTGAAAACCGTTCTTTTTTCCAGAATAGCCAGATCAGAAAAGGTTTCAGGAATTTCCGGTGTGTCGGTGATCGCACCATTATATATTTTTTTACTCTGAGGATTTTGAAGGAAAGTAACAAAAGCCAATTCTTTCAAATCGTAAATATAAGATGGTATTTGAATGTCTTCATAATTAAAAGTAGTTGAAGCTCCGGGTGCCAGGTAATTGAGCAGAGGTAGTCCATTCTCAGGATAAATCCGCCTCATGACCTGTGTGAAATGTTTTTCTCCATTGGTGCCAGGTGCAAAAAGCCATTGATTTTCCATCTCAACCAACATGACCGGCACCCAAAATTGTCCCTCAATGGGTTCGGTACCATGATTCGTGATGTGGACATAAACATCAGCACTGCTCATATCTTCTTCCCAAACAGCTTCAATACTGATCCCAATGGTGGTCTCCAGTCCGGCAGCAAAATCCAGTACTTCCTGGTTAAATCCGCCCGGAGCACCGGGATACCATCCTTCAGAAGCCCATTTGCCAATTCCGCCTCCATAAGTGTCGTCCGGAACTGCTCCGTCAATCAGGGCTGTCGGCACACCGAAAATTTCATACAATGCTGACCTGTCTAAAACATCCGGGTTGTTTTGTGCATTGTAAGGGTCATATCCGGGATACTCGGTCTGATATTTAATACCGATCACCTTCTCTTGATTTTGCTTTAAAAGTTCATTGAAAGCCGGGTTTTGACTACCGCAAGGTGAACAGGATGCATTGGTGAATTCCTCGACAATAACCATCTTGGGGACTTGAGTACTTGCGGATATTACAAATATAAGTAGCCCAATTGTAAGGAAGTAAAACCTGGTAATTATTGATAGTCTCATGATAATAATTTTATTGTAAACTAAATGTCAAACTAATTATTTGTATTAAAATCTAATAGTATATGAATTTCAGGCCTGAATATTGTAATTTATTGTACGAATATAATGGTTTTAGGGCAAGCTAATTGTGAATTTTTTGGGAATTTCTTTTGAAACAATCAAATATATTATATTTTTTAATATAATTAGCTGAAATTTGTGTTTTGAATCAAGAAAATTTTTGTCTGTCATAAAAATCCTTCAACATCATGCTTTATTTTTTTGGTAACCCTGAGTCGACAGTGATTGCAGTACAATGCAATGAATTATTGGAAACTCCAGCAATTGAAAAACTTACATGGTTATTTGGTAATGTACCCATGATTCCGGAAAAACGGATCAAGCATTTTTTTGTTGGGCCAAGGGTGGAAATGATCACTCCATGGAGTACCAATGCAGTTGAGATTTGTCAAAATATGGGTGTGATCGGTGTCCTCAGAATTGAGGAATTTACAAGAACAGACAGGAATCATCCGGTATATGATCCTATGCTCCAACGAGTTTATTCAGAATTGAATGATACTGTTTTTGACATTGACAAACAACCTGAAGGAATTTTGGAAGTTGCTGATATTCAGGTATTCAATAGACAGGAAGGACTGGCTTTGAGTCAGGATGAGGTAACATACCTGGATGCCTTGAGCAGGAAAATGGGCAGATTACTCACCGATAGTGAAGTCTTCGGTTTTTCACAGGTGAATTCTGAACATTGCAGGCACAAAATTTTCAATGGAACTTTTGTGATAGATGGTCAACAAATGACTGAATCTCTCTTTGCCATGATCAAAAAAACTTCCAAAACCAACCCCAATCGCATCGTTTCAGCTTATTCTGACAATGTTGCTTTTATTCAGGGACCTGTCATTGATCAATTTGCCCCTGTAAAAATGGACCAGCCAGGTTTCTTCTCCATCAAACCTATTGAATCCGTGATTTCCTTAAAGGCGGAAACGCACAATTTCCCGACTACTGTCGAACCATTCAATGGCGCAGCTACAGGAACAGGAGGTGAGATCAGGGACAGGATGGCTGGAGGAAAAGGAAGTATGCCTATTGCCGGAACTGCCGTATATATGACTTCTTATCCAAGAACAGTTGATGGCAGATGCTGGGAAAATTATACAGAACAAAGACCCTGGTTGTATAAAAATCCTGAAGATATACTCATCAAAGCTTCAAATGGTGCGAGTGATTTTGGAAATAAATTCGGCCAACCCTTGATTTGCGGTAGCTTGCTTACCTTTGAGTATGATGCGGGGCAACGTTATTTTGGGTATGATAAGGTCATAATGTTGGCAGGTGGTATTGGTTATGCCGCGCTAAAAGATAGTCATAAGGCTTTGCCGGAACCCGGTGATGTCGTGATAGTCCTTGGAGGGGACAATTACCGGATCGGTATGGGTGGAGGAGCAGTTTCTTCAGTCGCAACTGGAGAATTTTCAAACCAGATAGAACTGAATGCCGTTCAACGCTCTAACCCTGAAATGCAAAAACGTGTTGCGAACGTACTGAGAGCATTGGCAGAGCTGGAAATCAATCCGGTCATTTCAGTCCATGATCACGGCGCCGGAGGACATTTGAATGCACTTTCAGAATTGGTTGAATCAACCGGAGGAATAATAGACTTGACAAAACTGCCAATCGGGGATAAAACTTTGTCCTATAAAGAAATTGCAGGAAATGAATCCCAGGAAAGAATGGGATTGTTGATCAAAAAGAAAGATATTGACCTGGTTCAAAAAATTGCTGAAAGAGAACGAGCACCATTTTATATAGTAGGCTATACCACCGAAGACCACCGTTTGGTGTTTTATGATTCAAAAACCGGGCAAAAGCCCATTGATCTGGCCATTTCTGATATGTTTGGTAATGTTCCATCGAGCGTATTGGAAGATCATCGAGAAGACATCCACTTTGACGAACTTTCTTATGATTTAAACCAACTCTCAGGTTATATTGATCATGTTCTGATGATGGAAGCAGTTGCCTGCAAGGATTGGCTGACGAATAAAGTGGATCGTTCAGTCACTGGAAGGGTAGTGGTGCAGCAGTGCGCCGGACCTTTGCAATTGCCTTTGAACAATCTGGCAGTCGTTGCTTTGGATTATACCGGAAATAAAGGCATAGCCACTTCTATAGGACATGCCCCTGTAGCTGGTTTGATCAGTCCGGAGGCAGGTAGTGTTTTGTCGGTGGCTGAAGCATTGACTAATCTGGTGTGGGCTCCTATTGAGGGTGGTCTCAAAGGCGTTTCACTCAGTGCCAATTGGATGTGGCCGGCAAAAAATGCAGGGGAAAATGATCGACTCTATCGGGCAGTCAAAGCGATGAGTGATTTTGCGATTGCTTTGGGAATCAACATTCCGACAGGTAAAGACAGTCTGTCAATGAAACAGCAATACGAAGATAAAGAAGTTTTTTCTCCCGGAACTGTCATTGTTTCAGCAGTGGGTGAAGTCACTGATTTTACAAAATGTGTCGGTCCTGTAATTCAGAATCAACAAGATACTTCAATCATTTACATTGATTTTTCCGGAAGTCCTTTTCTTTTGGGAGGTAGTAGTTTCGCTCAGAGTCTGGCAAAACTGGGTAGCGAGGTTCCTACAGTCAACGATGCAGCTTATTTTGTCACTTGTTTTGAAACCATTCAGGAGTTGATCCGGCAGGAACTCATTTTAGCCGGACATGATGTGTCAGCCGGTGGATTAATTACCTGTCTGCTGGAAATGAATTTTACCAATACTACAGGTGGTTTGAACCTCAACTTTGATGGTTTGAACGAATCTGATCTTGTTAAAATATTATTCTCTGAGAAACCTGGAATTGTCTTGCAAATACATAATGGAAGTAAAGCTTTTGAATTGCTTGATAAGGCAAGCATAAATTATTGGACTATTGGGCAAACTCAGAATGTAAGATCGGTCAATTTTAATTTTCAAGGTAAAGATTATCAATTTGAAATTGATGTTTTAAGGGATAAATGGTACAAGAGTTCATATTTATTGGATGCAAAACAGCATTGCGAATACCTGGCACTGGAAAGATATCTTAATTATAAAAATCAGGCCTTATCTTATCATTTGTTGTCTGCACTTAATGATAAGTACTTTCCTGCTTCTGCAATAAGAAAAATTAAGGCTGCCATCATCAGGGAAAAAGGTGTAAACGGAGACAGAGAGATGGCTTTTTCGCTTTGGGCAGCCGGCTTTGATGTAAAGGATGTTCACATGACTGATCTGATCAACGGAAGGGAAACCCTTGAGGATGTTCAGATGATCGTTTTTGTGGGTGGATTCTCCAATTCAGATGTGCTTGGTTCTGCTAAAGGTTGGGCTGGAGCATTTTTGTACAATCAGCAGGCTAAAGAAACACTCGACAGATTTTATGCCAGAGAAGATACGATGAGCCTGGGTGTTTGCAATGGTTGCCAGTTGATGGTTGAATTGAACCTGTTAAATATCCGGGATGAGATCAAGCCTCGAATGTTACACAATGATTCCGGTAAGTTTGAATCTGCCTTCGTTACAGTGGATATTCAAGAAAACAAGGCCATCATGCTGCAAGGACTTGAAAATTCCAGGCTTGGTATTTGGATCGCCCATGGGGAAGGGAAATTCGCCTTCGGGTCAGATAACAAGGCTGATTACCATATCCCGATTCAGTACGTGCATACTAAATATCCGGGTAATCCCAACGGGTCAATGTTCAATGCTGCTGCTGTTTGTTCTGAGAATGGCAGGCATCTGGCGATGATGCCTCACCTTGAACGATCTGTTATGACCTGGCAATGGCCTTATCTCCCTGAAAAAAGTTCAAAAGGCAGATTTAGTCCTTGGTTCAATGCCTTTGTCAACGCTAAGGAATGGCTCGAAAAACAGAAATAGAAGCACAGGTGCATATATGATTAACTGACGATGGTATTTTTAGACGCTTGTTTATTTTTCCTGAATTAATTTATACCTTTTGATATCTGTTTATGATGTGGAATATCCTAGTGTCCTGTCAATGCTACTGTGTCGGTTAAGTCGCAGGGATTTTTTCTCAGATCGAAAAAGAAATCCTGCGCATAGCCGTTGCTACGTAAAGGATTTATTTTGATGATATGAGGAAAAAGATCAAGACTTGGGTCGGCTAAAGTAGTGTTGACAGGACACTAGTTCTATGCATCATAAGATAAAAAAGTTAGCTTTATTGTGGCATTGCAATTTACTTATGCATAATGTGAAAACCACTCCGATGCTAAGGAATGCAATCTTTGTAAATGCTCCATTTACTTCAATTGTTAATTTTAAATAAATATCTTCAATAATTGAAAAAATTATCCTGATACTGTATAATTTCCTGTTAGGAATATACCCTGATTGGAGCTAAGTGTGCATTTTAACAACTTATTTCTTTTGATTTCATTTTTTTGGTTTTTTGTTGAGTGAATCAAATAGATTTGTCTGCTTTTTTTAGCTAATTATAGGTCTGCTTCCTTCATAAATAGTCAAATTTTTTCCAAATTTTTATAAAATACCCTTAGGTATTAAATATAATGTATACATTTGCACTATATTTATTTAGTATAAATAAAAATAGTATGATCCTCAACGAAGAAAGCAACATTGGCGAAATCATTAAAGTGAATGCTGAAGCAATTGATGTAATAGCTTCTGTTAACAAGCACTTCAGTAAACTTAAAAATCCAATTCTAAGGAAATTGCTGGCATCAAAAGTAAATGTAAGGGATGCAGCAAGAATCGGAAATGTGAAGCCAATTGATATTTTGCTGGAATTGCAAAAAATTGGTTTTGAAATTCAACAGGAAACTGGAAATGTATCAGATAATACTGTTCTATCTCAGATAAATACTCATGAAATCGTCAAAGAAATTCCTGAATCTGTCCATGAAAATATTGTTGTAATGGATGTGAGGCCTTTATTGGATTTGGGTACTGATCCTTTCAATAGGATCATGAAACAGCTTAAAAACCTTTTACCACAACAACAGTTATTGATCATCAATACTTTTGAACCTGTTCCTTTGATCAATATGCTGAAAGAAAAAGGTTTTTTGTACAAAACTTCCAGACCTGTTCAGGGTGAAGTGCATACTTTGTTTTATAAACAGATTGAAATGTATGATATGCCAGAAACTCAACCAACTGTATATGAAAACAACGATGGGATATTCAGGGAAAAAACTGAGTATTTCCAACAAAAAAGCAGGGCTATTGATGTGAGAGACCTCGAAATGCCTTTGCCGATGGTGACTATTCTGAAAGAACTCGAATTTTTGGAAAAAGGTTTTGCGTTATTGGTTGAACATAAAAAATTCCCTCAGTTTTTACTGCAGGAACTTTCGACTCGGGGATATAATCTCGTATCATCAAAAATCAATGAGCATCACACCAGGCTGTTGATTTATAAGTAAAGCCATGTATTATTCTTAGTTACACTAAATCAAATAAATATATATTAAATAATTCGTAACTATGTTTGGATTAAGTACACAAAGAGCTCCTTCACCTACTTTAGTTGTGCCGTATTTTATTTTCTCAGCCATAGCATTTCTGATATTCAGTGTTCTCTTATTTTTCTCCATTCCTGAACTCAGTATGCATTTCATGAACCCAAAGATCCTTGCTTTGACTCATTTTGCAGCCCTTGGTTGGATTTCAATGATCATTATGGGCGCTTTATATCAGTTGGTTCCTGTTATTTTCGAAACAGGTCTATATAGCCAAAAGCTTGGAAAGTTTAATTTTATCATATTTGGTACCGGTATTTTGGGTATGGTATGGTCTTTTTGGACACTGCATTTTAAAAACTGGCTTTTTTTGTTCGGCGGGCTGGTATTTCTTGCTTTCATGATCTTTTCTTTCAATATTTTTAAGTCCATTAGCCGTAGTGCTAAAAGCCATTTTGCCGGTAAGCTGGTACTTTCAGCTATTTTTTGGTTACTTATTACTGGTTTGCTGGGTTTTCTGCTGACATTGAATTACACCTTTCCTTTCCTCAAACAAGACCAATTCAATCTGCTCAAAACTCATGCGCATTTTGGCATGATTGGCTGGCTCCTTTTCCTTGTGATGGGTGTTTCGTCCGTGCTGATACCTATGTTCCTGGTTTCACATGATCTGAAAGAAGGTTTTTTAAAGAAAGCGCTTTACATCTGCAATTTTGCTCTTCTATTGATTTCGATCGATTGGATTGTTTTTGCCGGAACCCAATGGATACCTGTATATTTACTTATCTTCTTTTTTGGATTCAGTTATTTTTTGAGATATATATTCGATTCTTACCGAAAAAAACTCAGAAAACTTGACATCGGGATGAAGCATTCCATGATCTCTTTTGTATTTTTATTGATTCCTGGCGTGTTAGCTGTTTTTTTAAGCCTTTCTGGCTGGAAAATGATGCCCGATATACACCAATTGATCATTCCTTATGGAATGAGTATTTTTATTGGATTTTTCAGCAATCTTATCCTCGGCCAAATGTATAAAACTTTACCATTTATATTGTGGCTTCATCGTTATAAGCATTTGGTGGGTAAAAATGAGATCCCTATGCCAAAAGACTTGTATTCTGAGCCATTGGCCCAATGGCAATATTATATATATCTGTTGGCTGTATTATTTTTTGCCCTCGGATTTTTATTCGAAATGGCATTTTTACTGTATTCTGGCGCTGCTCTATTGATATTGACTGCATTGTTGTTCAATATCAATGTACTTATTATTGTACTTTTCAAAAAACAAATAACTTCCATAGGAATTCAAAAATAACTGTTATTATGATCACAAATACTCAACAATCCGGCCGAAAGTGGTCTGAATGGATAAAAAAACTTATTGGGTCAAAGAAAAAGGTGGCTCATCCTTCAGCTAGTGATTTGCGTGACCTTGAACTGATTCAGGATAATTCTTTCGAATCGGAGGTTAAAGGAATTTTAAAAAGGGTCATTGATCCTGAACTTGAGATCAATATCGTAGATCTGGGCCTTATTTATAAAGTTGAACAGGATGATGCCAATCGCATTTTTGTGGAAATGACTTTGTCTACTCCTGCTTGTCCGATAGGCGATGTGATCGTTCAAAATGTGATTGATACCCTTCAAAATGCTTTTCCTTCAAAAAATGTGGATGTTAGCCTGGTATTTGATCCGCCCTGGCATCCGGGTATGTTGTCTGAGGTTGGCAAAAAGGCACTGCAGGGAAATTTCAATTGAGCATCTGCTGTCAGGTGAAAAAGCTTCAAGTCATTGACATATAATTATTTAAGAAATAATCTCCCATCATAATATTTTTGAATTAATTCATCTGTTGTAATTATTTAGGTACAAAAATATGTAATATATTAAAATAAAACATATATTTGTATGCAATCAGCCTGAGATGACAAAAGATCTTAACAAAAAGTAATTGAGTCATCGAAACATCCATAGAAATATT
>Ga0209573_1003441_pt1 | contig 17409 bp, 3 predicted proteins | sample TNRBio252014_DNA_FD_185870 | JGI IMG/M metagenome (GOLD analysis project Ga0209573, IMG submission 185870) | Wastewater treatment Type I Accumulibacter community from EBPR Bioreactor in Madison, WI, USA - TNR Reactor_6/25/2014_ DNA (SPAdes)... | ecosystem: Engineered > Bioreactor > EBPR >...
GGAACGACATGAGGATCAACCACAGAGGACACAGAGGGGCACAGAGGGGCGGCGGTTTGAGCCTCTGTGCTTCTCCGTGTGCTCTGTGGTGAATCAAGCATGGTTACTTTGAGCGCGATGAGCGCACTCGAAGTGTCGTCGGCATCGGGGACGCCGCCGGGGAGGTCGGTCCAGGCCCAGCCGCCGGGCGGGGCGTTGGTGAAGGGGTGGGTCTCGCGGTATTGCTGGGCGAGGAGCCAGTTGGCTACGCCAGCGTGGGGCATGGGGCGTGGAGCACGGGGGCCAGAGGCGTCGGTTTCACTCCATGCCCCATGCTCCATGCCCGATGCCCGGATAGAGAGAGTGGTGCCCCAGGTGGAGAGATTGGTGTCGATGGGCCAGGAGCCGTCCTCGCGCATGGAGTTGCGGAGGAATTCGACGGCGAGGGGCAGGCAGGGATGATCGAGCTGGCCTGCCCCGGCGAGGGCCATGGTGACGAAGCTGGTGAGCGGTGTGGCTTCGAGATAGCCGCCACTGCTGGGCTGCAAGGTTTGCAGCATCGGGCGGATGCGCGGCCAGGCGAGGGCGCGAATCCAGCGCAGCGGGTTCCACCAAGCGGGCGCGGCGTTTTTGAAGCGCGTGTAGCCGATGGCGATGAGCGCCGGAAGAGCGTAGCTGACCACGGGCAGGCCGATGGCACCGAACCAAGTGCGAGGAAGAGCCGCGAGCTCGAAGGGCAGTGCAATGACGTGTTTCCACGGCTGGTCCCCCAAGGTGCCGCACAAGGCGCAGAGCATGAGAATGGGGACGGAGAAGGTCTTGTCCTTGCCGTAGCGGGACACGACGGCGTTGGCGATGGCCTGGGGTTCGAGGGAGCCAACCTGAGCGGTGATCCAGGTGTCGGCGGATGGGATGGCGGACGAGGGCGTCCGCACTCCTATATGGAGGGCGCTCCAGCACAGGAGGGTAGTGGAGAGGTTGGACTTGCTGAGGGTGGTATCCCCCCAGCCGCCGTCGGCGTTTTGATGGTCGCAAAGCCACTGCGCGCCTTTTTGGATGAAGGCGGCATGTTTTTCGCGATCCACGAGGGAGAGCGCGACGATGGCGGTGGCCGTGGAGAGGGCGCTGCTGCTGAGATGGCCCTCCCAGTGGCCGTTGGCGTGCCGCAGGCTTTCGAGATGGGCCTGGGTGGCGGCGATGGCGCGGTCGAGGGCGTCCATCATGGCAGGAATGATCAGGCTTCGAGTTTCAGCTCAGCGCGGGCCTCGATGGCCTTGGTGAGAGAGAGCCATCCGCCTTCACGCTGCTGCTGGAACATGTGCAGGTACAAAGCGGCCTGCTTGGCAGGGAATTTGGCGAGAAGCGCTGCGACGGCGGCCTCGGCCTTGTCATCAGCGATCACTTCGGGCAGTTCGGTGACCTCTCCCTTGCCATCGTGGGCGATCTCAGCAGCGTCGAGGAAGGTGATGAGCATGTCAGCCTGGCCTTTGAGGAGCCAGATCTGGAAGATCTGCGCAGTGACCTCCTCGTTGGACTTGGTGTTGAGCTGCTCCAGGAGCCACTCGGCCTGCTTGGCGCGGGATTTTTCCAGAATGAAGGCTGGGCGCAGCCGACGCGCCGGAGCGAGGGAATCAATGACGGCCTTGTAGGCGGGGCGCTGCTCGGTCTGCAGGTAGGACATGATCTGCGCGCGCAGTTCGGGACCGATGGCTTGGAGGAGTTGGTTGGGACGCATCTGGAAGGTTGGGAAAGTGGGGCGCTCTGCTAACACCACGGCACTGGAGTCGCAACCGTTTTGCCTCACAGCAGGCGAATGGTCAGCGGGAAGCGGTACACCTGCCCCTCGGCGGCGCGGACGATGCCGATGATGGTCAGGATGATCGTGGCAACGACGATCACCGGCAGCAGCAGCAGCCCGATGAACACAAAACACAGCAGAAAGGCCGCGAAACCGTAAAGGAGGTAGCTGATTTGGAAGTTCAACAGCTCACGGCCCTGGGCGTCGAGGTAGGGGCTCTGATCCTTTTTCATGAGCCAGATGACGAGCGGGCCAATGATGGGAAAGCCAATGAGGCAGAGCACATGCATGACGATGCCGAGGGTCTTCTCGTCCTGGCTGACCGTGGGCGGAGGGAGCGTGGGTGGTGTGGGAGATTCCATGGCGGGCGGATTCTATGTGAGGAAGCAGCATGAAGGCCAAATACAAATGCGGAGCCAGTTTCCTGGCTCCGCGTCGAGTGCGAACGAGTTGGGAAACTCGTCTTACGTTTAGACTTCCGGCAGCTTGAATTCCTCGACGTAGTTTTCGGTGGCGAGCTTGTTGGCCTCCTCGGCGAACTCGCCGGTGAACTTCTCGGAGACTGGGTCGAACTCAAGCCAGGGGCCGGCATTGATCTTGTCCACGTTGAGGTCGATCTTGTTGTCCACGAGGTTCTGCACGAAGTGCTCGAAGGTTTCCAGGCCGGCCTTGTCGTTCTTGATACGCTCCCTGACCTCTTCGACGCTCACAGCCTTGCCGAGACGGTAGGAGATGTTCGCCAGATGGGCGAGCGAGGCGGCGTGGAAGCCGTGAGAGACGTGGAGGTTGGAATTGATGAGCTTCCCTTCACGCACGGACTTGATGAAGTTGAGCATGTGGTCCGCGCCGTCATTGAAGTTGTCGAACTTCATGATGGTGTTGCCCTCGTTGTCGTAGGCCTTGGCCTCGATGACGTAGCCGCCTTCGCAGTGGATGACATTGCCGACACGCGCGGCGGCGGTCTTGCCATTCACGCGGTAAACCGGTTCCAGTCTCCAGTCCATGTCCTTCAAGGGAAGGCCGCGGTTGTCGAAGATGAACGGCGCGGGCTGATAGTCGTAAAAGGCCATCTGGTTGTTGGCGGTCTCGCCATCGTCATCGTAGCCCCAGCGTCCGCCAAAGCTCATCACGCGCTTGGGCAGCAGTTCAGGATTGCCCAGCGCCCAGCGGCCCACGTCGGTCTGATGCGGCCCCTGGTTGCCGATGTCGCCGTTGCCGAAGGCCCACTGCCAGTGCCAGTCATAATGGAACTGCGTGCGGTTCACCGGGCCGACGCCGCGTGGACCGGCCCACAGCTTGTAGTCCACATCCACGTCCTGCGGGGCACCCTGCGGATTCGTTTTGACGTTGCGCAGATCGTGGAACGTGCCTTTGACGACGCCGTCCTTGGGTTCGACCGGCGCGGCCGCCTTGCCAATGGAGATGCGCGACTTGTAATTAAGGCCACGGGAGAGCGTGACCTTGCCAATGTGGCCTTCCTTGACCCAGTCCATGGCCTGCTGCCAGCCGGGGGAGGAACGGCGCTGCATGCCGTGCTGCACGACGAGGCCTTTCTTCGCGACTTTCTCAGCGGCGTTCAGGAGCTGGCGGCCTTCCCAGATGTTGTGGCAGACGGGCTTTTCCACATAGACGTGCTTGCCTGCGGCCATGGCCGTCATGGCGATGAGCGTGTGCGTGTGGTTCGGCGTGGCGATGGTGACGGCATCCACCTCGGGGTCGAGCACGAGCTTCCGGTAATCGGTGTAAGCGGTGACGGTGTTGTTTTTCTTCGCCTGATTGGCGACGCCCTTGGCGAGCACGTTGGAGTCCACGTCGCAGAGGGCGACGATGCGCACGCCGGGAATTTCCTCCAGGCTCTTGATGTGGCCCGCGCCACGACCGTTGAAGCCGATGACCGCGACACGAACGTCACCATTGGCGCCGATGGGCGCGGAGAAGGACCGGGATGCGACGAGTCCGGCTGCGCCGGCGACGGTGCCGCGAATGAAAGTGCGGCGGGAGGTTGGGGTGTGGTTTGTTTGCATGGGATAAGGATGGCTCAAAGTCAGCCAGGCACACCGCAGCGGGCATGGTCAAGACGATTTTCAGAGCCTAGCCAAAACGTGGGTTGAAAGGCAACCTTTCCTTTCTCCCGACGTGAGTTTGCGATTTGTCTCATCACCATGCCCAAACAGCCCCCTCCAGGAAGCTGTTCGGAAAGACCAGATGATGGCTTGACTCACTTTGAATGGGCTTGACCCATTCGGATCAGAGAGCCCGGCGACGGCGGCGCATCAGAAGCCCCAGCAGGCCGAGCAGGATGAACAAGACGCGGGAAGGCTCCGGAACGACGACCAGAATGCCGTGGGTGGCAAAGGCGCTGGTGTCGAATTTGAATTCCCCGGTGAATCCGGCACCGGTGAAATCAAAGTTGGCCTCCGTCAGGCTTGAGTTGGCACCAGAAAAGCTAAGCGTGGTCCAGTCCATGAGATTGAAGACATCGCCAACGGAAGGTGCCACAGTGGTGTAGGGGAAACCCGTGCGATTGACCACCTTGAACAGAGGCGTCGCCAGATTGTCCGCATCGATGGTGAAGGTGCCTGAGATGTTGATGAAATCGTGATTGCCCGGAGTCGGAGCCGTGGTCTTGTAAGCGTCAAGCTGACCACTGGTGAAGAGAGCCGCGACGCTGGTGTAAGACCCGCCAGCCAAAGCATTGGTAAGAGTGCTCAAGTCTGACGACCCAAGCTGTTCGGTGCGGCTGGTGATGCTGAGCTGAACCTGACCGCCGCTTTGAACTTCCACCGCGGTAAAGTTGAGCGTCTGATTGCTTCCATCAGTGTCACCCACGCCTGGAGCCAGAATGGTGCCGCTGCCCATAATGGTGCTGCCCGCGATGCTGCCTGAGCCAGAAAGTTTGCTACCTGCGCCGGTGACGTTGACACCTCCCGCGCCAGTGAGGGATCCAGTTGCACCATCTCCGACCTGCAAGGTGCCAGCGGAGACATTGGTGGTGCCTGCATAGGTGTTGGCGGCCGTTAAAACCAACGTGCCCGCCCCTGTTTTATTCAGCGCACCAGATGGACCTGTGATGACCCCGTTCACCGTCAAGGTGGTGGCTGTGGCAGTCTCAAAGGTACCACCGCCTGTTCCAAGCGTCACACCCCGATTGGCGCTCAAGGCCGTGGATGCCATGGTCTTGAGCGTCCCGTTGGAACTGCCGCCGCCAAGAGTCAGTTGACTGGCCACGAAGGAACCAGGAGCGGCTCCCAGATTGGATTCGGAGCTAATCTGGATGGTGCCGCTGCTGATGGTGGTCCGACCGGTGAAGGTGCCGCTATTGTCACCGCTGAGTATCCAGGTGCCTGTGCCGACGGAACTCTTGAAGAGGCGCTGCGAGCCCGTGATCTGACCGCTGATCTCGCCATTGCCATCACCCCGGAGCACAAAGTCGTTGCTTCCTGCAGCAAGGTTGATGTTCCCGGTGACCAGCAGATTGCTGCCGGCTGCGGATTCGAGGAGTGCGCGGCCTGATCCTGTTCCGGTGTCCACCGTGAGGTTTCCAGACCAGGTGTTGCTGCCACTGGCATTGCTCAGACTGGCATTGTTGGCCGTGCTGTCAGCGGTGAGCGTGAGTGATTCGCCGCTGACCGTGATGCCGCCCGACAAAGCCAGGGTGCCGCCTGCGGCCACGCTGGTGCCATTGGTGGTGCCGCCGAGCGCACCGCCATGAGAGATGGCCAGAACGCCTGCGGAAACAACCGTCGCGCCCGTGTAGCTGTTGGCCGTGTCGAGGATGAGTGTTCCCGTCGTGGTCTTGTCGAGTAAACCGCCGCCGTTGAGTTGGTTGAGGTTCCTGAGGGTTCCAGACTGGGCGTTGAAGGTAATGACACCCTGATTGGCACCGGAGCCCGTGCCACCGATCGTGCCATCGGTCATGTCCAAGGTACCGCCATTGAGTGTGATCGTGTTCGTTTCCGTGCCCAGCCCGTCCGTGTATCGTATGCTGCCTTCGACGGTGAGCGAGCCGGTGCCTGTGATGCTGATGCTGGCCGTCGCGGCATTGAGCGCACGCAGCGTTGTGGCACCCATTCCCAGGTTGCCGGTGACATTCACCGATCCAGCACTGATGTTAAAGGCGGAGGCGGCGGTGTTGGCACCATTCACCGCCGCTGCGGCGGAATTGTTAGCACCCATGGTCAGCGTGCCGATGGTGGTGGTGCCACCGGTGACGGTGACGGTGGCACTAGTGTCCGAAGCTGCAACGTTGGTGGCACCACTGACGGAGATGACCCCCATCGTCATGGTGGTGATCGCGTTGGTGCCGCCGGAAATATCCAGGGTGGAGATGGCATCACCTGAAGTGGTGGCGGCGGTGACCGAGTTAACGCTCATGGCCAGAGTGCCGATGGTGGTCGTGCCGCCGCCCAGGTCCAGGTTACCGGTGGCGTTGGCGGTGGTGGGGTCGGCACCCGAGCGATGTCCCAGATTGATGGTAGTGGCATCAAGGGTGCCCGTATCGAAGGAAAAGTTCCCGGTGGCGTTCCCGGTGGCGAAGGTTGAACGCAAGCCGATGGTCAGGGTGCCCAGAAGCAGATCCACACTGTGACCGTTGAGGTTCACGGTAGATGTGGGACTCACATTGGCGTTCTCGGTAAAGTTGCCCACATTCATGGCCGCACGTCCGGTGCCGTTCTGCGCACGGATTTCCAAGGTGCCGGTGCTGGTGTTGAAGTCCAAGGTGCCGCTGGAACGAAGATCACCAGCACCGATGGTGATGGTGTTTGCGTGGAAGTTGTTGATGCCGCTGCCAAGCTTGATCACCTGGGTCACCCCGCTGCCTCCCCCGTTTGAGGTGATGAGCGAGGCCCTGATGGTGGTGTTGTCCGCCAGAATGACACTGGAGCCAGCCGTTCCTGTGCCGGCTACGGTATCCCCAACACGGAAAGTGCCCGTGCCCAGTTCAGCGACGAAATTGTCCAGCCCGCTCATGTCCACGGTCGCATCGTTGGTGATGTTGGCCGTCGTGTTGCCGCCGACCTGGAAGTTGGCATTGGTGGGCGTCCCCGTATCACCCACCTTGAAGGTGCCTGCACCGCTCAAGACCAGATTGGTGACGGTGCTGCCCCCGGTGTTGGCCCCCACGGTCACCTGGCCGTCCACCCGCAGAACTTTGCCCGCGCCGATGTCGATGGTGTTGTTGCTCGCCGAGTTGGTCTGCACCGTCATGGCACCGCCGAAGGTGGCGCTGGCCGTGCCAAGATCCAGGGCACCCACATCGGTGCTTCCCGCCGCCGCTCCGAACACCAGGCTGTTGGTGCCAGCGGTGAGGTTCTGGTCGGCGGTGAAGCCCAGGGTTCCCTGATTGATCGTGGTGGCGCCTTCGTAGGTGCTGGCCCCACCGAGGGTGAGGGTGCCGGCTCCCGCCTTGGTGACTCCGAACACACTGGCTCCGTCGCCTATCGCGCCGCCCACGGTCAGGGTGTTGGCGCTGACAGTAACCTGGGTCGTGGCACCGAGGGTGACTGCACCTGTCCCCATGTTCATGCTGTTGGTGCCGGTGAAGGTGAAGTTGCCGTTCCAGTTCTGGAGCACGTTTCCACCGAGGTTCAGGGGGCTGCTGCCCGAGGTGTTGTCGATCGTGCCACCGTTGATGGTCAGGGTGCCGGTCCCGAGGGCGTTGGCATGGCCGAGGTTCAGGAAGGTGCCTGCGGCCATGGTGACGCCGCCCACCGCGCCCGAGTTGTTCCCGGTGAGTGTAAGCGTGCCCACCATAAGGTCCGTGAGACCGTCATAGGCGTTGTTCCCGCCAAGCACCAGGGTGCCCGCGCCAGCCTTGGTGAGGGAGAACGTCGAGCTTCCATCGTCGATCACTCCACCGACTGTCAAGGTATTGGCGGTGGCGAGGATGCCGATGTTTCCACCCAAGGTCACGGCCCCGGTGCCGAGGTTGAGGTCGTTCGAGCCAGCAAAGGCAAAGCTTCCGTTCCAGTTCTGCAGGTTGTTGCTGGCATTAACGATCGCGCCAGCGGAGGCGTCGATGATGGTGCCAGCCCCGATAGTGAAGGTGCCGGTGCCCAGAGCAGTGGTGCTATTGACGTTCAACGTGCCACCGGTGAGGGTGACGCCTCCCGCGCCGCTGTTGGCCCCACTCAGGGTGAGGGCACCCGCCCCGGTCTTGTTCACCAAGTCGGTGAAAGTGGTGTTGCCGGTGACGATGAGCTGGTTGCCGGTGCCGGTCACCGACCAAGTCTGGGAAGGAGCCCCGCCCGCCGCGCCAACAATGAGAGGGGCGGAGATGGTGACGGTGCCCGCATTGTCCTGCACCTCAATGCCACCCACGGTGCTGCTGGGAGCAAGCGTGAGTTCACTGCCTGCTGTGCCCTCGGCGATGGTCACCGAGGTGACGCCTGTGGGTGCGCTGGTGAACTGGAGGCTGTCGATGGTGAAGTCTGCGTCCAGCGTTGTGGAAATGGCGGGGCCGGTGGCATTGGTGGCGCTGAAGACGACGGTGTGCGCGGTGCCAGGGATGTCGGTGGCGTTGGTGGAACCTCCAGGGTCCGTGGACCAGTTGGTGAGGGGTCCAGCATTCACGGTGGCCCAAGAAGTGGTGGCCTGGCTGCCTGTCCAGTAGCGGGGCTGGAAGGCTGTGACTGTCAGCGAAATGAGAAGGTCGGTGACATTGATGCCATAATTGAATCCGCCAGGGGCCGTGCCGAGCACATAACTGGCAGAATTCAGGCCGCTCAGGGCGGAGATGAGGTCATAAGTGCCAGTTCCCAGCCCTCCAGCGTTGGCAAAGTCGAGAGTGATGGTGCCACTGACAATGGCGGCAGCAACAGAATTGATCTGGTCACTGAGACCAGGAGTGCCAGCGGCCCCCAGGTCGAATCCAAGCCGTGCGCCGTTGGCGAGGTTGAGCGCACCCGTGAGGGCCAGGGCCTCAACGGTGCCATTCTGGAAGTTCATGTTCCCGCTGCCGCCCACGGTGAGGGCGCTGATGCCGCCTGTGCCGAAGCTGGCCGTGAGCATGCCGTTGTTGATGCTGGCCGCGCCGCCGTTGAGATCCGTGGTGCCGGCGATGATGACTGTGCCAGAACCCGTCTTCGTCAAATTCCCACCTGCACCGCTGCTGGCGCCGCCGGAGAAGTTCAGCACGCCGGTGGACTGGGTGGTTTCAAGAGTGGCACCGGAGGCACCGATGGTGAGGACGCGGCTGGGGGTGAGGTCGGTGGTCAAGGCCCCGGTGTAGCTGAGCGTGCCGCCGTTGACGCCGATAGTGTTGCTGCCAACACCGCTGCCCAACTGCGCGCTGGTGGAGAAGGCGAGGGTGCCCCCGTTGACATTGACCCCATTGGCGAAAGAACCCAGACCATTGTCGGTGAGGGTCACCGTCCCGCCCGTGGTCTTGGTGACATTGACGGATCCACCCAAACCACCAGACCCGGTGAAATTCACCGTGCCACTCTGGAGAACAAAATCCGCCGTGGAGGTGAGCACCCCGGTGGAGCCGGTGATGCCGCCACTCTGCAGCGTGACGGTGGCCACCGTGTCATTGAAGGTGGCCACGTCAAAGGTGCCGCCCGCAATGGTCACGTTGCCGGTGTCCGCGAGGGCACTGGCCACACCCAAGGCGAGCGTGCCCGCATTGATGGTCGTGCCTCCGGTGTAGGTACTGCCCGCGCCGGTCAGGGTCAGCTTGCCCGTACCGTTCTTGGTCAGTCCGCCGGAAGTGTTGGCCACGGTACCGCTGACAGTGACCGCCCCGCCCGCTCCGCCGCCGCCGAGCAGTGTCACGGTCGGGGTGCTGGTGTAGCCGATGCCCGGGTTGGTCATAACCACGCCGGTTATCTGCCCGAAAGTGGGGCTGGTGGGATCCAGATCCACCTCCGCATAGCCCGTGGCCCCCGTGCCGCCGCCACCAGTGAATTGCAGGATGGGCGCACCAATGTAGCCGCTGCCCGCCGACCCCACTGTCAGCCCGGACACGCCGCTGCCCGTGGGTGACAGCAGCACCGCCGAGATCGTGGTATCCAGACCCACCGTGTCAATGACCGCGCCACCGGAGAAGGAGCCGAAGGCACCGTTGACGTACGCCGTCAGACCATTGAGACCGTTGACCAGTGTCTGGCCCGCCACCCCTGGTTTCAGCGTGCCGCCATTGAAGTTCACCACACCCGTGCCGGCGGCGCTGGCCTTGCGGACGGCGTTGGTAATGATCGTGCCGCCGTTGATGTTGACCGTCACGTTGGGACTGTCGGCGGATTCACGGATGATGATGTCCCGGCCCGCGTTGTCCACCGTGCCGCCCGTGACGGTCATAGTGCCTGTGCCGCCGTTCTGATAGCCCAGGGAGATGCTGGCACTGGCCGGGCTGTGCGTCACCAGACCCCCGGTCACCGTGAATTCAAACGCCGCGTTGCGGAAGAGGATGAACTCCGAACTGCTCAGGACACCGCCGTCAACACGCAGGACACCGGTAGAGCTTGCCACCGTGCTGCTAAAGTCAAAACGATTGGCCGTGGCGGTGCCGCCCAGCAGGTGGAAGGCACCGTAACTACCGCTGCCACCCAAGACAAGTCCGGCAGAAGAGGTGGCGGTGGTGGCGGTGAAATCCCCGCCGTCCACCACGATGGACCCTGCACCGGTGGCATTGTTTCCCACCGTGACGGTGGTGGTGGAGTAATCACCGCTGGTCGGGATGTAAAGCAGGCCCTTGGTGGAGGCCGCGCCCCCGAGCGTGGTGGTGCCGACCCCGTTGTTGAAAGTGCCGGTGATCTCCAGCACGCCGCCGTTCACCGTCACCACGCCGGTCATGGTGGATGAACTGCCCGACAGCGTCAGCATGCCACTTCCTACCTTTGTCAGTGCCAACTGACCCGACGCGCCATCCTGAAGAATGCCGCTGAAGGCCGTGTTCGTGTTGAGCGCACCAACCGTCAGGGTATCCGCCCCCGAGCCGCTGTTTTCTACCGTACCCGAGCCGACGAGAGAGCCGATGGCGGCGCTGAAGTTATTCATGCGCAGCGTGCCAGAAGCATTGACGGTATAGGCGGAGTTCGCGCTGAGGCCGTTGGCGATGCCAGCCTGAAGGACGCCGTTGTTCACCGTGGTGGGAGCAGAAAAGGTGTTGGCGAAACTGAGAGTCAAAGTTGATGTCGCGCTGTCCTGGGTCACTGCGGTGACATTCGTTCCGATGGCCGAACTGATGATCACGCCGCCAGACCCTGCGCCGGAATTGATGATCGAACCGGTGTTGTTCACGCTGCCCGTCGAGAGCGTGATGCCGCCCGTGCTGGTGGCCGCGAGCGCCAGATTGAAAGCGCCCGTCACACCGCCTGAAACTGTCAGGAGACCGGCGCTGCCATTGGTCCAAGTCTGACTGGCCCCCAGGATCACGGGCGCGGAAATCGTGACGACCGGAGCGCCGCTTTGCACGTTGATGCCCGCCGTGGATGAGGCGGGGGTGATGGTCAGCGTACCACCTGTGCCAGAAGCGATGCCAAGGGTGGCCAGCGGGCCACTGCCCACCTGACTGTTGAAGGTGAGATCCTGGATGGTGAAGGCACCGTCCAGCGTGGTGGCGAGCGCCGTGCCGGTGATGTCGTCGCTGGAGAAGATGACGTTGGAGGCCGCGCCCGGCGTGCCGTTGGTGTTGACGTCACCTGCGAGATCCGAGGTCCAGTTCGTGTTCACGCCGCTGATGCCCGTCCAACTGGTGTTGACCGCGCCATCCCAATAGAAATTTCCGGTGGAAGCGCTGGCGGCAAGTTGGACGAGGGTGTCACTGACATTGAGGGCCAGGGTGGATCCGACAAGGGAGCCGCCCAACGTGCCGAGGGAGTACATTGCACCACTCAGTCCGCTTCCGGCGGCAAGGAGATCGTAGCTGCCAGCAGCGAACCCACTCAGGCTTGTGAGGTTGAGCACCACATTGTTGGCAGTGACCGCTGCGACGCTGGAGGAGAGGCGGTCGTAGTTGCTGGTGCTGCCCAGTTCAAAAGTCAGGGCGGACGTGCCGCTGCCCGCACCAAGATTGATCACGCCGGAACCGAGGCTGAAGTGCTGGCCGACGGTGTTCACCAAGTTCAGCGTGCCGCCACCGGCAACGGTGAGCGCATTGAGAGTCGGGCTCGTGGTGCCTCCGCCAGTGATGCTGAGGGTGCCAGCCTGGACATTAATGCCCCCGGCGAAGGCGATGTTCGCACCGCTCAGGGTCATGGCTGAGGTGGCACTGTTCTGGATGATGCTCGTGACATTGCTGCCGATGTCCGCGCTGATGAGCGTCGTGGCGGTGGCATACCCGCTGTTGGTGATGGAACCCGCGTGGTTAACGGCCGTGGTCGTCAACTGAATGGTCCCGGTGGTGCCAGTGTTACCAATAACAATGTTGCCGGTGCCTGTGATGCCGCCGCTGATCGTAAAGTCACCGGTCGTGCCTTGTTTGACGATGATCAGGTTGTTGTTCAGAGTGATCGCACCCGTCAGAGTCGGTGCCCCTGTGGTGCCACCGCCGAGCAGGGTAAGCATACCGCTGCTGCCGGAGGCAACGGTGATGGCGTTGGCATACGTTCCGGTGTTCACCACGTTCAGCGTGGCGTCCGCGCTCCCTGAGGAGTCCCCCAGAGTGATGACATTGGCATCCGCGCCGAATGTGTTGCTGTTGTTACCACCAATGATGGTGCCAGCCTTGATCGCCAGACCGCCAGTGAAGGTGCTTGCCACCGCGCCGAGCGTCAGACTGCCATTACCCGTCTTGACCAGGGCAACGTTGTTTTCGTCGGTGCCAGCTCCACCGATCAGACCGGCATAGGTGGTGCTGGTGCTTTGATTGACCGTCAGGGTTGAAAGCGCGGCGTCACCACCGACGATGAGGCTGGTCGCGCTGGCACTGGTAAGTTCGCCCACCGTCTGATTCGACGCGCCCGTGCCATTGCCAAGCTGTAGGCCACCCGCGCCTGAAAGTGAGAGAACTCCAGAGGTCGAAAGACGGTTGTCAACGCCTGAGCCGAGGATGAGCCTGCCGCCAGAAATCGTGGTCGTTCCTGTGTATCCCGCGATCCCTGAAGCTCCGCCGAGGGTCAAATTACCAGGTGTCACATTGGAGTCCGCCTTGGTGAATCCGCCTGCCCCGGTGCCGAAGGCATTGGTGAGCGAAAGGCTGATGCCATTGGTGTCAATCGTGCCACCACCCAGCAGGAAGCTGACAGCTCGCTGGGAGATGTCATCGGTGAAACCAGCACCCAGGCGCAAAGTGCCCCCCGCAAAGACAAGGCCGCCAGTGTTACCGCCGATGTTGTCGAGGTCTGTGATTTCTAACGTGCCTTCGTTCAGGGTGGTCTTCTTGGTATTGCCGCCGGCGCTGTTTGTTTGATTAAGAATCAGAATGCCGCGGCCAGACTTGGTGATATCTGCCGTGGATGAGAGCTGAGAAGAGATGGTTGCGGTGACAATGCCACCAGCCGCGGCCGAAGTAGGGTTCTGCACAAAGACCACATACTCATTGGTGCCGCCTACGGTGATGCCATTGTCGAACCCTCCCAGCGCAATGCCCATGGCCGGTGTTCCAGTGACGGCCGCTGTTGCGGTGAATAGCAAGGTGCCCGAGGTCACGGCCAAGTTCTGACCTGCGCCAGTGCCGGTGACATTGATGGTTCCGGCGGTGGTGTTGCTGTTATTGAGCACCAACGCGTTGATCGTGGTGCCCGCGATACCGGTGAGATCGGCTGCCAGCGACTCACGGATGTTGTCCGTCGCAGTAGGGGTGCCGCCAAAGGTGTTGTATTCCGTGGTGAGGTCGAGCGGACGGATGCCGGCTCCGGAGACATAGGTGACGAGGGAGTTGCCCATGTTGGCATCCGCAAGGGTGCCTGAGGTGGATTCACCGAAAGCCCAAGGAACGATGGATATGTTCTTCGTGCCAGCCGCACCCGCACCGCCGATGAGCGCGGCTATGAAAGCGGTCTGATTGGTGGCATCACTGATGCGGAGCTGGTTGCGGTCGCCAGCGGAGCCACCAAGCGCACGACCACGCGCGTCGAGGGTGGCATTGTTGGCGCGGGTGAAGTTATTGGTGAGGATGCCCGCAACGCCGGTCGTGCCGCTGGCGTCGCCACGGAAATAGCTGGCTCCAGATGCAAAGGCGAGAACGCCAATGGTTTCGCTGGTGGTGGCAGCTTGATCGGTGCGAACAGCGAGGCCGCTCGGCCTTGTCTCGGTGTTCCACGAACCATCTGCAGAATTGAGGATGATGGAGGCTGTATCCAGCAGGCGAGCACTTGTGCGCGTGGTGCCGTTGTTGCTGATGAGGAAGCTGCCGCCTTTGTTGATCGTGATGGACGATGCGTCCATAGCACCAAGACCTTCAAGGTAAACCAAACTCGCATTGACGGTCAATGTACCGGTGAAGCCAGAACCTGATGACCCTGTCAGCAGCAAGTTGCCCACCCCGGAGGTGCCATTGCGAACGATGCCACCGCTGCCGGTGAACACTCCCCCATAGGTGCCGTTGGAAGCCTGGTTGATCGTCAGGATGTTCGAGCCAACCGCCACGGTGCCAAGTAGGAAACCAGCCGTGGAATTACCGCCTGTGGCAAGATTCCCAATGGTTTCGTTGCTGGTGATTTGGAAAGTGCTGGCCTGGTCGTCCGAAAGCGTCACCGCAGAGGTGTCGCCGATTGCGTTGCCACCACTGGCCACCAGGACACCCGCCTGGATGTCTGTCGGGCCGGTGTAGTTGTTGAAGCCGCTGAGGGTGAGTGTACCATTGCCGGCCTTGGTGATACCAGACGTGCCAGTCACTTTGGAGGAAACCGTGAGGCCTTGGGCCACGCTGTCCAGAATGAAGATCAGTTCACCGTTGCCAGAGGTCATTGTACCGCCTGAGATGGCATGCGCGCCCGTGGCGGCGGCGTTGGTCATCAGGAGCCCGCCGCTGGCCAGATTGAAGAACCCGCCCGGAAGCACCGTCACGGAAGAGGCGGCATTCGCATTGAAGCGCAGGCTGTTGATGCTCACGAACTGACGGCTGCCGCTGATACCTGCCGAATCGGCGATGTTTTGACCGGCTGCCCACAGCAGCGGACTATCCTGCGCCGTACTGGTCACGGCCACGATGTTGTTGGAACCATCGTTCGCGGCAAAGTTGGTGACACCAGCGGTGTCAGTGACCGTGGCATAACCACCGAGGATGCCGTTGGTGTTGATGGAGGTGGTGGTGATCGCGCCGGCAACCGGCAATTCGAAACGAATCGTGCCATCATTGGCCAGCGCGCCGCGTGTGATGGCCCCCAAGTTCAAGGTGGTGGCAAAGCCGTTGCTGTTGACGTCGATTTTGCTGGCACCGCCGCTCGCCAAAGTGAGCGAGGCCACTGTCTGAATTGTCGTTGCGCTGGCGTTGCCGTTGAGCGTGAGCGTGCCACCACGCATGTCGAGGCCAGTGGCCGCACGGAGCTTGGTCGTGTTGCTGGTGGCGTAGTCGAGGATCAGGTTGCCAGAGTCCACACGCGCCGCCGTCGTTCCCGTCAGGCCGCTGTTGTCGCCTGAAAGCGTCACGGTGCCACCAAATGCCTTCAACACCGCACCCGCGCCCGCCAGACCGGCTGAAACAGTGCCCTGATACAGGTTGATGGATGTTCCCACCGTGACCGTCCCAGTCCCGATGACGGACGCAGTCCAACCGCTGGTCGCCTGGCCCACATCGAGGCGGGGAGTCGTGATATTGAAAGTATTCGTGTTCAGCGTTGCCCCGCCAGTGCTGGTATCTCCCAAAAGGATAAAGTCCAGACCTGAACCGTAGGCCTCGGCAGCATTGAGGTTGACGGTTGCTCCTGTGCGGACGTAAAGCCCATTGCTGGTGCCGGAGAGACCTGTGAGAACGCCAGTGCTGTTGAGGTTCAAAACAACGGTCGCCCCGGTGTTGATCACGTCATCGGCGATGATATTGGGAGTGCCGCTCAGCGTCCATGTTCCTGCGTTGACATTCAAATCTGCCGCAGTCCCGCTCTGCGTGATGCCACCAGTGATGATGCCTGATCCAGTGCCGGTAAGGGTTAAGGAGTTCCCTCCAGCGCCAATGGTACCAGAGTAGGTGATCGTTGCCCCGCCCGTGCCGTTGGCTGACAAGGTGCTGGAGGCAGTGAGTTCGGTGGCACGATCGGTGGACTGGCTGGTTTCCCCGATGAAACTCAGAGTGCCGCCGCCAAGAGATATCTGACTGCCCTGGCCCAGGCTGCTGGCCGCACCACCCACGTTGCTAACTGTGGAGAATTGAAGTGTCCCAGCGGTAACTGTGACGACGCCGCTGAAAGTGCTCGCTCCACTGAGGGCCAGGGTGCCTGCTCCTGCCTTGCTCAGCGCATTGGCTGTCGTGCCATTGCTGATCACACCACCCAGGGTCAGTGTGCTGGCGCTGGCGGTGATGGTGCGGGCCGTACCGGACGAGGTGCCAAGACTCACCGCTCCGGCTCCCAAATCCAGAGCGTTGGAGCCCGTGAAGGTGAAGTTTCCATCAATCGTGAGCGCGTTGACATTGCTGTTGGTGATTGCCGCGCCGCTGCTGTTGTTGATCGTGCCTGCGGTGATCAGTAAGGTGCCGCCATTGCCGAGGGCGGAGGCGTTGTTGATGTTCAGTGTGCCGAGCGTCAATGTGACGCCGCCAGTGAAGGTGTTTGCACCGGAGAGAGTCAGTCCCGAGGTGGCACTGTTCTGGGTGACCCCCGTCACGTTAGTGCCAATGACGGAGCTGATCGTCGTGGTGCCGGTGGTGGTGCCACGATTGGTGATTGAGCCGATCATGTTCAGAGCGCCCGTCGAGAAGGTGACGGCACCCGTCAGCGCGGTGGCTGAGTAGTTGATGTCCAGGTTTCCAGTCCCGGTCACTCCGCCAGTCAGAGTAATGGCTGCAGTGGTGGCACCCGCGTCACCGCCACCAATGGTGAGGTTGTTGGCCAGGGTGATCGCACCTGGGAAAGTGTTCACGCCGGTGGTGCGGCTGCCAAGAATGCTGAGTGTGCCGCTGCTGCCAGCCACCACGTTGACCGGAGTGTTGTTGTATAGCGCAATGTTGCTCTGGAATCGCAGAGCCGCATTGGCGGAACCCGATGTGTCTCCCAGAGTGATCACATTGCCCGCGCCTCCCAGAGCGGAGGCGCTGGTGGCCGCCTCTAGAATGCCCTTTTTGATGGTGATGCCAGATGTGAAGGTGTTGGCCCCCGTCAACTCCAGGGCGGATTCGGCGCTGTCCTGGATCACACCGGTCACATTGGTGCCAATGATGCCGCTGATGAGCGAGCCAATGACAGAATTAACCCCCGTGCCGCTATTCGTGATGGTGCCGATGTTGTTGAGCGCCCCGGATACGGTCACCCCGCTTTGTGTGACACTGTCATTCTTGAGGATGAGGTTGCCTGTTCCTTGCACAGCCGCCGAAACTGTGAGCACTTTCGTGCCTGCCAGATTTTGCAAGGTCGTGCCGCCAGAATTCACGTTCAACGCGGTGGTGCTGATGGTCAGTGCCGATGTCGTGCTGTTTTGGATGATCTGCGTCACGTTTGAACCGATGCCGCCACTGATCGTGGTGGTACCGGTGCCCGCGCCCGTGTTGGTTATGATCCCCGCGATGTTGATGGCGGCGGTGCTGAAGGTGATGGTGC
>Ga0209573_1003442_pt1 | contig 17407 bp, 11 predicted proteins | sample TNRBio252014_DNA_FD_185870 | JGI IMG/M metagenome (GOLD analysis project Ga0209573, IMG submission 185870) | Wastewater treatment Type I Accumulibacter community from EBPR Bioreactor in Madison, WI, USA - TNR Reactor_6/25/2014_ DNA (SPAdes)... | ecosystem: Engineered > Bioreactor > EBPR >...
GCTGCGTGATGATCTCGGGCAGCGCTGCGAGGATGACTTTGGGATCCATAGGTTCCCCTCGTTTTAAGGGTTAGGCCGTGAGGCGGATTACCCGATTTTTCCCATGAGCACGAACACAACGATGAGGGCGTAGATCGTGAGCGCTTCGATCAGCGCGCAGCCGGCCATCATGTTGACGAGGATCTTACCGGACGCTTCCGGCTGACGGGCGGTCGCTTCCATGGCGGCGGCGACGGCCTTGCCCAGACCGAGCGCGGAACCGACCGCGGCCAGACCAAGGCTCAAAGGGAGTGAGAGGGCGAGGATGGATTCGGGTGTCATGTGGTTTCCTTTCGTTTAACAGTCCAGCGCGGGACGCCCCGCGCGAGTTTTTTTCAGTGCGTTAGTGCGCGTGAACTTCTGCGTGCGCGGCGCCGTGCTTGGCACCGTGACCGTGACCGGCCCCGTGTTCATGCTCATGGTCATCGTGCGGCAGCATGGCTGCGATGTACACGGTGGTCAACAGCGAGAACACGAACGCCTGGATCAAGCTCACCAATATTTCCAAAAAAAGGAACGGGAAGTGCAGCGGCACGCCGACCGGGAGCCCGGTGGGCTTGAGCATCTGAAGGCCCAGCCCCAGGAACACGGCCACGAGGATGTGGCCGGCCATCACGTTGCCGTACAACCGGAACATCAAGCTCACCGGCTTCGAGAACTCTCCCAGGATGTGCAGCGGGAGGTTGAGCGGGATGAGGACGTAACCGAAGAAGTCCTTGGGGCTGCCGGCGAGATGGTAGATGTAGCCGAAGAAGCCGTTCTTTGAGAGACCGATCCACTGCACGTAGAAGAACACCGCGATGGCCAAAGGCGCGGTCGTGGTGATGTACGCGGTGGCGGAGTTCTGCAGGGGCACCAGGCCGAACAGGTTCGAGACGAGGATGTAGATGAAAAGAGACCCGACGAAGGGGGTGTACGCGCGGCCCTTGGGACCGATGACGCTGGCGACCAGACCGTCGAGCATGAGAACGATGTTTTCGAGAACGAGCTGGAGCTTGGTGGGGACGAGCGAACGTTTGCGGTTCACGGCGAAGCAAAAAAGCGAGATCAGCGAAACGATGATCAGACTGAAAATGACCTTCTCGTACTTCTCCAGGGCGTGCGCCAAGGGTGTGTCCCCCATCGCCTTGGCGAGGAGGGTCACCCAATTGACGACGTGCGGAGAACCGTGCGACGCGTGTTCCGCGTGCTCGGCATGCTCGACGGCGTGATGTGCCGCTTCCGCGGCCGCGTGCGCCTTGTCGGCGAAGTGAGATGTTTCGGCGAGGAAAAACACGTGTTTAGGGTTTCTTTCCTATATTAGAAGCCTGAGCGACGACCCAACCGATCAAAAAAGATGTAAAAGTAACCAAAACTCCGCTAACTTCGACCCCGGGGATCATCAACAGCCCCAGACCGGCCAAGTACAACACCGGGAACTTGACCACGCACCATCCGAGGATCCGGCGCTGGTCGGGCATTTGTCCGGAAGCGACCCATTCCATGATCCGCCACATCATCAGCGAGTTGACCAGGAACCAAGCGGCAGAAAGCCACAGCCCCGCGACCCACCCGGCCCTTCCCGTCACCAGCAGGACCGCGGTCGCAGCGGCATCCAAAACGACCGTCACCTGCATCGCTCTGCCGAACGGAGAACTCAAAAATTTTTTCATGACCGGGACGGTTTTTCGCTGTCGGACGCCTGCCGGATGATACGCCAGGTTTCCCGCATCGCGGTCACAAGTCCCAGGATGATAAAAACCGCCTGCGCGTAGGGCTCGGACCCGAACTTTTTATCGATCCAACTGCCTATGGCAAACCCGATCAACGGACCGCCCACGAGATAGATGGGGATCATGGTGAGCTCACCGATCTGGCGGGCTCTAAATGCGGTATCGGGGTCTTTCTTTTTTATCAAAGGCGGGCATAGTTTAGCAGAAACATTCACAATCCGCTAACGAAGTCTGAAAAAATCCGGGCGTTAAGCCGAGCGGGACGCCATCCGCGCGGCGGAAGCGTAGAGGGAAAGGGCCTGGGCCAGGACCGCACGCAACGGCTTGAACGCCCAGCGTTCGGCGGTGTCGAGATCGCCCGCGATCAGCCGCTCCAGAACGGCCGGCGGGATCGATCGGCCGGTCATCCGGCGATAATCGTCCGCGAGATCGCTCAGGGACCGGCCGCGCAGGACGCGGGCCAGCCGGATGAGCGGACGGAACGCGTACACCGCCTCGGTTTGAACTCGGCCGGCCTTCGACAGATCATCGTCGGGGTCCTGAACGGCGTCCTCGACCGTGATGGCACGAAACGCTTCCGGCAGACCTTCCGGCCGGGACCGCAGACCCTTCAGGTCCCCAAGCGTGATCAGGTGAGTGGCGTCGGCCGGGATGGGCCCCGCGCTCAAGATCCCGGCAAAGCCTTCCCGGACCAGCAAGGAACGGAACGAACCGTCGGCGTCGGTCTCCAGGTGAACGGTGAAGCCCGGGTCGTTCTTGGATTCCAGGACAAGGTCACGCGCGAAGGAGAGAAGTCTGGCGTCCCGGGCGGCTCCCTGCCGGCCAAAGCCGGCGAGGTGGACCACGAGCGGCACGGAAACGTCCGAGCCCTGGACCGGCATCCGAACCGCGTCCATCGCTTTTCTTTGAAGGTCGAATTCCTGCGTCGCCTCCGATGAGGTCGAGACCGCGCGCGCGGGGCTGGGGAGGTCCTGAAGGGTGGCTGCAGGTTCCAGAGGCGCCCCGTTCCACAGGGCCGCTCCGTTCGGCTCCAGCGTCAACCGACTCACTTCATTCCAGGATCCCGGAGAAGCGGGATCCAATATTCTGACGCTCCGCTGAGGTCCATTTTCGATCCCTCCACGGGTCCGGATCAAGCGTGCCGCAAAAGCTGCCGCATCTGCCCGGCTCACGCCGCCCAGATCGGCCGAAACGAACAACTGGGAACGTTCCGCCAAACGTGCGCCCGACGCGGACTTCGCCGGGATGGGCTCCAACCGCCATTTCCAAGGGTCGTTCGAATTGAGGTTCGCGCGCAGGCCTCCGACCAGCGGAGCGACCGACCTTTCGTGATCGATCCAGCTGGGTTGGATGGCTTGATGGAAAAAGGTCACTTCGCCTTCGATGGCCTGCTTCGGATCTTCCCCCGACGGGACCTTGATCCGGGCCGCACGTTCCAAAAATTGGCGTTCGACCTTGCCTGAGTCCTTCCACAGCCAGACCGGCAGGATCCGGTGCGATTTTTTACCGGACCCGGGAAGCAGGTACCGCTGGATATATTTGCCGTCAAAGAGGACGACCTGTCCGGCCCGGACCGGAAGGACCAGACCCGGAACGTCCGCGCGACCGTTTTGACCCGCAAGAAGGTCCAGGTTGTGCCGGCTCGTGAAATAAGCGTAATCAAGCTCGCTCGGGTCCCGCACATAGCCGAAGCCACCGGGGATCGGGACGTCGCGGCGTCCGGACGGCTGTTCGACCGCATCCATCACCTCGTCAATGAACCGGGGGATCAGGTCCGCGCGCCAGACCGCTGTCGCTTCATCGATCCGTTTGACGCGCTCGGATGAGCTCATCCCCCGGTTCGCGCGGATGATCCCGTCCTTCCATTGCTTGCGTTCGGCCATCGGCCGGAACAAAAGGTCCCCGTGCGCGACGAACGGTTCATATCCGCGGCGGCGGAGCGATTGGATGATGAAGCGCGTCAGCGTCGTCTTGCCGGTCCCCGACTGCGCGTCGACGGCGATACCCGGATGATCCCCGCTGATGATCGCGTCGACCACCGCCTCCGCGATACGGCGGTAATTGCTGATGATCTCCGAATGCAGCTTCCGCGTGTCGCGCCGGCGGGCGTCGGTGACCTTCTTGAACAGCGGCAGGTCGATCGCGGGACGCGGATGGTCGACCCTCAAAAAGGCGGACAACGCTTCCAGAAAAAGTTCGGATTCCTCGACGCCCAAATTCCGGCCGGGGTCCTTCCGGCGGTCCTGTTCGGTCCGGTCGTCCTTCATCCGGATCCCCAACAGGATCTGCCGGCCGGTCGATAAGGACCTGGATTCGAACCGGGCGAGCTCCAGACCCGGAAAGACCTCCCGGATGAACAAAAGAATACGGCCCTCGATGCCGGCGGCCGGTTCCGTGTTCACATGAACGCGAAAAGCGAACCCCCCGTTCCGCGGAGGCAGAACCGTCGAGCTGATATAGGGCGCTTTTTTCCATTCAAAGACCGCGGCCGGATCGCTCCCGGCGCTGTCCGCGTCGGAGTCGGGCCCCACGGCCGATCGGCGGGCCGCGTTCTCGATCGCGGCGGCGGACAGGTCCGCCTCGCGCTCCGTCCGGCACTGGATCTGGACCACCACCCCGCCGAACACATCGTTCACCGCCCGGAAGGCACGGATACCGATCAGGTCCTGAGCGGACCGGCTCATGAATTCCATGAGCTCCGGCATCGTCTCGGACGTCGGCAGGAACGCGGTTACGGCCCGCTCCCCCGCTCTGTCCGGAACGGACCGGTAAACGATCACGGTCTTCTTCGAGGACACGGCTTCCTGCCGGGCGGCGGCCAGCTTCGCCAGGTCCTCAGGGGTTCCGCGCGCCCAGAGCAGGAACGGATAATTCAGCACGAACGACCGGATCGAATCCCTGGCTTTGTCCGGATCCGATGCCATGCCCTCGATCCTGGAAAAAACATCGGCGGCGCGGTCGAGCCAGTCCCTGAGTCCTCCAAAAATATCACCCGGTACGCGGGCTTCCTTCTGCGCCCAGCTGAGCAGCCGCAACTTGGCGTCGATCTCCTTCATCTTCAATGGACCGACCGAATTCTGAGGCTCCATCCAAACACGGTCCAAAAGATCTTGATAAGCGCGGTCTTTCCGGTTCGTGGGGACCTCTGCCAGGAATTTTTCGGCCGTCTGCTCAAGCCCGGGGTAGAACGTCCACGCTTCGACGGTGCGATGGCCCAGGAACACGTTCAGCCGGCGGACCAGGTCATCGATCTCATGCTCGCCGAAGGAGGCTCCGTTCTGACGGACGATCGAAAAGCCCGTCGAGATGCGCCCGGAACGTTCTTTCCGGTAGTCCGCGGTGCCGGTGATCATGGCGTCGTTCTTATAAAGCCATCGGAACACGAGGTGTAAAAAAAGGTCCGGCGAGTAACCGGACGAATGGGCCTCCAAGGACCATTCCGGCGTCTTGGATCTTTTGGGAAGTTTGACGACGGACGTCTCGCGGGTGTTCCTGATGGTGGTCCGCTGGACCGCGTGATAGGCGCGGCCTTCGCGTTCAAAAAGTTCCGGGTAGGTGATCCGGCCGGACCTGAGCGCCTCAAAGTCCGCCTCAAGATCTCGGCTCAACGCCGCCGAGGCGGCCGGATCGGAGGGCCAGCCGGCGAGCCAGAAATGGTCCGTCGGAAGCCCGCTGACGGAACGGCCGATGATGTTCCGGATCTCGAGCCCGCGCGCGCCGAGCACCCCGGTGATGTCGGACAAAAGGCCTGGTTCATCCTTGGGCCAGATGAGCAGAAGTTCGACAAGCTCGCCGGGAGCCTTGGTGACCCGACAAATGATCCGCTCGCCGCCCTTTGAGACCAGCGCGCGCACGTCCTCGTCCAAGAACGAGGATGGAACGGGCGGGCTCCACTTTAAAAAGCTCAAGAACCGTTCAAATGCGGACCGACTCTGGGTGTGCGTCAGGAATATCTCTAGGTAATCCGGGTCGTCCACGCCCTTCACATGGGCCCAAAAGCCCGTCATCATACTGATCATGGCCTGGTACAGGAACTCGGCATCCCGGCCCATCGGAGCGTTGGCCAGCGCGGGCAGCTTGAACACCGCCAGGTCGCTGACCTCCGCGGCATGGATCCTTCCGACAGCGGCTTCTGCGCCGGACTTGAGCTGGGAAGCGAGCGAGGTCAGCATCGCCTTTCTGCGCAGGTACTCCGACGTGGAGACCTTGCCGTAAAGATCGGATTCCAGCTCCAAAAGCCGCTTCAGTCCCTCCCAATCCGAAAATGTCCTGACCGCGTGCATCGGCTCGCCGATCCGGTACTCCGCGTTCTTCAACAGGATCATCTGGCGCACCAGGAGCGTCATCATGATCCGGCCGTGCGCGTCGCCCGGCACCGGCTGCGCCAGGTAATTGAGGACCCTGTCGGAGTGACGCTCGAACAGGGTTTGGGAATAAAAATCGGACGACCCGGGGTGGACCGGAGAAGAATCCAGCACGAATGCGATCGACTCCCATTCGTTCCGCGCCGTCCGTTCGTTCACGCCCAGCGCGGCGGTCAGCTCTTTTTCATCCTGGGCGTCGAGCCGGCGCTTCAAAAAATTCCGGATATCGTTCAAGACCTGGTCCTGGTCTCGGATGATCGGGTGGGCCCGATGAAGCTGGACGGTGCCAGTGAAGAACCGCTCCGCCTCGGCCTGGAACCGGCCGACCAGATCGGAGTACCGGCCGACCACGTTCCATTCCTCGGTCCTGGCGGCCTCGGGCAACACCCAGTAGTAGTCGGGTTGGGATTTGACGGGAAGCCGGTTGCGCGCGATCCGGCCGGAGACCACGAGAGCGGCCTGTCGCAGCGCTTTTTCCAGGTCCACATTCCCGGCGGCGGTCCACCGGACCGAATCATCATGGAGTGCCTTGAGCGTCTCGAACACCGCGTGACTATACAAGGCGGTGATGACCCCGTCCGTGCTCCAGACCTGGTCTTCCGGGAATGTTTCCATCATCCGGTCCCACTCATCCTTGATATCAAGAAGAGAACGGGCGGGATAGGACCTCACCGCTCCCAAGTAGGCCTTGAGCGCGGCCCGAACGTCGTTCCGGGACATGCGGGCTCCGGCTGACCTGGGGGCGGTGCCCAACAACTCCGCGACCTGAATGGGTCCGGTCATTCCCATCCGTGACACTTCCCGCCACAAAATATCCGAAGGGATCAGGAGCCCTTCGATCACCCGTTCGACCGCGGCCGCATCCGCCGCGACGGGAGCGTCCAGAACGTCCCCATCAGACCTATGGGTCGTCACCAGGATGCCTGAGGCCTGCGGAGCGCCGGCGCCGCCGCGCAGCCCGTTCCTTTCGGTCCAGACCTGGGCATAGTCCACCATCGGCGTCTTCGAACCGGACTTTGAGGCCGCGGCACCTTCGGCCGGGACTTTTCCATGACGGAAAGGCAGCAGACAAAGTTCATACCCCGCCGCGGGGGTCCATCGGGCGGCCAAGTCCAGAGGACGGTCCATCAGTTTCATCGCATGGATCATCCGGTCCGCCCAAGCCGCGATCATGGCCGGATCCTTGGACCTGAGGATCATGGGCCGGCCGGGATAGTCCCCGACAGCCTCGACCGATAATTCGGACCTGTGCGCGGTCCAGCCGCGGGGGCGGTCAACGATGCGGTCCATTTCCATCCGATGGAAGCGGTCCGCAAAGACCGGGAGTTCGAGATCGAAGGCCTGGACATGGTGATGGTCCGGCAGCGTCGCCCCGGCGCCTCTGGCATTCTGGAAGACCGAATAGCCGCGCCCCAGATCACGCGCAGCGGCGAGCATCCTCTTCACGCTGATCTCAGAAGCGTGCATATCCTCGTGGATCTGTGAGAGAAAAATGATGTGCCTGCGCCCGTTGGGGATCAATGAGAACGGATTGGAGGTCAGGATCCACCGGCCCGTGCCGCGCGTCATCAGCGTCCATTGTCCGACACCACGCTTTTCGGGACAGAGCGGGCATTCCGGACGGGTCGCGTTGTGGGCCCGCCCCTCGAGCAGTTTTTTTTCCTTCAAATTGGGCTGGTAGCGGACGCCCTGACTTTTGCGGACGGCGTTCACCGGTGCCCCGACGAGGTAAGGGCCTTCCTGACGGAAGAGGTCGTTGACCGCCTTCGAATGCGGCTGCACAAAACCCGTCGCGCGGTGATACGCGTCCATGGCCAGGACGACCCGGTCCAATCCCAGAACGCCGGTCCGGTACAGAAAGGCGCGTATTTCCAAATTCACCCGCAGCAGCGCGGTCAGGACCCGCGTCCAGGACAAACGGGCTCCGGACGCCGGGACCTCATCGTCCGCCCGAAGCTCGCGTGAAAGGGCTTCGTCCGCCGAGGCCGGGCCTTTCAGTGAATCGGCCAACAACTGACGGGTCTCGGCGGAATAGGCGCAGCGCGCTCCCGCCGGATAGAGCGCGATCGCCGAGAGCGAGCTCATCAGGAGTTTTTCGTAACGGGCACGGTCAGTGGACGCGTCCGAACGCGGGATCACCGAGATGTACGAGATCCCGGAGGATGCGAGGATCTTTTTGAGGTTCGAGGCGTGATAACCGCCCGCCACGAGCACCGCGGAGCGTACGCCCTGCCGCTCCATCTCACGGACCGTCTGTCCCGCCAAGAAGACGTCGCGTCTGGCTGCGAGCCGGTAGAAGTCCCTCGCGAGCCGGACCGCGCGGATGAGTTCCGCGTCGTCGAACAGAACGTTCTCCTCCAGCCGGCCGAGGTCGAGGATCCTGCGGTTCAGGACCGAAGCGGCCTCACCGACAGGGTCCGACGCGCCGGACAGGAACCGGTCGACGGACTCCGAGTCGGTCTCCAGACTGATGAGTCGTCGGATGAACTCGATGCTGAGCGCCGCGCTCATCCAACGGCCCGCCTCCGGATCTGACGCCGAAAGAACATGGACCAGACGGTCCTCGGCAGACCCCATCTCCCGAAGCACCGACTGAGCGTCGATCTTAAAAAGTTCCGCGCGGTACCGGACAAAGCGCTGGATCTCGATACGGTCCCGTGGAGTGGTCCGCTCAGCTTTGTTTTTTAGAATTCGGCCGATCTCCCGTCCGGTCATTTCCTCCCAAGAGCGCTCCGCGTCCAAACGCGCCAAATGATCCTCGACCGTCCGGAACCGGATGCCGGATTCCTTCGCTCTTAACTTCGACAAAGTTTTTAGGTTCGGGTATGAAAAATCCCCTTCCCCGGCCCGATCGAGGAACGCCAACAGTCGATCGGCATATTCGGCCGATCCCAACGATCCTTTCGAGTGGTCCAAGCGCAGTTTCCAGAACGCTTCAAGCGTCGGACCAAAGGCGGCGGGGCCGAGCGCGTTCAAGGTCTGCTCCATCCGCGCGACCGATGCCAAGGCCCGTGGCCGGAGCTTCAGAACACTGGAATAGATCGCGAGCGCGCGTTCATAGGCGGCGCGGTTCTCGGCGCCGCGGAGACGGATATTTTTTTCGGAGGTGAGCTGAAGGTATTCGGCGGCCTGGAGCCGTCCTTTGCGGACAAGGTCAGCGGCAGACGCGCGGCGGGACAGCGGCGTTCCGGTCCGGCGGAACGCGTCCAGACCCAGGTCGCCCTGACCGGCCTCCAGAAGCACCAGGTCCGACCCGGCGGCGTCCAAAGCCGACCGGATGAGCCGCGCGGCATTGAACTGCGCGGAAGGATTCGCGTGCGCGTCCTGGACCAGCACGACGATCGGGGCATCCACGGAAGCCGTGTGCCGCTCATCGATCCATCCTGCCGATGGCTCCACTTTCCACGCCAACGGCTGTGCATCGACGGGGCCGGCAGATGAGGCGCCGTAACGGCTCCCGAGCGCGGGCGCCGCCAGGGCAGCATCCGTCCCCGCCAGGCACAGGATCAGCGCGGCCGCGGTCAGCCTAATACTTATTTTATTCTTATATTTATATAGCATGAAAAATGCGTGGATACACCCCGCTGTAGGGTGAAGTATGCCCAAAAAACCCTGTTTTTTAAAGGTTAGCCGACAAAATTTACACAGGCATGACAAACGGCCGTTCCGGCCGCCGGTCAGCTGATCGGGATCGCGACTTCGTTGGGGGCGGCCGATTTTTCCTTCGGAATGGTGACCGCGAGGACACCGTTCTTGAGCTCAGCCTTGAAGCTGGAGCCCTTGGCCTTGTAGGGAAGCTGGATGGTTTTTTCAAAATTGCCGCGGTACCGTTCGGCCAGCTGATAATCGGACGGATCGTCCGCCGCTTTACGGTCGACCTTGATCTTGAGCTGGGAACTTTCTGCCAGGGATACGGAGAGGTTCTTCTTGTCCACGCCGGGAAGGTCCACGGTCACGGTCATGCTCGTCGAGGCGACCTTCACGTCGGCCGCACCGAACCCGGCGGAACCGGCCGAAGAGGAAGAGGACGCCTGGGTCCCGCCGAGGTTCATCTTGTTCACCTCTTCGACGATCCCGGAATCCTGGACGGCCTTCTGCAGTTCCGCGTAGAACTCCTTGAAGTCCTTGGTCGCCTGACCGACCTGCTGCGCCGTCTGCTTCATCGTGGTCTTCAGCTGTTCGCGCTGCTGAGGCGTGATCTGATACGCGGGCGCGGAGGTCTGCGGCTGGCCGGCGGGCGCGGGCACATAAACGCTCGAAACGGTCTTTGGGGTCACGGACGTCCCCTGCTGGTCCCACGCGTCCTGGTCCTGCTGCTGCGCGCACGCCGTCCCGGCCAACATGAACGCCGACAGGGAGACGAGAGAAACCGCCTTCAATAAAAGATCGCTGGCGCGGCTTGAGGTCTTCATTGTTTGCGGCTCCCGGGTTTGACGAGCGGTTGGCGGCCTTCCTTGCACATCGGACAATCGGCGGCTTCATACGCCTTCGCTGAGACTTTGAGCAAAAATTGCGGTTCGAGGCTCCCGAGCTTCTGCTTCACTTCTTCGGCCCTCGAATCCTCGACGCGGTTGGCGATCGAGCCGACAGCCGTCACGGTCCCCCGTCCGTCCGCCTTGAGAAAAGCGATCACCTCGGCCGTGGACTTCGCGGTCGTCACGACATCCTCGATCACGGCGAGCCGCTCACCCGGCTTCACCTCGAACCCGCGCTTCATCTGGAAAACGTTGTCCACCCGCTCGACAAAAATATGGCGGACGCCCAAGGCGCGCGCGACTTCGTGGCCGATAAAGAGCCCGCCCATCGCCGGCGACACGACCGCATCGATCCGGTCCTTGGGAAGCTTGGCGGCCAGCGCGCGGCCGAATTCCTGGGCCGTGTCGGGCCACTGCAGGATCTTGGCGCACTGGAAGTACGTGTCCGAGTGGAGGCCGCTGGAGAGCAGGAAATGCCCGTTCGTGAGCAGCGCTTCTTTTTCGATCGCGGTCGAGTGGGGGTCGAAGGTTCGGGTCATCACGTGGGTCTGTTGAACGTCCTCGGCGGACGTCATCCTTTCATTTCTTTGAGGATCGCCTCGGCGGCGGCCTTCGGGTCGGCGCTCTCGGTGATCGGACGGCCCACGACGAGGCAGTCGGCGCCCGCCGCGATCGCGTCCTTGGGGGTCAAAACTCTTTTTTGGTCGCCGACGGCGGCGCCCGCGGGCCGGACGCCCGGCGTCACGATCAGGAAGTCCTTACCGAACGCGCGGCGCAGCATCGTGGCTTCCTGCGCGGAGGCGACGACGCCCGAAAGACCGCTCGTCTTGGCCAGCCGCGCCAGACGCACGACCTGCTCGCCGACGGCGGAACCGGCGACGCCGATCTCCTTCAATCCTTCCTCGTTCATGCTCGTGAGGACCGTGACGCCGATCACGAGCGGGGGCTTGGCGCTCGCGGCCGCGGCCTGCGCCGCTTCCGCCATCATCGCCGCGCCGCCGGACGCGTGGACGTTCACCATCCACACGCCGAGCTTGGCCGCCGAGCGCACCGCGCCCGCGACCGTGTTGGGGATGTCATGGAATTTGAGGTCCAGGAAAACTTTGGCGCCGTGATCGTGGACCATCTTGACGACGGCCGGACCCTCGGAGGTGAAGAGCTCCTTGCCGACCTTGAAGTATTCGACCGTATCCTTGAGCGTTTCGACGAGCTTCTGGGCCTGGGCAAGCGTCGGGACGTCGAGCGCGACGATGAGTTTGTGCTTTTTCATAGGCCTAAGAGCTTATTCCAATCGGAGGGAGCCGGTCAACTCGGTCACGCGCTTCACTTTTTCCTTCGTGAGAAAAGTCTTCAGGTCCCGGATGATCTCCGGGCAGGCGGTGGGCCGCATGAAATTGATCGTCCCAGCCTGCACGAGGCTGGCGCCGGCGATCATGAACTCGGCCGCGTCACGCGCCGAGGTGATGCCGCCCATGCCGATGACCGGGATCCGGACCGCGCGAAAAACGTCGGACACCATCCGGACCGCGACGGGCCGGACGCAGGGGCCCGAAAGGCCGCCCGTGCGGTTGGCGAGGACCGGGCGGCGGGTCTTGAGGTCGATCACCATCGCCGTGAACGTGTTGATGAGCGACACGGCGTCCGCGCCGCCGCGTTCGACGGCCTGCGCCATCGCGCCGATGTCCGAGACGTCGGGGCCGAGCTTGGCCGCGAGGAGCTTCGTGGTTTTTTTGCGCACCGCGCCGACGACCTCTTCGATGAGCGCTTCGGAGTGCGCGAACATCCGGGGCTTTTTGGCGGGGGCTTGAGCGGACGCCTTGGATGCGCCGGCCGCGGTCTGTACCGGCGCTTTAGCGGCGGTGCCGTAGCTGACGTTCGGACAGGACAGGTTCATCTCGTAGCCGTCGATGCCCGGCGCGCCGTCGAGGGCTTCGACCACCGCGCAGAATTCCTCCACGCTGTATCCCATGACGCTCACGATGACAGGGATGCCGAGCTTCCTGAGGTACGGGAGCTTGTCCGAGACGAATTTTTCGGCGCCGACGTTCTGGAGACCGATGGCGTTGAGCATCCCGCCCGGCGTTTCGACGACGCGTTGCGGCGGATTGCCGATGCGGGGCTTGAGCGTGATGGTCTTCGTGACGATGCCGCCGAGCTGCTTCACCGGGTAGAAACGCTCGTATTCCTGCGCGTAGCCGTAGGTGCCGGACGCGACGAGGACCGGGTTCGGGAACGTGACGTTCTTGATCTTTACTTTGAGGTCCGGCTTCATGACCACATCACCTTGCACGCGTCGAAGACGGGGCCTTCGGTGCAGCTGAGCGCGAACCGGTGGCCGCCCTTATCGTCGGAGACCTTGATCGCGCAGCCGAGGCAGACGCCGAACCCGCAGGGCATCGGCTCCTCGACGCTCACCTGGGCGGGGACGGAATATTTGGCGGCGAGCGCGCTCACGGCCTTGAGCATCGGCGTCGGTCCGCAGGTGTAGATCTGGACGGGAGCAGTCGGGACAGAAGCGGCGCGCGAGGACAAAAAAGGTTCGAGAACGCCGGTGATCCGGCCCTTGAAGCCCTTCGACCCGTCATCGGTCGCGCAGACGGGCTTCACACCGAGCTTCGCGAATGCTTTTTCACAATGGAGGAAGTCCTTGCTCCGGCCGCCGAGGAAGACGCGGATGCGCGATGCGGGGACCTTGTGTTTTTTTACAAGGGTCTCGGCCCAGTGGTACAGCGGGGGGATACCCACGCCGCCTCCGGCGAGGACGTGCGTGACCTGGCCGCGGACGGCTCCGGGCAGTTCCCAGCCGCGGCCGAGCGGACCCAGGACCGTGAGCGCGTCACCCTTTTTCTTGCCGGCGAGGATGCGGGTGCCGCGGCCGACGACCTGGTAAAGGAGATCGAACCAGCCGGGGCCTGTCTGCAGGAAGCTGAACGGGCGCGGAAGCAGCGGGTCGAGGTCCTCGCCGACCGTGATCTGGACGAACTGACCCGGCTTGGCCGTCCGCGCAATACGGGGGGATGCCAAGCGCATCCGGTAGTGGCCAGGCGCGGTCCGGACATTCTCGATGACCTTGAGCGCTTCGGGCTTAAGCTTCATGCGAGGCAGCGGCGGGCGCCTGGGCGGCGGGACGGGCCTTTTCCTTGTGGTATTCCTGCATCGGGCGCACGTGGAGGTCTTCCTGGACCATCGTCTCGATGCCGCGCACGGAGGCCAGAGCGCCGGCGATCGTCGTGATGCAGGGGATCCCGCGCGAGACGGCGGACGACCGGATCGTCACCTCGTCCTTGCGCGGACGCGCGCCGGACGGCGTGTTGATGATCAGGTTCACCGCCTTGCGGTTGATGAGGTCGAGCACGTTCGGACTGCCCTCCTGGAGCTTGCGCAAGGGCTTGGCCGTGATGCCGGCGTCGGCGAGGACCTTTGCCGTTCCTTGAGTGGCGACGATCTCGAAGCCTAAGGCGGACAGGCGTTTGCCGATGTCGAGCAGATGCGCCTTGTCGCGGTCCTTCACGCTTAAGAAAACGGTGCCGGAGACCGGCAGGACCGACCCGGCCGCGATCTGAGACTTGGCGTACGCGCGCGGGAAGCTGCGGTCAATGCCCATCACCTCGCCCGTGGACTTCATCTCGGGCCCCAGAATGATGTCGACGCCGTGGAACTTCACGAACGGCAGGACCGCTTCCTTGACGCAGAAGTAAATCGGCGTGACTTCTTGAGTGAACGCGAGCGCGGGGTCGGTGAGTTTCTTGCCGGCCATGCACTGCGCGGCGAGCTTGGCGAGCGGCCGGCCGATCGCCTTGGAGACGAACGGCACCGTGCGTGACGCGCGGGGGTTCACTTCGAGCACGTAGATGTCGTCACCTTTCACGGCGAACTGGACGTTCATGAGACCGATGACGCCGAGTTCCTTGGCCATCATGATCGCCTGTTGCTTGATGCGGTCGACCATGTCCTTCTTGAGCGTGTGGGGCGGCAGGCAGCACGCGGAATCGCCCGAGTGGATGCCAGCCTCTTCAATGTGTTCCATAACGCCGCCGACGACGTAGGTCTCCCCGTCGGAGATGAGATCCACATCCACTTCCGTCGCGCCTTCGAGATAAAAGTCCACAAGGACCGGTTTGTCAGAGGAAATGAGGTCGCCGGTCTTGGCGAAGTACTGGTCGAGCTCCGTCTCATCCTGAACGACTTCCATCGCGCGTCCGCCGAGGACGAACGAGGGCCGGAGCAGGACCGGGTAACCGATCTTCCGGGCGATCGCGCGGATCTCCTTCAGGTCAGACGACGCGGCGCTGGCGGGCTGCTTGAGCTTGAGTTTGTTGAGCATCGCGTTGAAGAGCGCGCGGTCCTCGGCCCGCTGGATCGCGGCGACCGGCGTGCCGATGATGGGCACGCCCGAGTCGTGGAGCGACTTGGCGAGGTTGAGCGGTGTCTGGCCGCCGTACTGGACGATGACACCCACAGGCTTCTCGACGTCGATGATGTTCATCACATCCTCGTAGGTCACGGGCTCGAAGTAGAGCCGGTCGGACGTGTCGTAGTCGGTCGAAACGGTCTCGGGGTTGGAATTCACCATGATCGTCTCGTAGCCGATCTCCTTGAGCGCGAACGACGCGTGACAGCAGCAGTAATCGAACTCGATGCCCTGGCCGATGCGGTTGGGACCGCCGCCGATGATCATGATCTTGGGCCGGTCGCTCTTGCGGACCTCACTGATCGTCTCGTAGCTGGAATAGTAGTAAGGCGTGTACGCCTCGAATTCCGCCGCGCAGGTGTCGACGAGCTGGTAGGTCGGGGTGACGCCCAGCTTCTTACGGAACTCGCGGAACGCGCGCTCATCGCCTCCGAGACCGAAGATCCGGGCCAGCTGGCGGTCCGAGAACCCGTATTCCTTGGCCTTGAGGACCTTGGCGGCCAGCGCCGGGTCCTGCCCGCCGTTCGCCGCGGCACCCTTGAGGTCAGCCTTGGCCGCGGTCTTGACCAGGTCCGCCTCGAGCTCGACGATCTGCTTCAGGTTGTCGAGGAACCAGCGGTCGATCTTGGTCATCTCAAAAAGCGTCTCGACGCTCATCCCCTTGTCGAGCGCCGCGCGCAGCGCGTGGGGCCGCTCGGCGTTGGGGACCCGGAGCTTCTCCTCGAGCTTGTCGCCGAAGTCCTTGGCCGTGAAGCCGTCGGCCCCGGTCTCAAGTCCTCTCATGCCCTTCTGGAACGCTTCCTTGAACGTGCGGCCGATCGCCATCGTCTCGCCGACCGACTTCATCTGGGTGGTGAGCGCGGGGTTGGCGCCGGGGAATTTTTCGAAGGCGAAGCGCGGGATCTTGACGACGCAGTAATCGATCACCGGCTCGAAGCACGCCGGGGTCTTCTGGGTGATGTCGTTGGAGATCTCGTCGAGCGTGTAGCCGACCGCGAGCTTGGCGGCGAGCTTGGCGATCGGAAAGCCCGTGGCTTTGGACGCCAGCGCGGACGAACGCGACACGCGCGGGTTCATCTCGATCACAATCATCCGGCCGTTCTTGGGATCGATCGCGAACTGGATGTTGGAACCGCCGGTCTCGACGCCGATCTCGCGGATACACGCGATCGAGGCGTCGCGCATCTTCTGGTACTCGACGTCGGTCAGCGTCTGGATCGGCGCCACGGTGATCGAGTCGCCGGTGTGCACACCCATGGGATCGAAGTTCTCGATCGAGCAGATGATGACGACGTTGTCCTTCTTGTCGCGCATCACTTCCATCTCATATTCCTTCCAGCCGATGAGCGATTCCTCGATCAGGACCTCGCGGTTCATCGAGAGGTTGAGGCCGTTCGTCACGATCGCGACGAGCTCTTCCATGTTGTTCGCGAAGCCGCCGCCGGAGCCGCCGAGCGTGAAGCTGGGGCGGATCGCGAGCGGGAAGCCGATCTTTTCGGCGGCCTGCTTGGCCTCTTCGATCGTGTGCGCGATGCCGCTCCTGGGGAGGTCCAGACCGATCTTGATCATGGCCTCTTTGAAGAGCTGGCGGTTCTCGGCCTTCTTGATGACCTCGAGGTTCGCGCCGATCATCTCGACGCCGTACTTCTTGAAGATGCCGGCCTCGGCGCACTGGACGGCCGTGTTCAGGCCCGTCTGACCGCCGAGCGTCGGCAGGACCGCGTCGGGGCGTTCCTTGGCAATGATCTTTTCGACGTACTCGGGCGTGATCGGCTCGATGTAGGTGCGGTCGGCGACCTGCGGATCGGTCATGATCGTCGCGGGGTTGGAGTTGATGAGCACGACTTCGTACCCTTCCTCGCGCAAGGCCTTGCAGGCCTGCGTGCCGGAATAGTCGAATTCGCAGCCCTGGCCGATGACGATGGGGCCGGAGCCGATGATCATGATCTTGCGGAGGTCGTCGCGTTTTGGCATATGAGTTCCCGGTTCTTCCTGGTGATTACTGATCTTTTTTCATGTTGCTGATGAATTTGTCAAAGAGGTACGCGGAGTCGTGCGGGCCGGGCGCGGCCTCGGGATGGTATTGGACGCTGAACACCGGGTATTCCAGGTGTTCCATCCCCTCGCAGGTGTTGTCGTTCAAGTTCACGTGCGTCATCCGGACCGAGCGTTGCGGCATGGACTCCACGTCGACACAGTAGTTGTGGTTCTGCGAGGTGATCTCGACCTTCTTGGTGTCGAGGTCCATCACCGGGTGGTTCGCGCCGTGATGGCCGAACTTGAGCTTGAACGTGCGGCCGCCCAGCGCCTGACCGAGGATCTGATGGCCCAGGCAGATGCCGAAGATCGGAAGCTTGGGGATGAGCTTCTTCACCGTCTCGATGAGGTAACCCACCGCTTCCGGGT
>Ga0209573_1003443_pt1 | contig 17406 bp, 10 predicted proteins | sample TNRBio252014_DNA_FD_185870 | JGI IMG/M metagenome (GOLD analysis project Ga0209573, IMG submission 185870) | Wastewater treatment Type I Accumulibacter community from EBPR Bioreactor in Madison, WI, USA - TNR Reactor_6/25/2014_ DNA (SPAdes)... | ecosystem: Engineered > Bioreactor > EBPR >...
GGTCCTCCGCTCTTCACCGTGACGGGACAAGTGATGCGAGGATCATCAGGAGTCGCCGGAGTCGATGTGACGTTTGAGCCCATCGTGTCGGCTCCCGACGATGCTCGTGGAATTGCCTACGGCGTTACGGATGAAAAGGGGGCATTTGAGCTGAAGTATCAGGACGGCTGGTCCGGTGCACCGGCCGGACAGTATCGAGTTGGACTGATGATGCATGAATCGGGTGAAGCAGTCGCGATGCCGGAAGTTCTGATTCTGAATGTCAACGATAACGGCTCAAATGAATTCAAGATTGCTCTTTGACCAATTCATTACTGTTTCCGGAGTTTCGTTCGGCAGTTCAGTAGCAGGCTTCCTGCCACAACGCTGGCACCATTGAACTCTGCGGACTTTAAAGGCTCAGGAATAACGACCCGATGGGAATAAACCCCTGTGTGAGAGTCTTACTCCGTAACAGGCGCGCACCGTGTGCACCTGTATTTGGGTAGCGAACAACGTGAGCGGATTCTTGTCATCGAGCCGTCAGGCTCTTTTCGGTCAGGGGATATCATCCCTTCTGAGGCGAATCCAGTGAGGCGAATGAGGATATGACGGACACGATCATCATTGACTATGGAATGGGCAATCTGCGCAGCGTTCAGAAGGCCTTCGAACGAATCGGTGAAGCTGCGAGAATCAGTTCCGACGTCTCAGAAATTGCTCAGGCGGAACGATTGGTACTGCCAGGTGTCGGCGCATTTCGGGATGCCATCGCGGCCATCCGGCGCGGTGATCTGGCGAACGTGATTCGAGACCACGTTCTGGAAGACCGGCCGTTCCTGGGGATCTGTCTTGGACTGCAGATGTTGTTCGATGTGTCCTTTGAAGACGGCCAGCATGAAGGACTGGGAGTGATTCCCGGAGTCGTCCAGCGATTTCAACTGCCCCCGGAATTCAAGATTCCTCATATGGGATGGAACCAGCTCGATGTGACTCATCAGCCGAATCACGGGCTGCTGCAGAATCTGGGATCCGCCCCGTGGTTCTACTTTGTGCACAGCTATCACGTGGTCCCGTCCGATCGGTCATGGATCGCTTCAGAAACCGATTACAGTGGACCATTCGTTTCAGCCGTGGCCCGCGGGAATGTGATGGCGACTCAGTTCCACCCGGAAAAAAGCCAATCCAATGGCATGACGCTGCTTCGGAATTTTCTGGCGTGTACGGCTTCCACTGTGGCCAGTCATTCGTGAACTTCCTTCGTAATCCCGGTGGTATCGCGTTCCGGGAGTGCTCGTGACACTTCGACGTGGCCTTGCAGACTCCAGGACGTTCAGGGTCTGGCGAACACGAGACTGCAGCAACTCCTTCAATCTGTCCGCTGACCTCATTTGAAATCTCTGATCATGCTTCAGTTACTTCCGGCAATTGACCTGCTGGGTGGAAAATGTGTTCGACTTCGTCAGGGAAACTACGACGACAGTACGGTCTTTTCGGACGACCCCGTGGAAATGGCTGTTCGATGGAAGGATGAAGGAGCCGCACGGCTGCATCTAGTGGATCTGGATGGCGCCAAAGCCGGTCGACCGATGAACCAGGAAGTGGTGGCCAGGATCATTCGGGAGACCGGGCTGCCGTGTCAGCTGGGTGGAGGAATTCGAACGGAAGAGACGATTCGACACATGCTTCAGGAAGTGGGCGTCGATCGACTGATCGTGGGAACCAAAGCCCTGCGGGAACCGGACTGGTTCATCGCAATGTGTGAAGCGTTCCCCAACTGCCTCGCGCTGGGGCTTGATGCCCGCAATTCCATGGTTGCCACGGATGGCTGGCTGGAAGTATCCGGTGTTTCCGTTCTGGCATTGGCACAGAAGTTTGTGGGTGTGCCTCTGGCCGCCGTCATTTACACAAACATCGCCAATGACGGTATGATGCAGGGAATCGATCAGCAGACGCTCAACGATTTCAGAATGCTGGCAGACATGGGACTGCCGGTCATCGCTTCCGGCGGAGTCACCACTATGGACGACCTTGCCGCTCTGAACGCGATTGCTGCCGAGTGTCCCAATCTGATTGGTGCGATCACGGGTCGCGCGATTTATGAAGGCACCATCAAGGTTCGCGAAGCCATTGATTTTCTGGCTGGATAAGTGCTGACGAAGAGGCGGGACTATGAAAACGGGATTCCTGAATCCGGACCAGATTGCCGCCTTCCATCGGGATGGTTACCTGATTGTTGAAGAACTTCTGGATTCGACAGAAACCGAACTGCTGCGAACAATCGCCCGTCGTGATCATGCCCTGGCCCAGGCCAGAACCTCACGCGCGGACGGAGAAGGCGGTTCGGTGGATCTTGTCGTCGAGAACGAGCTGCCTGACGATTCGATTTACACGGCCATCGTACAGGCGGAACCTCTGGTCAGCGCCATGGAAGTGCTGCTGGGTGATGAGGTCTATCACTATCACCACAAGATGATTCTGAAGGAACCGCGAATCGGTGGTGCGTGGACGTGGCATCAGGATTACGGCTACTGGTATCACAACGGTTGTCTGTTTCCGGATATGGCCAGTTGCATGTTCGCCGTGGATAGGGCGACAAAGGAAAACGGCTGCCTGCAGGTCATCCGCGGCTCGCACCGCATGGGGCGGATTGATCATGTGAAGCGGGGTGATCAGACCGGCGCGGACATGGAACGAGTTCAGGCGGCGCTGGAACGGCTGGAGCTGGTTCATGTGGAGATGGAGCCGGGGTCCGCAGTGCTGTTTCACGGCAACACGCTCCATCGGTCCGATCAGAATCTCAGCGACCTTCCGCGGTGGGCCTTCATCTGCTGCTACAACACCAGAAGTAACAATCCGTGGAAGGAAGGGCGTCACCCGCGATACAGCCCTTTGAAACGCCTGCCCGCTGATGAAATTGTGCCGGTCGGGAAGAATCATCTCAGGTTGCTGACAAACTGATTGCTTCCGAGTGCCCGGTTTTTAATGAGATGCGGGCAACGGAACTGTGCTGGAAGCCAGTCTCCGCTGAAACTGCTGCTGGAAATGTGGATCTCAGCGGTGAACAATGGTGTGTGACCTCAGAACGGAATCCGTGACAAGTGGAGAACACGAGCGGACATCAGAAGTCGTTTTCTCTGCAGGACTTGTAATTGGAATGACTATCCCGCGGACAATCTGGAATCGGCTCGCCAGCGTCGTACTCCGATGCTGTGTGGTGGGCTTGTGTGCAGGTAGCCTGCCGCTGAGTGCTTCCGACGATGACGCCATGATGTTTGGTATGGCCGTCCGCACTTCGGCCCTTGAATCGCGGTTTTGTCGGGAACGAACTGAACAGGAACCGGTTTCGACGTCACTCCTGAACACCAACGTGACTGGAACCCAGTCAACGGTAACGAAAACTCGTCTTCGATTTGTCCCGGATGACCAGTTCCTGAGGTTTGAGCTGCTGAATTCCGGTGATGTCACCAGCATGACAACCGGCGTTAATCGTCGAGCTGTGATTGACAGTGCCGGATCGCATCACTTTGAAGTGGTGAAACCCCTCTGGTTCGACGGGAACACATTTACGACCTCCGCGGCTCATGGAACCATCAGTGCAATGCAGACACCACAGCGAGTTCAGAGTGCTGTGGGAATGCGCATGCCGGCTCTGGGGCAGTTTGGTGATCGGGTTGCATGGAATCAGATCGTTCGGCGACAGCCTCAGATCAACATGGCGGTCGCCGAAGATGTGTCAAAGGATGTACTGCCGAAGATTGACCGCTACGTAGATCGGGACTTTGCTCACCTTGGCGAACAATGGAAGCAGGTTCAGTTGCTGACAGAGGCGGAACTTCGTCCATCACGATTGCTCTGGAAAGCTCGTTCAACGGAATCTCACGCTGCGATCTGGGCTCTGGAAGTCAACCGGCTGAAGGTCGTTGAGCCTGGTGAGATTCCAACAGCATGTCGAAGATTTACAGAGGACGACGATATTCTGGTGTGTGTCTCTGAACGGGCTGTCCAGCAACTGATCGCACGGTATGTCCCGTCAGGGTTGAAAGTCACCGATAAACAGCTGCAGGCAATTCAGGCGTTCGTTCAGTCGTCTGATAATCCGGCAGATGGGTTTTCGACGCAGACGCTGACTGGTCTCAAAAAGATCCTGTCGGGTTCCTCTGCAGACTCATCGAAGCCAGCCAGTTTATTTTCGATCGAACTTGCCGCGACAGATGCGGTTCGTGTCCGATTCATTGACGGCGATGTTCGAGTGACCGTGCGGTTCCAGGTCCATTCCTCACTGAGTGCTTCCAGCGGATGGATGTCGACAACGTTGCGCCTTCACGGAAAGCGCCTGAGTGATGATCAATGGACGATTGCGGTGCGCGGCGTTGATGTGGCAGCGTTATCAACGGAGTCAGGCGCTGCTGCGGCGCCGTCCAGCGTAATCGAAGAGCCATTGCTGATTCCTCAGGAACCGGGGAATTCCGGCGAAGCACCGGCTGATATCACGAAAGCCCAGGCAGGTACCGCCTGGGTTCCGATCATCCGAACGGCCATAGAGGGAATGGTGGGACAGGTGCCGCAGGTTCGAATGCCGCTGCAGTTTGATGGAGTTCAGGAACTGACCGGCGATTCCGATCTGCGTCTGGTTCGTATTGAAGCACAGGACGGACGGCTCACTATCGGCCTGCGAATGACAGGGCCTGCCACAAATGGCCCTGTGGCCGCTAATCCTGACTAACTGCCGCATCTGTCAGGAAGCGGCGTTCGCAAGTTGCAGAGAATTCGCACGAAACTCCCCTGTGCGGTCGTCCAAATCGACATTCTCGTCATTTCAAACTTCCCGATCCGCTCTATTTGACGATAGACGCATGGTCAGTCGTCCGATTACGATAATATCGCTCGGTTTGCCGAGTCCCTCCGTATTCGCAACGAATTGTGTTGCACCCACCGACAGTCACTCTCCCCCATTCTCAGTGTAAGGGACCTCACGTCCATGCACTTCACGCATCGTCATCCCTTCACCGTCGTTGGATTCCAGCTGGGACTGGTGTTGGTTTTTGTGATGGCTCCTGGCGCCCTTGGAGCTCAGGAAGTCGCACCTGTCAGCTTCACCAACGATGTGGTTCCGGTCCTCACAAAAGCGGGCTGCAATTCCGGTGGATGCCATGCCAAGGCCAACGGCGGACAAAAGGGATTTCAGTTGTCGATGCTCGGATTCGATCCCAGCGAAGACTACGAGCATCTCGTCAAGGAAAATCGTGGTCGCCGATTGTTTCCCGCAGCTCCGGAAAACAGTCTGCTGCTGACCAAGGCGTCTGGCACGGTGCCGCATGGTGGAGGCGTTCGCCTGGCCACGGATTCTCAGGGGTATCAGGTGCTGCTGAACTGGATTCGGCAGGGGACTCCCAGCGACCTGGAAACAGCGCCGAAGATTGTGTCCCTGCAGGTTGATCCGCCCGGTGCGACCGTGGATCGGAATGGAGAGGTTGCCCTGCGAGCCGTCGCCCGCTACACCGATGGGGCCGAGCGAGATGTTACTTCGCTCGCATTATTTGAAGCGAACGACCCGGGCATGGCCGATGTTTCGCCACAGGGGCATGTCAAGATTTCCGAGATCCCCGGCAAAGTGGCCGTCATGGTGAGGTTTCAGGGCAAGGTCGCCGTCTTCAATGCGGCCGTTCCCCTGGGTGCCCCGGTTGAGAATCTTCCCTCGTCGCGAAACTTCGTCGATGACCTCGTCTTTTCCAATCTGAAGACGCTGGGAATTCCACCTTCACCGGTGTCCGATGATGCGACGTTTCTTCGGCGAGTGACTCTGGACTTGTGCGGTCGTCTGCCGACGGAAGTAGAAACTCGGGCGTTTCTGACAAGCCAGGATACCGGCAAGCGGGATCTCCTGATCGACTCGCTGTTGAAAAGTCCCGAGTACGCTGATTTCTTCGCCAACAAATGGACGGCCATGCTGAAGAATCGTCGCGATGACGCCAGCGACATCACGTCGAACTTTGCGTTCTATTCGTGGGTCCGTGACAGCCTGCTCGCCAACAAACCCTATGACCAGTTGGTGCGTGAGTTGCTGGCGGCGACTGGAACAGTCATCGCAAATCCACCGGTGGCCTGGTACAAGCGTGTGAAGGAACCGAAGCAGCAGCTTGAGGACGTCGCCCAGCTGTTTCTGGGTGTCCGCATGCAATGTGCCCAGTGTCATCACCATCCATTCGAACGATGGAGCCAGGATGACTACTACAGCTTTGCGGCGTTCTTTTCTCAGGTCGGAAGGAAGTCGTCCGCAACGCGTGGCGAAGATCTGATCTTTCACAAACGTGGTGTGGCCACAGCAACCAACATCAAAACGGGAATGGCACTGAAACCTTCAGCGCTTGGCAATTTGATGACCGACATTGCCCCGGATGAGGATCCACGACTGAAACTGGCCGACTGGATGAGTTCTCCGGAGAACCCTTACTTCGCCAGGGCACTGGTCAATCGGTACTGGAAGCACTTCTTCCGCCGAGGACTGATTGAACCGGAAGATGATATTCGAGATACCAATCCGCCGACCAATCCCGAACTGCTGGCCGCGCTGGAAAAACACTTTGTCGACAGTCACTTTGATCTGAAGGCATTGGTGAAGGTGATTGTATCATCGAATGCCTATCAACTGAGCGCTGTGCCGAATGAACACAATCTGATCGATCAGCAGAATTATTCCCGGTATTACCCCCGTCGACTTCCCGCAGAAGTGCTGCTGGATTCCATCGACGACCTGACGGGATCTCGCACCGATTTTCCAAATCTTCCTGCCGGTACCCGAGCCATTGCGCTTCCGGACAACAGTTACAACAACGCATCACCGTTTCTGCGAGTCTTCGGTCGTCCGGAAAACGAAAGCGTCTGTGAATGCGAACGAGTCCAGTCTTCAAGTCTGGCGCAAAGTCTGCACCTGATGAATGCGGCGGATATCCGTGGCAAACTGGCAGTCGGCGGCGGACGAGCTGAACGGCTGGCGAAATCGGAGAAACCCCCGGAGGATCGGATTCGCGAACTGTACCTGGTCGCCTTCGCACGCGAACCGCAGGCCCACGAAATGAAAGTCGCACTGGAGTATCTCGCCGAGCCTCGGACGGATGCCTCAGGAAATCCCCAGGATCCTCAACGAGCTGCAACAGAAAGTTTTCAGGACCTGATTTGGGCTCTGATCAATACCAAGGAATTCCTGTTCAATCACTAATCTCTGGTCCAGTGCCGGACGTCACCATTCCGTCATTTAGCTTCGTGATTTTTCGCAAGCGTTCCATCTCAGATGAAACATCTGCCTGCCGGATCAACGGAACCTTACTGCTGAGTCCACTATGAAGAAATCTGTCACACTACTGATGACCCTTGCGATGCTTGCTGCGGCAGGTCCGGTATGGTCTCAGATTGTCTGTCTGCCGCTGCCGAGACTGCTGACCACGATGCCCATGGGAGGCACAGTGGGCTCAACAGTGGAAGTGACGATCACTGGTGAGAACGTCGAAAACGCCACCGAATTGCTTTTCACTCATCCTGGGATTACCGCAGTCCCAAAACAGAACCCTGATGGGTCGGTGATCCCCGACCAGTGGATCGTGAACATTTCTGCCGGCTGTCCACCGGGAATACATGAAGCCAGACTGATGACTCGTCTTGGCATTTCATCATCCCGGGTCTTCTGTGTCGATACGCTGACAGAAGTTCGTCAGACCAGCCCCAACACATCACTCGCCACTGCCATGCCACTGGCGGTGAATTCAATCTGTAATGCAGCAATTTCGGCGAAGGCCGTCGATCACTACACGTTCGACGCGGTCAAAGGTCGGCGGTACATCGTCAATGTTGCATCCCGTGGAATCGATTCCAAACTGGATGCTGTGGTCATCATCGGCGACGCGGCAGGGCGCGATCTGATGGTCGAACGACGCGGTGGGACGCTGGACTTTACGGCGGCAGAAGATGGACCTCATACGATCAAAGTTCATGAGCTGACATTCAAGGGCGGCTCGGCTTATTACTACCGCCTTTCGCTGCAGGACATCCCTGTCGATGCGGAATTGCCCTTGTTTGCATCCACGAGACAGGTGAGTTCGTTTTCCTGGCCGCCGGCAGATCTTGCTGCCGATCCGTCCGCGTCTGAAACAGAACCCAACAACGGAAAAGACGGAATTCACCGGATCACTCTTCCGTGTGACCTGACCGGCAGTTTCTTTCCCGCCGCGGATGTCGATGTTTTTGAATTCACAGCCGCGAAGGGAGATGTTTGGTGGGTCGAAGTCGCCTCTGAACGACTCGGACGACCAACGGATCCATCGATTCTTGTGCAGCAGGTGCAGGGTGAGGGACCTGATCAGAAACTCACGGACGTGGCCGAGTTCTCTGATATTGCAGCTCCCATCCGACCTTCCAGCAATGGTTATGCCTACGACGGTCCCCCGTACAACGGTGGATCCCCTGACATCATTGGCAAACTGGAAATCAAAGAGGACGGACTCTATCGACTGCAGATGACCGATCTGTTTGGTGGAACACGGAATGATCCACGAAATGTGTATCGACTGGTCATTCGGAAAGCGGCTCCGGATTTTGCAGTCGCCGCCTGGGGACTGCATATGGAACTTCGTAACGGAGACCGGAACGCGTTGTCCAAGCCACTGGCTCTGCGGGGCGGAATCACGGTCGCACTGGAAGTTGCCGTGGTTCGACGTGATGGATTCGATGGCAACATCGACCTGGTGATGGAAGGACTGCCCGAAGGTGTGACTGCCCAGGGACTGAAGATCGCGAAGGGAAAGACGCGGGGCATGATGTTGCTGACCGCCGACCAGAATGCTCCCCGGTCACTCGCGAACGTACACTTTTCGGCAACGTCAGAATGGAACGGAACAACGATCAGCAGGCCGGTTCATATGGCGGCTCATGCCTGGCCCATTGTGGATTCGTGGGGTGAGATCCCGTATCCACGACTTGTCACCGGACTGCCGATTTCTGTGTGTGGTTCGGAGTTTGCCCCCATCTCCATTGCACCGACAGAACGAAAAATCCGGGAAGTCACGGCTGGAGAAAAGCTGACGATTCCCCTGGTACATACAAAGCGCAGCGAGTTTTCCGGTGCGATCCTGCAGTTCAAAACAGCGGGAGAGGGATTCGAGAACAACCCGCGATTTGATGTGTCGCTCTCCGCGGATACTTCCGAGGCGGTGCTGGATACAAAAGCTCTGGGAGTAGCCCCCGGAGATTACCTGATTGTGTTCTATGGCAGTGCTGTAGCAAAGTATCGATACAACCCAGACGCCGTTGCAGTTGCGGAAGCTGCTCATCAGAAAGCGGTGGAACAGGCGGCAGCGGTGACGGCAGAACTTCAGAAACTCACTGAGGCGGCAGCCACTGCGAGTTCCGAGACCAAGGCGGACGCTGACAAGGCTGTGTCTGAAGCGACAGTGCGAAAACAGGCGACCGACAAGGTGGTTGCGGACGCGGCCGCGAAACTGAAAGCGGTGACAGACAAGGCAACCCCCAGGGATACCGTTGATATTGTGCTGACTGAACCAATTCGAATCCGAGTCAATCCGGGGCAGTAGGGCTGTGGAACTGATATCGTCAGATGGATTCTGGCAGCATGGAATTGCGGGCCTCTCAGGGCCTGATGTGTGTGTAAGGGCTAATTCCTGAACGCAGAACAGAGATTGCTGGAACGTTGAACGAACCGCGGATTCCGCGTCGATACAATTCAAGGTGACTCAGGACTATTTGCCGTTGCGGAGAACAGGCGGATTCCTGCTTATTCGAAAGATCACAAGATGAGCCAGTCGTTTCATACGTCTTCGATCTGTTGTCCGGGTCCTGGAGTGATTCAGCGACGAGGATTCCTGCAGGTCGGACTTGCAGGCTTTGCCAGCCTCAGCCTTCCTGGACTGCTGCGAATGAAAGCGGCTCAGGGTGGTGAGAGTTCCAGCGGGAATCCTCTCAAGAAGACGGCCGTGATTATGGTCTGGCAGCCGGGCGGGTGTTCGCATCTGGACACTTACGATCCGAAGCCGGAAATCAGTTCGGACTATCGCGGGCCGTTCGGCACTATCGACACAAAGATCCCCGGGATTCAGTTCACCGAACTGCTGCCAATGCAGGCGGCCATTGCCGATAAGATTGCCGTCCTGCGATCCATGCGGCAGACTGCCGCCGGGCATCCCGCCGGATCAATGCAGATGCTTTCCGGGGACCCGGATATGCGGGACAAGCCGAAGCCCCGATATCCGGACTGGATGACGGTAACGAATTATCTGCGTTCTCAGCAGGACTCAAGAAGCAATCCTCTGCCGCTGTATGCGGGCATCAATCCTCCACTGGAATACAACGGTCCGGCGTATCTGGGCGATGCCTATGCGCCGTTTACCGTTCATGGCGATCCAAGTGCCCCGTCGTTTTCAGTCCCGAACATTGGCCTGTCCGACTCCAACGAAGTCCGACGGCTCGGACGTCGCGCTACCCTGCGACAGAACCTGGATACTCTGGAACGAGCCTTTGATCGGCAGGGCGAACTGGGTGCGCTGGATCAGTTCGAAGAACAGGCCCTGACGCTGCTGACAAACCCGGCAACCAAAGATGCATTTGACCTGACGAAGGAAGATGATGCGACGCGTGATCGTTACGGTCGCAACGCGTGGGGCCAGCAACTGCTGATGGCACGCAGGCTGGTCGAGGCGGGAGTCGAAGTCGTCACCACCAGCCTGAATGGTCCTTTGTGCGGTCGTGTTCAGAACTGGGACGACCATGCCGTGAACCATCATGTCTTTGACGCGATGAGGTTTCGAGCCCAGGCGTATGATCAGGCGGTTTCCGCTCTGATTGAAGACGTCTACGCACGAGGTCTGGATCAGCAGGTCCTGGTCGTCGTCACCGGGGAATTCGGTCGCACGCCAAAAATCGAATACAGTGCCAGCACAGGCGCCGGGAATGCCAGCGCGGCAGCCGGTACCATTCAGCCGGGTCGGGATCACTGGCCACGCGGATTTTCAAACATCTGGGCTGGTGGCGGGATCCGTACAGGACAGGTGATCGGATCCACAGACCGTCGCGGTGAAGACGCCATTGAACGCGTCTGCAGCGCAGAAGATTTCCTGGCGACGATTTACAACCACATGGGAATCGATACGACTCATACCACGATCAGAGACTTCAACGGACGGCCCACGCCCATCATCAATCATGGCAAGCCGATTCCGGAACTGATGGGCTGACCAGCGTGGTCACGATCCCAGCAGGTACGCGCGAAGTTCCCGCATCAGCAGGGTGCAGCGGATCGTAAAGATGTCCATGTCAGAGATTCGACCCAAGGGTGACATCACAACTGACACCTGTCGCACGGTCTTGGGCTTTCCATCAACCGCACTGACGGATCGAGTGGTGGAAAAGGAAATCTGCACTTCTACCGGCTGCTTCGCGGGGTTACTGCCCCATCGACGAGTGAATCCAAGGGCTCCCAGTCGAAGCTTCATCACTCCCTGAGACTGCGACAGCACTTCGGCTTTGGATTCGTTCAGAAAGGCCTGTAGTTTCATGGCCGTCAGTTCCAGGGAGGTGGACACTTCAATGTTCTCCCGGAACTCCATGACATTGCCGGACTCCGGCTGCGTCCTTGGTTCTTCGATCTCCGGCGGCTTGACCGTTTCTTCGCCGACCTTTTCACTCTCCCAGCACGTTCGATTTCGGCCCGTTTCCTTTGCTCGGTACAGACACGCGTCCGCTCGCTCCAGCAGCGTTTGCACGGTATCTCCCAGGCGAGCTGTGGAGACGCCAAAGGATGATGTCACACTCAGTGTGCTCACGCCTCCAATGGAACTCTTCATCACCGCCAGTCGCAATCGTTCTGCGCGACGAATGGCGGACTCAAGATCCGTATCGGGGCAGATCACGACAAATTCCTCGCCACCGTATCGGCCAATCACTTCACCCGAGTAGGTTTCGTGCTGCAGCAGCCGAGTCAGGTCAACAAGAACCTGATCGCCCACCTGGTGACCGAAATTGTCGTTAATCCGTTTGAATTTATCGACGTCCAGGAAGATGGCACTCAGGGCGCGGGTGCCTTCCAGCGCATGATACTCTTCCAGCAGATGACGTAATTGTGTTTCCAGTTGACCGCGATTGGCAACGCCCGTCAGTGAGTCGCGTGTTGCAGCCAGCTTCAGCTCGACATACTCGCGGCTCTGGCGTCGGACACCGCTTTTATTCCGCAGCATCTGGACGATGCCCTTGACGGCACCGGCCGGATTCAGGATGGGCATCGTGAAGATATCGACCTTCAGATGGCGGCTTTCACCAACCCGGCACAGGCGACTTCCAAATTGGGCTCGTCCATTTCTCAGAACCTGTCCGACCATCGTCTGATCGCGATGTTCAAACGACGGCTTATCGTCCGTCACTGAGGACAGCTGCACGTCCATCGGCTGCCAGGTTCGCCCCAGAGCACTCTGCAGGGGCAACCCGGTCATGCCCGGCATACCGTCACTCCAGATGCAGTAGTTCTCATGGGAATCCAGGACGAAATAGCCGTCATAAAGCTGCTGAAACTGATACAGCACGGAGATGAACTGCGAGACGAGCACGACCTCATTGCGTTCCTGATCAGACATCTCGGGGCGAGGGGAATAGCCCTGCAGCGGTTCCGCGAATTTGAACAACGACGCGCCGTCGTCCTCAAACCAGCGATTCAGAGTGCGGACGATGTTTCCGTCGTAGCGACTGCCGGATTTCTCTTCCAAAACAGAAATGGCTTCCTGATGGGTCATGCCACGGCGATAGGCTTTCGGAGTACACAAAGAATCATACGCGTCCGCCACGGCCAGAATTCTGGGACCCAGAGGAAGTTCCGTGGGAGCACTCGGGTTGGCGATCGCCAGGCCGGAACCGTCAAAGTCGTGGTACAGCATCGTCAGCATGGAGACGACAGACACATCCGCATGAAATGCCTGCAGCAGATTCACGGCCGCATGATGATGCAGCAGCACAAAGTCGTATTCTTCACTGCTCAGCTTACCAGGTTTCTTCAGAATGTGTTCGGGAACGCCCAGTTTGCCGACTTCATGCAGCAGAGCAGCCACTTCGAGTTGCCGCCGCTGTTCATCATCCCAGCCGAGCAGTCGGGCCACACCGCTGGCGATGGCTGCAATTCGCTGACCATGGATCAGCTGAGCCGGATCCTGCAGTTTCATACAGCGAAGCAGCATTGTCATCAGACTGCGCGGCATCAGCTGGCGTTCGCCGGATGCAGACAGTTGCCGCCGAGCCTCTTCCGACATCGCCAGCATGCGAATCAGAATGCCGCTGGTGTCCGTCGGCATTGCCGGGGCCAGCAGTTCCGGGGAGAGACCAGAAAATTGAATGGTGGACGTCGTAGACACGGCTGCTCTTCAGATGTGGCAAATCCGAAACATGTGTTGTGGTGCAGGGCTGACCTTCAGTGCTGCGTCAGAGGGCGGATGACTCGTTCAGCGGCGAACCGCGTGCCGGATCAACCTTGAAAACCCTGAAAAAACTCTCGTGTGTCGAACTTCCGGGATACGCAGAAGAAACACTAGGTCGCTTTTCGGCATCGTGTTGCCTTGTCAACAAAAGTTGCAAAACGATGCAGTTGGAATAATCGTGGCAGGTTCGATAACCGGCATCAGCGTTGTGTTCAGCACCAGCGTCTTTGGGTCACGCGATAACCTCCGCTGCTAAGAAATCGCCCAGCGGCGGGACGACCGGAACGCAATCGTCAAAAAAACGCCGGCCATCACCAGCAGGACGGCCATCTCCGGAAGGATCGAAACGACGACACTCTGACCGGGCGTGCGGTACCAGAACACCTTCAGAAACCCATCAAGCGCCCAGGAATTGAATGCCACCGACGATATCCGGATCACGAATTCAGGCATGATGAATCGGGGCATCATGCTGCCACCGATGGCCGACATGATCAGGATCACAATCGACGAGAAGCCCTCAAGCTGACGCCGGGTTCGGCAGAATGTTGCCAGCATCATGATGAAGGATGCCGAGGCCATGGATCCGGTCAGCGCCATTAATCCGGCTCCACTCAGTGTTTCGGGACTCCACAGGTTCAGACCAAACACCAGCGACGCATAGACCAGCATCAGACTGATCTGAGCAACTCCGATTGCCACGTAAAAAATCCAGTGGCCGGCCAGCAGATGCTGAATCGTCATACGCCCGGACAGCATTCGTTCAAGAGTGCCACGTTCCTGATGTTCCAGCAAACTGCACGAGGCACCGGACATCGAAAACATGATGAACATCACAGCAATTCCTGCCGCGTAATACGAGATCATGTTGGCAGGCCCGATCTTCGATTCCGCCCTCTCGGGCCCAACTGCAATCTCTCGCGCTGAGTTCGATTCGATCCTGACAATTCCATTCGTCATCGACAGTGAACTTTGTGGTGGTTGTCCGCTGCTGGTTCCAGGGGGATCGGCCGCGGATCCGGAATCTGCCATTGCATCAACACCGGGCCTTCCCAGAACGGATGTCATTGCTTTCGCAGCAGATTCCTGCATTACAGAGAACGGCCCGCCGAAATTGCGGAACTGTTCCAGCCCCTTCGCCAGCAGCACAGTCGGAGCAGATGTGAATGCCGCGGCCTGCAGCAAGCCAGTCAGCATTTGTTCGGCCAGAGGATTCGCCGGGTCATGAATCAGCAGAATGGCCGATCGATCGGATGCCGAAAAATCCGCAAACGATTCCTGCAGGCCTGACGGAATGATGATGGCCGCAGCCGCTTTGCCTGCCTGAACGGCCTCCGCCAGTCGAATTCGGACATTCGACAAGTCAGTGTCCGGAGCTGAGGGCTCAGTTCGGATACCTGTGTCGCCGCTTTCCACGTCCGCGGAGGAAAGGAGTTTCAATTGTTTGAGTTCGCTCAGTGACCTGACAATTGCGGCTGACACTTCCGAATGATCCAGATCGGCGATCAGCACTTTTAACTGCTGTGGTGCCGATTTGCCGGACCCACCTCCGAAGACGACAGCAAACACAGAGAACATCACACATGGCAGCGCAAACGAAAGCAGCAGGGCCATGCGATCGCGCAGAAGGGAGAGACATTGAGCCTTTACGAGTGCCGGTATCATGTCAACAGAAGCTTTCAGACAGTGGAGCCAGCTCGAACATCCGGTTTCAATCGATCGACGACTCTCGCAGAGCGTGTCCTGTGTAATGCAGAAACACGGCCTGAAGCGTTGGTACTTGAACAGACAGATCCGTCACGCGAATCCCCAGTGCAGCAAACTGCTGCAGTCGCAGCGGAAGTTCGGCAACGACATCGTCCACACAGCATTCGGCCGCATCAGAACCATAGGCGCTGCACCCAGCCGGCAGTGATTGAGCGCTATCAGAAACCGTGAAGATGACCTTTCGCTTTCGTCCGATGCTGGCATCGACCAGGCTGTCAAAGGTTCCGGACGCGATTGTGCGACCACGATCCATGATCACGATCCGATCACAGATCTGTTGCGCTTCGTCCAGCTGGTGAGTTGTCAGGACGATCGAAACGCCGCGATCCTGCAACTGGCGCAGCATCAGCCAGATTCGCTGTCGACTTTGCGGATCCACTCCGACCGTGGGTTCATCGAGCAGAAGAATGGCCGGATCATGCAGGATGCCACAGGCAATGTTCAGCCGTCGCTGCATACCACCGGAGAATCCTGAAATCGGTTCGTCTGCCCGATCGTCCAGTCCCGTCCATTCCAGCGATTCTCGAATCTTCGCAGGCAGGCCGACGCGACTTACTCCAAACACGCGACCGAAGAGTTCCATGTTCTCTCGAGCGGTCAGATTTTCGTACAGAGCAATGTTCTGAGGAATGATGCCCAGGCTGCAGAGCAGTTCCGGATCGCCACCGGGTTTCTGCATTCGGCCCTGAATCTGAACTGACCCGGAATCCGGCTTCAGCCGCCCGGAAATCACACGAATCAAAGTTGTCTTGCCAGCACCATTTGGTCCCAGCAGGGCCAGACATTCACCGCGATGCAGACTGAATGACGCTTCATTCAGTGCGAGCCGTTCCTGAAAGCGACGTACGACGTTTTCAACAACCAACGGTTCCGAAGTCAATGGGCGTTCCTCAACAACACCTTGCCAGTTTCATGTGCCAGGTAGACTCATGTGCCGATCAGACCCATGGTGATTCAGAGTTCTCGAAAGATGCGACTGTCAATGCACTCCAGAATCAGATCGCGTACACCAAAGTTGCCAGCTTCACATTTTTGCACAATTGCTTCGATCTCTTCCCGATCCGAAAAGCCCATTTCTCGCCCGGTGGCAAACGTCAGCAGTTTAGTAACAAACGCCATGGCCAGTGTCCTGACATCAGCTGCCAGGTGATCGCGAAACTCCACATAACCGACGAACGCGCGACCATCGGGCAGCTCTCCCGAAGAATCCACTCGTGGACCCAGCCGATAGCGAACTCGGTTACCGCCAATCTCCCGGTCCACTCGGTCGCCGTCGCCAAGGCTCCGAAATCGTTCCTGCCAGCCACCAATGGGATCGAAGCTCTCGAGGGCAAATCCCGGCGGATCAATCTGCTGATGGCAGGCGCGGCAGGTCTGCACACTTCTGTGTTTCTCCAGCAATTCACGCAAAGTGGTCGAGCCGCGAATATCCGGTTCGACTCCCGAAATCCCCGGCGGCGGTGGAGGCGGAGTCTTCGCCAGAATGCGATCCATGACATACACACCACGAACCACCGGTGATGTATTGGTTCCATTGGCGGAGACTTTCAGCACGGCTCCCTGGCTGAGAACTCCGCCGCGGACGCTGCCCGTCGGCAATGGAAGTTTTCGTATCTCCGGGCCTTCAACTCCGGCAATCCCATAGTGCTCAGCCAGACGATTGTTCAGCATGGCAAAATCAGACTTCACCAGATGTGACACACTCAGATTACTCCGGATCAGCTCACGCAGGTACGCGCGCGATTCGTCCAGCATGGAATGCTTCAGGAATGCATCGAATTCCGGGTAGAGTGTGGAATCGGGATTCGTGAAATCGATCTCGCGAAGATTCAGCCACGCGTCGGTAAAGTCGCGCAGAAACCGTTCGTGATCAGAATCGGACAGCAATCGCTCGGCGTGGGCACGCAGCGCGGTGGAGTCGTTTTCTGCCGCAAGTTGCCGGTTCAACGCTGCATCCCACAACAACGCATCCGGTGATGTGCGACTCAGAAAACCGGACAGGCGAGTTGCCAGTGAAAAGTCATCCAACCGAGTGGTCTGACCAGCCACATCGCGATTGTGAAACAGAAAGCCGGGCGAACAAAATACCGCACTGACGGTGGTTCGCAGAGCCGTTTCGCAGTCGGCCCCGTCATTGAGCTGATTCAGCAGCAGATTGCGAAACGGAGCGATGTCGACGTCAACGGCCGGCCGACGA
>Ga0209573_1003444_pt1 | contig 17405 bp, 13 predicted proteins | sample TNRBio252014_DNA_FD_185870 | JGI IMG/M metagenome (GOLD analysis project Ga0209573, IMG submission 185870) | Wastewater treatment Type I Accumulibacter community from EBPR Bioreactor in Madison, WI, USA - TNR Reactor_6/25/2014_ DNA (SPAdes)... | ecosystem: Engineered > Bioreactor > EBPR >...
GGATGTCGGGGGCATACTGGAACTTGTCCAGATCCCAACTGAACGGGTTGTTCTGGCTGAACCATCCGCGCCCTTCGGGGGCCAGATCGGGGATAATCTCCTTGTTCACATACAAGATCCCCGCCCCCGGCGTGCCGCATAGCCATTTCAGGCTGGTGGAGATCACGAAATCCACCTTTGGCTGCATCACGTCGAACGGCAGCAGCCCGGCGGCCTGCGTGATATCCGCCACCATCAGGCTGCCCATCGCGCGCCCATGCGCCACCAGCGCGGGGTAATCCAGCTTTGCCGACGCGGTCGAGGTCACCCATGTCAGCAGCGCCAGCGCCACGTCACGGCTCCAGTGAGCGATGAAATCCTGGGTTTCCACCCATGCCTTGCCGGTCGAGAGCGGCACGGTGACAAGGGTGAAACCGATCTTGGGCGCAAGCCCGGCCAGCAGGAAGTGCAGCGAGGGAAAACAATCGGCACCCACCAGCACGGATTTGCCACGCAGCCAGCCCTCGGGCATCGCGCGCACCAGCTTGTGCAAGGCGTCGGTGACATTGTCGACATGCGTGAGCGAGCCCTTCGGCGCGCCGATCAGTCGCCCCCACGATTCGAGAAAATCCTGCCGCTTGCGCAGCACAAAACCCCACTGCCTGTCATTGTGCGCGGCCCAGACACCCGAAAACTCGGCCATCGCGGTCGCCATGTCGGCTTCCTTGCCGGGATAAAGGCCGATGGAGTGATACAGGAAGTAGCCGCCTGGATCGGTGTTGCGAAGCATTGTCGTTTCCTTGTCAGAACCCCAGAAGGCGCGGCAGCCACAGGCTGAACTCTGGAATGGCTGCAATCAATCCCAGACCGGCAATATTGATGGCCAGAAAGGGCATGTTCGCCCGGATCAGTGCGCCCAGACCGCAGCCGGCGATACGCTCGGCAGCAAACAGGCACACACCCAGTGGCGGGGTCAACAGCCCGATGTTCAGGTTCAGGATCGCCACCACCCCGAAATGCAGCGGATCGATTCCCGCCGCGACGGCCGCCGCCGACAGGATCGGCCCGAACAGAATGATAACGGTCGTCGGATCGAAGAACATCCCCAGCAGTAGAAGGATGGCGTTGAACACGAGCAGCGTGCCGAAATAGCCCATCTCCCAGCCCGCGATCTGTGCGGCGACCAGACGAGGGACGTTCTCCATCCCCATCACCCAGGAAAACGCCGCGCCGCAGCCAACGATGATCAGAAGCTGCCCGGAAAACAGCGCCGAGCGCTGGAACACCCCACCCAGATCGCGCAGCGACAGCGTGCGATAGACAACCAGCGCGATGACCAGGGCATAGCCGGCGGCGATTGCGCCGGCTTCGGTCGGGGTCATCAGCCCGCCCAGCAGCCCGGCCAGGATGATGACGGGAATCATCAGTGGCACCAGCGCCTGTCCGGTCGAGCGGATCACCACGCGCGGGCTGCGGTCCATATCGACCCGGGGGAAACCATGCCGCCGCGCCTGCACAGCCACCAGCAGCATCTGGACAAGGCCGATCAGCAACCCGGGGATCAGCGTGGCCGCCATAAGGGCACCGATGCTAAGACCGGCCATCGACCCATAGATCACCGCCACCAGCGACGGCGGCACCATCGGCCCGATGATCGAGGACGAGGCCGTGACCGCCGCAGCATAGGCGGCAGTATACCCCTGCGCCACCATGCCCGGAATGAACACCCGCCCCAGCGCCGCGATATCGCCCAGCGCGACCCCGGTGATGCCCGAGAACAGGATCGAGGCGCCGATGTTGACCTGCGCCAGCCCGCCGCGCATCCAGCCAAAGACGACGTTGGCAAAATGGATCAGCCGGTCGGTGATGCGGCCGGCGTTGATGGCCTCGCCCGCCAGTATGAACAGCGGCACGGCCATCAGCACGAAGACATCCATCCCCTGCCAGACACGCTCGGCCGCGATCGGCAGAAAGCGCCACGTGCCGCCGTAAACCACCCAGGCCAGCATCGCTGCCAGCAAGGACCAAGCCACCGGCAGGCCCAGCAGCATCAGCCCAAGAAAACTGGCCAGCAGGACAACAAGCGTGTCGGTCATGCGCGTCGCTCCGTCAGGCGGGCCAGCGCGAACAGCGCGGCCACGCCAAAGGCAAAGGGCATCGCCGCATAGGGCCACGATAGCGGAATGCGCAACCCGTCGCTGCGCTGGCCGGCGGCAAAGCTGACCATGTCCAACCCTTGCCAAAGGATCGTCAGGCAGATCGCCAGCGTGAGGGCATCAAGCAGCCACTCAAGCCCCCGCCCCAGCCCCGGCGACAGCGAGGCCAGCGCCATGGGGACGAAATCGATGCGGATATGCGAGGCCTCGCGCACCGCGACGGCGCTGGCGAACAGCGCCATCCACACCATCGCATACCGCGCGAGTTCCTCGGTAAAGGCGGGGACGCCAAAGGCGGTATAGCGCAGCGCCACCTGCGCCAGCATCAGCCCGAACATCCCCGCCAGACACAGAGCTGCGCCCCAGCGCAGCCCCGTGTCCATGGCGCGGACCGCAAGGATCAGCGCCTGCGCGGTCATTGCGCCGCCTGCACCGCAGCCAGAGCGGCCTCGATCAGGTCAGGGTTGGTGATATTGCCGCGCAGCCAGTCGACGGCCACCGGCTGCATCACCTGACGAAAGGCATCGCGCTGCGCATCGGTCAGGCGCAAAACCGTCACACCCGCCGTCTCGGCTGCGGCCAGCGCCGTCGCCTCGGCCGCGCGCGAGGTTTCGCGGTTATAGGCGATGGCGGCGGCGGCGGCCTCGGTCACGACCTGCTGGTTGGCGGGGCTGAGCGAGGCATAGAACGCGTCCGAAATCCCCAGCGGACCAAAGGCATAGACGTGACCGGTCATCGACAGATGCGATTGCACCTCGCCCAGACGGATCAGGTTGAACACGCTGACCGAATTGTCCTGCCCATCGACAACGCCGGTACTGAGCGCGGTATACAGTTCGCCAAAGGCGACCGGGCTGGCCGAGGCGCCCATCGCCTCGACCGGAATCGTGGCCAGCGGGCCCAGCACGCGGATCTTCAGACCGGCCATGTCGGACGGCGCTTCAACCGCGCGATTGGCGCTGAAATGCTTGAAGCCGCCGGATTCCCACCAGCCCAGAACACGGATGCCCGTCTCGGCGCGGATCGATTCGGCCATCGTCTGCCCGAAGGGGCCATCCAGCACCGCCCAGGCCGTCTGTTCGGAGGGGAACAGGTAGGGCATGTTCAGCACCATGATGTCGGCAAAGATCGAGGCATAATTGCCATCTGCCGCATCGGTCATCTCGATCGCGCCGCGCCGCATCTGTGCGAGGCGGTCGTTGGGGTTCCCCAGCGCGCCGCCGTAGACCAGGTTCACCGTCATGTCCGAGTTCGCCTCGATGTGCTCGGCAAAGATGCGATACATGCCGTTGACGAAATCGAAGCCTTCGATGGTTTCGGGCAGCGACAGGCCGACCGTGATCGTCTGCGCCTGGACGGGCAGGGCCAGAGCGGCGGACAGGGCCACTGCGGCAAAGGTGGAGCGAAGCGGTATCATGGTGGTCTCCCTCTGGTGATGACCGGGTCAGGCCCGGTTTGTCTGGCAGTTGGCCGGCAGGTCGGTGATCAACATGTGGCCGGGCGCATGGGTGATGGCGAGGTCGGGCGCGGCGCGGGCAATGGCGCGCTCCAGCGACACCCCGCAGGCCCAGAACACCGGCACCTCGCCGGACTGGACATCGGTCAGGCCGATACCGTCGATCGGGCGCGACAGATCGACCCCGATGGCGCCGGGATTGCCTGCATGGACCGGGGCCCCGTGCGATTGCGGATGCGCTCGGGTGATGGCGGCGGCCAGGTCAACCTGACCCTCGGCCACGGCGCGCATCGTCACCACCATCTGCCCGCCAAAGGGCCCCACCGGCACCAGCGGCAGCGCGCTGTCGAAGGCCGAGCACTGCCGCCCCGGCCCATGGCAGCGCAGCGCCACACCGGCAGCCACCAGATCGGCCTCGAAGCTGAGCGAGCAGCCGATGGCAAAGGGCACCAGATCTGTGCGCCAGAAGGCCCGTATATCGGCCGGATCCCCCTGGGGGATGCCGCGGCGAAACACCCGGTATCGCGGCAGATCGGTGCGCAGGTCGATCCCCTCGCCCAGTTCGGGCAGCGCCGGATCGCCCGGCCGACCGCGCGCCAGCAGCGGAAACGGCGCGGGGTTGGCGCGCAGGAATTCCGCAAAATCCTCGGCCATGGCGGCCGGAATCAGCGCGAGGTTGGCCTGAGCAAGCCCCGGCGCCAGTGAGCCGGTGGGCCCTGCCAGCCGCCCCTCGCGCGCCGCCAGCCGATGGGGCAGGCCCAACGTCACCGCGCCAGCCCCGCAAAGGCGGTTTCCAGTTGCGCTTTGATCAGCAGGATCTCGGCCTCATGGGTGATACAGGTGCGCGCCCAGAGGTCCGCAGATGCCCCGGCGGCACGCAAGGCGGTCAACGTCACGAGGCACTCGGCTGCGCCGTGGCCCAGCACCGCGCCGGGCGTCACCCGGACAGAGATTCGGGGCACACGCTGCTCGGCGGAGCCAACGCCAAAATCGATCAGCCCCAGCGCAACCTGGGGCCGGATATCGACATGTGCGGGGCTGCCATCGAACATCGAGACGCCGCGATAGACCCCGGGCGCCACCGCTTGCAGCCGCATCGACCCCAGCGACCAGCCCCCGACAAAGACCGCATCGGACAGCCGCTCCAGCGCAAACTCCGCCGGAACCAAAACCAGCGCGGCGGCAGTATGGGCGTGGGCGGGATGAGTCATGGCGGATCCTGAAACGGGATGCAGAAAGACTAGCAAACAGTATACTAATAGCAACCATTATCGCGCCATTATTGGCGCTTTCTGTGATCTACCGGGGTTTTCCGTATCCATTTCTGCCGGATTCTTGAAAAATCGTATCCTGCTTGGCGCCTCGGCTCTGGCCTTTGCTGGCCGATTCGCTAGTATCCCGTTCAAGGAGAGGCCATGTCGCGCATCAACCATCGCCAACGCATCCACGATACGATCCGCAGCCGCATCCTGCGCGGAGAAGTGGCGCCTGACGAGCGCCTGGTCGACACCGCCATCGCCGCCGAAATGGGCGTCTCGCGCATGCCGGTGCGCGAGGCCCTGATGCAACTGGTCAGCGAAGGCTATCTGGAAGGCACGACGCGCGGCTTTGCCTTGCCGCGTCTGGGGCATGACCGCATTGCCGAGATTTTCCTGCTGCGGCGACTGCTGGAACCCCGCGCTGCCGCCAGCGCCGCGCAGGCCATTTCGGCCTCCGACCTCGCACGCCTGCACCAATCTGTGAGCGAATCGGCGGCGACACTTGGCAACGAGGACTTCGAGGCCTTCTATCGCGCCTCGGAAGCCTTCCGGAACGCCTGGCTTCAAGCGGTGCCCAATGGCGAATTGCGCGCGGCGATCCAGCGCTATGCCGGACAGGTACAGGCCGTGCGGTTGGCGACGATGCGGGACCCGCTGGCGCACCGGATCATTGTGGCAGGCCAGCGCGAGCTTCTGGACACGTTCGAACGCCGCGATCCGCTGGCGGCCGCTGACCGGATCCTGCGCTTCGTCCTTGACGCCGAAGCCAGCTATCAACGCCTGCGCAAAGGCGCCGAGACCCGCGACTGATGCGGGTGCTTCGAGCGCGCGCGAACCCGTCAATCCATCGGGCGAACCGATTGATGCCGACCGTTCCGAGGGCTGAAAATGGGTCGTCAATGCGACGCGGATCCGGATTTCGGCGGGCTGTCGATCTGGGTCACTTGCGGCGATGCGGCCTCTGAAAGCCGTCATGCGGCGCATCTTCGCCTCGATCCGGCTACGGGCATGGGTTCCGGCCCGTCACGTCCGCAACGCCCTGCCATGGTGTCAGGTGGCACGCAGGGTTTCCACCCCGCCGGGCAACAAACGCCGATGCTGCGCAACGGCGACGTGTTGCAGATCGGCGGTCGCAGAAAGAGGTCGCACAGTACCGTGCAGCCGCCAAGGTATTGGGTCCGGCGGAGGACTGGCGGCTGATGCTGCACCCCGGCAATGCGGTGGCCTTGGTCACGCCGGTGTCCGACGATCCGAGCGCGGCGCTCGCCGCGCTTTGCACGCAAAGACACAGGCCGGGAATCATGAGGATTGCCGTTGCCGGACTGGGCCATGTGGGCCTGTCGAACGCCGGGCGCTCGGCCATCGTGGACAGGGAATGCTCGGACTACCTCTCCTGCTGGGCGCTGATGGTCATTCGCTCGTCCGGATTTCCTGATCGTCGGCAATGGCGGCCCAGTCGGCGAGCGAGCTGCCGATATGCCGGCCGAGCGGTTCTTCGACGCTGACGCCCAACGGCCCGGCCTGTATCACCCGGCGGCACCGCCCAGTTCGACCCGTTGCCGGACCTGCCCGATATCGCCGCCAAAGTCTTAGCCTGCGACCAATTCGCCCGCACCTGCGGGGTCGCGGGCTTGGCCCCGTCGGTCAGACCCCGCCAACCGGGCGCAATCCGCTGCGCGCAATCTTGGCGTTCAAGGTGCGGCGCGGGATGCCCAGCCGTGCAGCGGCGGCGGCAGTGTTGCCGTTGCACTGGTCCAGCATCCGGGCGATTTCCAGCGCCTCGAACTGCGCGACCTTTTCGGGCAGCGTGGCAGGCACCGCGCCCAGCGTCGCCAGCCCCGAGGCCGCCAGCCCCAACACCCGCCGCTGGGCCGCCTGCCGCAACTCATGCCCATTGCCGGGCCAGCCCTGCCGTTGCAGCGCCTTGCGATCGGCAAAGGTCACCTCGGGCAGCGGCATGCCGTGGCGTTCGGCGGCCTGCCGCAGGAAATGATCGTAAAGGTCCGGGATATCGCCGGGGATCTCGCGCAGCGCGGGCATCTGCACCTCGACCCCGGCAAGGCGATAGAACAGGTCCTGCCGGAACCGCCCCTGTGCGATCGCCTCGCGGAGCGGTTGGCTGGCGGAGGCGATGACCCGCACATCCAGCACCGTGCCTTGTGCGTCGCCGGGGCGCTCGATCCGCCGGGTTTGCAGCACCTGCAACAGCCGGGGTTGCAGCGCCAGCGGCATCAGGTCGATCTGGTCGAGGAACAGCGTGCCGCCCTGCGCCTGTTCCAGCCGCCCCGGTTTGACGCTGCCATCGGCGCGGGTCGTGCCAAAGAGATCGGCCTCGAACCCGGTCTCGAACAAGGCCGGGCAGGCGATCGACACAAAGGGCCCACTGCCGCGCGGCCCCAGATGGTGCAGCCAACGCGCAGCCAGATCCTTGCCGGTGCCGGTCTCGCCCTGCACAATCACATCGACCTCCAACGGGGCGATCCGCCGCAGCGTGTCGCGCACCTGCGTCAGAGCGGTGCTGGAGCCGATCAGCGGCTGGGTCTGCGCCTGCAGTTGGCGGCGCAGGCGGGCGTTTTCGGCCACCAGCCGGGCCAGATCCAGACAGCGCGCCACCACCGACAGCAGATGGTCGGCATCATACGGCTTTTCCAGAAAATCCTGCGCGCCCAGTTGCATCGCCTGCACGGCCTGCCCGACATCGCCGTGCCCGGTCAGCATGACCAGCGGCGCCGGGCAGCCCCGCTCGTGCAGCGCGCGCAACAGGCCCATCCCGTCAAGCCCGGGCATCCGCAGGTCGCTGAGGATCACCTGCGGGACTTCGCCCGCCTCCAGTGCCGCCAGCGCCGCCAGCGCCTCGGCAAAGCCGCGGGGCGCATGTCCCGCCGCGTCGAGCAGGTCGCACAGGCCGAGGCGGTGGTCGTCGTCATCCTCGACGATCCAGACAGTCCCGACGGATGCGGACCCGGTCATGCCGCCACCTCGCCCGATGCATCGGCTAGCGGCAGCCGGACACAGACCCGCGTGCCCTGCCCCAGCGCCGTTTCAAAGCGCATCACGCCATTGAACTCGCCCAGGATCGACTGGCAGATGGACAGGCCCAGCCCCAACCCGTCGCCACTGGTTTTTGACGAAAAGAACGGCTCGAAGATCTTGCCCAGCGCCTCGGGCGCAATGCCTGCGCCGTTGTCTTGCAGGCAGACCTCGGCCTGCCCGGCGTCCTGAGCCAACACCACGCGGATCGCCGCACCCGGCCGGGTGGCGCCGCCCTCGACCACCAGAGCATCCAGCGCGTTGAGCAGCAGGTTCACAAAGACCTGTTCCAGCCGCACCAACCCGGCCATCACCTCGGGCGCCGGGGTGGCCAGTGTCAGGGTGATCGGCACGCCCATGCCCTCGGCCCGGTGGCGCACCAGATCGATCGCATTGCGCAGCGGCATGTCGAGCGATATGCGCGAGCGACTGCCGGATTCCTTGCGGCCAAAGCTTTTCAGATGCGTGATGGTGCGCAACATCCGGCGGATATGTCCGCGCGCCGTCTCGATGCGGGCCGAGGTTCCGGTGTCGGCCTGCCCGGCGCGCAGGGCAGCAGCGGCCAGCGTGGCCTCCATCGCCGCCAATGGCTGGCTGATCTCGTGCACGATGGCGGTCGACATCCGACCCAGCGCCGCCATCTTTTCGGCATGGATCAGCGCCTCATGCGCGGCGCGCAGATCGGCCTCGGCGGCGATGCGGGTCTCGATCTCGCGCGCCAGTTCGCGGGTGCGCCGCTCGACCTGCGCCTCCAGAAGGCGCCCTTGCTGCAAGCGCAACCGCACCAGCCGTCGCCTCTGGAGCAGCGTCTGACCCAGCAGCAAGCTGGCCAGCGTCGCCAGCGCCAGGAACCCCGCGACGCCCAGCGCCGCCGTCAGCGCGGCCTGCGGCGGGGCCGCCAGAAGCACGCGCCAGCCCTCGGGGCGCATCGGCAGGCTGCGCAGCACCAGCGCCCGCCCGCCCAGAGTCACCAACCCACTGTCGTCGCCGCCGCCCAGCAGCGCGGGCTGATGCGGCAGGTCCACGCCGTCATAGCGGCGGGTCGCACCGATGCGGTCCAGCACCTCGGGCGTCAGTGCCTGCAGCGGTCGATAGAGCCAATCCGGCTGCCCGGACAAAAACACGACGCCATCACCATCGGCGATGGCGGTCATCACCTCGGCCGAGCGCCATGCGGCCTGCAGATCCAGCAGTTCGATCTTGACCACCGCCACGGCGTGCAGTCCGCCGGGCAGATCGAGCCTGCGCGAGATGAAATACCCCGGCCGTCCGGTCGTCACGCCGATGGCGTAATAACTGCCCGCGCCGCTGCGCATGGCATCGCGGAAATACGGCCGAAAGCCGTAGTCCGAGCCGACGAAACTGCCCGACTCGTTCCAGTTGCTGGACGCGATGGTCAGGCCGCGGGCATCGAGCAGGTAAAGCTGCGTTGCGCCCGATTGCGCCGCGACGGTCTGCAGATAGCGATTGGCGGCGTCGATGGCGGCAGGGTCCTGCGGCGCGGACAGGGCGGTCTGGATGCGGATGTCCTGTGCCGCCACCTGTGGCAGATAGCGAAATCGGTCGATCTCGGCCTCGATGGCGCGGTGCGTCAGGGTCAGCGACAGGTCCAGATCGGCGGCGATCCGGCCCAATGCCACCCGCCATGCCAGCAAGCCACCCGCCAGCGCCACCCCCAGCGAAAGGGCCAGCAACAGGGCAATATGCGGGGGGCGCAGGCGAGGGGTCATGGCGCACTCAGTCTGGCAGGGCCGCGGTCAGGGCGAAAGCCTCATCTTCTGTGCAGGGCCGCAGCGGTATCGGCGCCCCTGCCACCGCGCCAAGCTGATGGCAGACCCCGTCCGCGCAAAGCTGCCATGTTGAGGGCGTCGCGCCAGAGGAGGCCAGCAGCAGCGACGGCACCACCAGATCCCCCGGCGAAACCCACCATCCCGCGCGCAGCACCGCGCCCGGCCCCGGCTCCATCCCGGCGCCTGAGCCACGCAGTCGGTATTCCAGCAGCCGCAGCCCCTCGGGCCCCAGCGCCCAGTCCTCGTGCCATTCCACCCGCTCGACCGAATGCAGCCAGCTCAGCGTGAACCGCGGCTCGGACAGCGCCAGCAGGGTTGCGCCAAGAACCAGACAGGCGCTCATGCGACCTGTGCGCGCCGGTTCAAGCGCCAGATCAGCACCACCACCAGCAGCGCCAGTGCCGCGCCAATCTCGTCGGTCAAGGGCAGCGCGGCGACCAGCGTAAATGCCGCCGCCATCGCCAGCAAGCGCAAGGGCCAGCCCAGCGGCCGCCCGGCCCAACCGATCACGGCGAGGCCCCAAAGGCCAATCGAAAGCACCGACTTGCCCACGATATAGACCACCGCGGGCCAGAACCCGATTGCTTCGCTCAAGGCTCCGCCCGGCTGCAGCATCAGCGCCGGGGTATAGACCGCCATGAACGGGATGACGAAACCCGCCGCCGCGACCTTGATCGCCTCCATCGAGATCTTCAACCCGCGCTCCTTGGCGATGGGGGCCGCGGCAAAGCAGGCCAGCGCGACAGGCGGCGTCAGGTCAGCCAGAATGCCGAAATAGAAGACGAACATGTGGCTGACGATCAGCGGCACGCCCAGCGCCAGCAGGGCCGGCCCGGCGATGGACGAGGTGATGATGTAGTTCGGGATCGTCGGGATGCCCATGCCCAGCAGGACGCAGGTCAGCATGGTCAGGACCAGACTGAGAAACAGGCTCTCGCGCCCGACCGAGACGATGAACTGGCCAAAGGTATTGGCACCGCCGGTCAGGGTCATCGTGCCGATGATGACACCGACCAGCGCGCAGGCGACGCCCACCGGCAGCGCGGTCTTGGCCCCCTCGGCCAGCGCATCGCGGCACAGCGCCAGCGTCTGCCGCCCGCCCTGTGTCAGCGCCGACCACAGCAACAAGGTCGCCAGCGCCGCCAGCAGCACGTTGATGCCGAATTGCAGAAACCCCGCCGCCACCAGCCCGAGGCACAGCCAGAACACCAGCCGCATCGCCCCTGCCGGCAGGTTCAGCACCGCCGAGCCACCGAGGATCAACAGCACTGTCAACCCCAGCCCGATGGTGCCCGCGAACAGCGGGGTATAGCCGCCGAACAGCAGATAGATCAGCACCCCCAGCGGCACCAGCAGCATCCAGTTCTTGCGCAGCGCCGCCAGCGGTGAGGGGAGGTCGGCCTTGTCCAGCCCTTGCAGCCCATGCTTGCCCGCTTCCAGATGCACCATCCAGAACGCCGAGGCGAAATACAGGATCGCCGGGATCAGTGCCGCCTTGACCACCTCGACATAGGGCACGTCCAGCGTCTCGGCCATGATGAAGGCGACCGCCCCCATCACCGGCGGCATGATCTGTCCGCCCATCGAGGCCGTCGCCTCGACCCCGCCGGCAAAGGCGGGGCGATAGCCGAAACGTTTCATCAGCGGGATGGTGAACTGCCCGGTGGTAACCACATTCGCAACGCCCGAGCCCGAGATCGTCCCCATCAGCCCTGACGAAACCACCGCCACCTTGGCGGCCCCGCCCTGCCTGTGGCCAAAGAGGCCCATCGCGACATCGGTGAACAGCCGGATCATCCCGGCGCGTTCAAGGAAGCTGCCAAAGAGGATGAAGAGGAAGATATAGGTCGATGAAACATAGGTGGGGATGCCATAGATCCCCTCGGTGCCAAACGCGAGATGGTCGATCACCTGCCGCAACGAAAAGCCGCGATGGTTCAGCGGCGAGGGCAGATAACGGCCAAACAGCGCATAGGCCAGAAAGACTGCCGCGATGATGGGCAGCGCAGCCCCCATCATCACCCAGGCGGCGACAAACACCAGCACCAGCGCAGCGATGCCAACGGCAATGTCCAGCGGGATTGGTCGCCCGGCGCGCAGGATCAGCGGGCGATATTCCCACCATTGATAAAAGGCGACCGCCACCCCAGCCAGCGCCAGCGCCCATGCCAGCGTTTTCAATGCGGGTCCGACCGCTTTGCCATGGGCCATCAGCGGGAAGGCCAACAGCATCAGAAATCCGACGTGAAAAGCGCGGGTGATCTGGCTGGGCAGGTCGATCAGATGCGCCGCCGTGGCGATCTGAAAACTGGCAAAGCCCACGGCAATCCAGAACAGCAACCGCCCGGCGCGATCCGGTGAAAAGCTCAGCTCATGGACATCAACGGAATGCACGGCGGTGGTTTGCGCGGCGGCGGAGGTCATGGCGGCCCCTTCTTGGCGACAGGCAACAGGAGGCCGCGCCCCAAATCGGGACGCGGCCAGACTGCGGATCGGCGAGTTACTGGATCAGGCCCTGCTCGCGATAGTACCGCTCGGCGCCCGGATGCAGCGGGATCGGCATCCCGGCCAGCGCATTCGCCAGACTGATCTGCGCCGCCGCGCGGTGCGATGCGGTCAGGGTCTCGAGGTTCTCGAACAGCAGGCGGGTCATCTGATAGGCCACTTCGTCGCTGACACCCTCATGCGTCACGAGGAAGTTGCCGACCGCCAGCGTCGGCACATCCGCCGTCTGGCCCTCATAGGTGCCTGCCGGGATCGTCGCGGCGACAAACGGCGCGCCCAGCGTCTCGGCGACCGAGGCCGGAACCTCGACAACGGTAATCGGCAAGGACGAGGCCAGATCGCGGATCGACGCCACGCCAAGGCCCGCCGATTGCAGCGTCGCATCCAACTGGCGATTCTTGATCAGTTCGACCGATTCCGCAAAGGGCAGGTATTCGACACGGCTCAGGCTGTCATAGGTCATACCCATCGCGCCAAAGATCGCCCGCGCATTCAACTCGGTCCCCGAAGCGGGCGCACCCACCGACAGGCTGCGACCGGCCAGACCGGCGAAATCGGTCACGCCGCTGTCCTGACTGGCGACGATCTGGATATAGTTCGGATAGATCGCCGCGATGCCGCGCAGCCGGTCCAGCGGGGCGGTGAAGCCGGCATCCGAATTGCCTTCCCATGCCATCGCCACGCTGTCGCCCAGCGCAAAGGCGATCTCGCCAGCGCCGTCCTGCAGCAGGTTCAGGTTCTCGACCGAAGCACGGGTCGATTGCACCTGCGTGCGCACGCCCTCGATGTTCTCGCCGTAGATCGCCGCCAGACCGACGCCCAGCGGATAATAGACGCCCGAGGTGCCACCGGTCAGCACGTTGATGAAGTCTTGTGCCGAGGCCGTGACGGGCATCGTCGCCAACAGAGCCGCAAAAGCGCTGCCGCGCAGCGCCGAGTTCAGGGTTTTCATGCTATCCTCCCAGATATGCCGGGCCGCCGCGTCGCCGCGCGCCGTGCCCCTGACAAATTTATCCGGTGCGATGGCGCGCGGGGCAAGCGTTTCAGCCAGTCACAGGCGAAAAACCGGGCAGAAAATGGCCAGAGGCCGGGCATGTTCCTGCCCAGAGCCCGCGCGGGGGGCAGTTTGGGCGCCCGATCAGTCGAGGCCGCGCTCGACCACCCGCACCCCATCGGCAAGGCGGCTGCCCGGAAACGCCACCACCCGTTCACCTGCCTCCAAGCCCGAAAGCACCTGCGCGCTGGCCTCCATCCGTTGCCCCACCTCGACCGGCGTCAGCAGGGCCTGCCCCGCCACCTCGCGGAACACCGCCCAACCGTCGCCCTGACGAAACAGCGCCGAGACCGGCACCTGCACCACATCGGGCGCCGACCAGACCACCACCCGCACAAAGACGCGGAACCGGTCGCCCAGTCCGGCGCGACCCTCAGGCGGGGTCAGCAGGTCCAGATGCAGGCGCACGCGCTGTTCCTCGATGCCCAGCGCCGAGACGCGGGTAAAGGCCTGCGGCTCGATCCGCCGGACGCGGGCCTGCAACACGCCCTCGCCTCCCCAGCGTTCGACATGCGCGACCGCCCCTTCGACGACGCGCACGGCGTCGGCAGACAGAAGGTCCAGCTCGACCTCCAGATCGCCCGGATCACCCAGCGTCAACAGCGGGCTGCCCGGCACCACCGGGCGCGCCGAGGCCGCGTCAAGGCTGAGCACGACGCCGGTCGCCGGAGCACGCAGATCGATGCAGCAGGCGCCATTGCCGTTGGCGAAATCCTCGGGCGTGAGCAACTGCGCCTGCGCGCGCGTCAGCGTCGCGCGGTGCAGCGCAAGTTCCGAACGCGCCGCCTCACGCGCGGCCCGCACGGTGACCAGCGCCTGCTGGCTGGCCTCGAGCACCCGTTGCGCAATGGTGCCCCGGTCGGCCAGATCGCGGTTGCGGGCCAGTTGCCCTTCGGCAAAATCGGTGTCCGTCTCGGCACGGGCGAGGTTCACCTCGGCCAGCCGGACGGCGGCCTGCGCCTCGGCCACTGCGGCCTCAGCCTGCGCGCGGGCACGCGAATCCAGCAACGCGGGCTCGGCTGGGCGGATGCGGGCCACCACGGTTTGCCCCGCGATCACCGGATCGCCCACCTCGACCGGCGCGCGCAGCACCGTGCCAGCGATCGGCGCGGAAACGGCAAAGACCTCGCGGATGCGCGTCACCCCTTCGGCCGCGACGCTGACCTCCATCGGGGCCGCATTGACCGTCGCCAGATCCACCGGCAGCGCCTCGTCACGCAGTGCCCAGACGGTTGCCGCCCCCAGTGCCAGCAACCCCAACGCCCCGCCGATCCATCGTCCCGCCGTCATCGCCTAATTCCTCTGTTTCAGGGCGCTGGCGATCTCGACCCGGTCGAGCCTGCGCCGCACCACCAACACCGAACCCAGCGCCGCCGCCAGCACCACCGTCCCCGCATAGACAAAGGTCGGCCGTGCCACCACGGCGGGAATGTCGATCAACTCCGAGGCCATCGCCCGCATCATACCCACGGCAAAGCCATAGCCCAGCAGCCAACCCAGCGGCACCGCCAGCACGGCCAGAAGCATCGCCTCGCCGATCAGCACAAAGCCGACCTCGCCGCGCGAAAAGCCCAGCACCCGCAGCGAGGCCAGTTCATGCGCGCGCTCGGACAACTGGATGCGCGCGGAATTGTAGACGACGCCAAACGTGATGAGCACGCCCAACGCGGTATAGATCACGGTCATCAGCGACAGATTCTCGCTGATGGTCGCGTCGAACTGGGCGCGCACCTCGGTCCACAGGATCAGCCCGGCGATGGCGGGGGTGGTTTTCACCGCCTCGTGCAGCGCGGGCAGTTGGTTCAGGTCGACCGACAGATGCAGCATGTTGACCTGCGGCGCGCTGCGCAGGCGTTCGAACATCGCGGGCGCGGCCATGACCAGCGACTGCCCCAGGCTTTGTCGCACCACGGCGGCGACGGTCACCTCCCAGGTTTCGCGCGGAGGGGCCAGAAGCTCCAGTTGCACCCGGTCCCCGGCGGCCAGGTGCAGCGTTGCAGCCAGCGTGGCGGGAATCACGATGCCGTCGGGCGGGATCGGCACCGGGGCGCCCTCGTCATCAACGATCCGCGTCAGTTGCGCGCCATCCGCGCGGGCCTCAAGCCCGATCAGATGGCTGCGATGGCCCGCCACCAGCCGCACCGGCAACGTGAACGCCCCTTCGACCGCCAGCACACCGGGCAAGCGGCGGGCGTCCTCGATCACACCCTCGCCCTGCGCCTGGGCCAGAGACAGAGTGACATGCTGACGGTTCGATTGCTCGAAAACCTCGTTCAGCATCGCGGTGATTGCATCGAAGGTCGCGAACGACGCCACCAGCACCGCAACCGAGGCCGTCACGCCGAACACCGTGACCGAGGCCCGGCCCGGAAACCGGGTGATCGAGCGCAGGATCATCATCGTCGTCTGCCGCAGCCGCATCAGCCCGGCCAGCCGGTCGAGCACGCCGCGTCGATAGGTGGGCGGGGCGGGCGGCGACATCGCCACCGCGGGTGGCAGCCGGACCGAGGCCCAGACCGCCCTGAGCGCGCCCAGCAGAACCGTCGCTAGGCCCAGGATGCCGGAGACCCAGAACGACGACGCCCCCGGCACATAGATCAGCCAGGGAAAGCGAAAGAAATCGGCATACATCCGGGTCATCGCCTGCCCCAGCCAATGCCCCGAGGCCCAGCCGATCGCCACCCCCAGCACCGCCACGCCCAGTGACAGTTTCAAGTAATGCACCCCGATGGCGCGGGTGGAATAGCCGACGGCCTTGAGCAGCCCGATCACCGGGCGTTCCTGTGCGATCAGGCGACCCAGCACCATGTTGACCAGAAAGGCCGCGACGATCAGGAAGATCGGCGGCAGCACCAGAGCCATCGCCTGCAACTGGTCCAACTCGTTTTGCAAGAAGACATGGCTGGATTGCCGGTCACGCCCATGCGCGCCCTGCCCGCCATAAGGCGCCAGCAGCCGGTCCAGCGCCGCGACCACTTCAGGCACCGAGCCGTCGCGGGTCAAGGACAGCGACAGGTCGTTGAAGGCGCCCTGCATGTCCGCCGCCGCCGAGGCCGCCGCCTCGCCCATCCAGACGATGCCAAAACGCTGGTCGTCGGGCATCATGGAACCGGGGCCCATGGTATAGACGAACTCAGGCGACAGGACGTGGCCGGTAACGGTCAGTTCGCGCCGCTGGCCGCCAAGGATGGCGTGAAACCGGCTGCCGGGCACCAGATTGTTTGCCTGCGCAAAGGGTTCGGACAGTGCCACCTCGTCGGGGCGCAGCGGGTCGGGCAGGCTGCCCATGCGCAGCAGCGGCAGGTTCAGCACCGGCGCGCCATTGGCGGGCAGCGACAGGATGCGCACCTGCGCCGGGGCCTGAAGGCCGGGAATATCGACCACGGCGCCAAAGCCCACCCGCCCCTCGACCAACGCCACGCCGGGTAGATGCGCCACCTCAGCCAGCAGAACACGCGGCGCGCGAGTGACACTGGCAAAGACCTCGGCAAAGCGGTGGCGTTCATACCAGGCATCGCGGGTCTGCGTCAGCGAGCGCGAGGCCCCCTGCGCCAGCACCAGCACCATAATGCCGCAGGCCAGAACCAGCCCGATCGCCAGCCCCTGCGCCCAGAGGCGGCGCAGATCGCGCAGCAGTTTGGCGTCGAGGGCGCGCATCACCAGGTCACCTCGGACGGCGGAATGCGGCTGGTGTTGGCCTCGTCGCGCACGATGCGACCATCGGCCAGAACCACCACGCGATGCGCGATGCGCTGGATCCCGGCGTTGTGGGTGATAATCGCGGTCGCGGTGCCCAGATCGCGGTTGACCTCGACCAGCGCCTCCAGCACCGCCACCCCGGTTTTCGAATCGAGCGCGCCAGTGGGCTCATCACACAGCAAGACTTCGGGCCGCTTGGCGATGGCGCGGGCGATGGCGACGCGTTGTTGTTCCCCCCCGGACAGTTCCGCCGGGAAATGGTCCATCCGAGCGCCCAGGCCAACGCGCTCCAGCGCCTCTTCGGGGCGCATCGGGTTGCGGGCGATCTCGGTCACCAGCGCGACATTCTCTCGCGCGGTCAGGCTGGGCACAAGGTTATAGAACTGGAAGACAAAGCCCACATGGTCGCGGCGAAACAGCGTCAGTTGCGCATCGCTGGCACGGGTCAGTTCCTGCTGGCGAAAGAACACCCTTCCG